>Ga0187783_10000819_pt1 | contig 22817 bp, 21 predicted proteins | sample 1015_SJ02_MP02_2_FD_132471 | JGI IMG/M metagenome (GOLD analysis project Ga0187783, IMG submission 132471) | Tropical peat soil microbial communities from peatlands in Department of Meta, Colombia - 1015_SJ02_MP02_20_MG | ecosystem: Environmental > Terrestrial > Soil > Wetlands > Peat | place...
CTTTTCTCCTAGGATCGGCAGCACGCGGACGGCGTGCAGCATTTCGAGGTCTTGGATTCACCTCGAGGCGTTCGGGTTGCGCGCCTGCGGCGGCCGTGCATCCCTCGAACATGCTAGCGGTTTGTCTCTCCGAGCGGGTCGAGGGAGCAGGGAATTGCCGCCCCGTGGCCGTCGTCGCTGCTCGCCCCCAATGACCCGCGAACCGGTGGTTTTTACGGATCTCTGAACTGTCGCTAATGAGTATTATGTTGTAAGAAGACGCGACTTGTCGTAGATAAAGGCGCTGATCTCGTAGGGGGCGAGGTCCAGATTGTGGCCGTGGGTGATCGCGTCGGTCGGACAGGCCTCGACGCAGTAGCCGCAGAAGATGCACCGTGAATAGTCAATGTTATAGACCTTGGCAAAGCGGTCTCCGGCGGAAATTCGCTCGGCCGCTGTGTTGTCGGCAGCCTCGATGTAGATGCAGTTGGCCGGACAGGCTGCGGCGCACAGAAAGCAGGCCACGCACTTTTCGAGGCCGTTTTCGTCCCTTTGGAGCACGTGGATACCACGGTAACGCGGCTGGACCGTGGCTGGGGCGTACGGGTAGGGCTCGGTGGTCGTCTTGCGGAACATGGTTCGCAGAGTGACGCTAAAGCCCTTGTAGAGAGTCAGAAACGTGTCGGCGACCTCGTGCACGAGCGAGGGCATAGGGCTACTTTAACAGAGCGTGAAGTAGCGGCGCAAATGGCTGCTCGCGGGCAGGAGGCGGGTGGCTTTTTTTTCCCTTGCTTTCTGTGCCTTGCAGAAGTAAAAGGAAATCGTAAGTGCACTAGACCTAGGGAGGTTCGATGACTCCACCGGGCCTAGCATCTTGACAAAGCTTACACACCGCTCTTGCGGTGCGCTGCCGTCGGACGGGATGTTCTAGAGATTCCGTCCCGGCTCATGAGATGGCGAAACGGGGAGCTGCCAGGCTCCCCGTTTTGTTGTCTGCGGACGAGCTTTTGCGCTCTGGGCGGCACCCCTCAGGAGACGGCATCGACGCCCCCGGAGGCGAGCTACTTTAAAAAGAGCGCTTCGCGAACTTGGTCCCGGCCGACAAAAGTCTTTGAGGTTCGGAACTCCCCAAAGATGTCGAGAATCTCACGGTTCTGGAACACGCGTGCGTGGACGGCCAGGGTCGAGGCGGGCAGGCTTTCGACGGTCTGATTGTCAAGGATGCGATAGCGATGGAAGCGCGCTGGCGGCCGGCTGTGGAACAGCGCAAGGACTGCCCCACCGGGACACAGCATGTTGTACAGGCGTTGCATGGTGCGCGGGAGGAGTTCGGCGCCCAGATAATCGAACAGGTCCCAGGCGAGGATGCCGTGGTAAGTGTTCTCGGGATACTCGAGCGCCGTTTCCAGGAACTTCTCGGCGAGCGTGGCCTGCGAGATGCGCGAATCGCCGTCCGGCGGCGTGCGGCGGAGCCGTTCTTCCTCGGCGGTGAGGAACTCTTTCCAAGAGCGCAGCAGGTCTTCGGTCGAGACACGGTAGCCGCGCTCGATGAAGAAGTTGATGGTCGACTGCCAGGCGGGGCCGAGATCGAGGATACGGCCGCGTGGGATGTCGCTGATCAGCCCGAGGAACTCCTTCATGCCGTTCGAGACCCGAGAGTTCCTCGCCGGCCCGGGAGCGGGGGCTGGACCCGGCTTCCTGGCCGGGGCCGTGGCGGTGGCCGAACGTGACTTTTCAGGCCAGTTCGTGTGTAACGGCACTTCCCCTCCCTATTCGTCGGTCGCGGTCGAGGCTCCACTCGAGGTGACCACCGCGCCGGCGACAGCGTGAGCCTTCCGAGCGGGCTCGAGCTTAGCAGCCGACGGATGCACTTCGGGCGGCTGCGTCTTCGGCCCCTCGGGCGTCTGGCCGGGGCGGACCATCTCGACGGTCCCGCGCAGGAGTGCGCCGTCCTCGATCAAGATGCGGGGCGTGAGGACGCTGCCTTCGACCTGACTGGAGGCCCCGAGGCGAACCTTTTCGGTCGCCCTCAAACTGCCGCGTACGGTGCCCAGGATAACAATTTCCGGGGCATCAATATCAGCGGTAACGCGGCCGTTTGGGCCGACGGTGACGCGGCCGGTTGCGATGCGAACTTTTCCCTGGGTTTCGCCGTCGATGGTCAGGTCGGACGTGCCGGTGATCTCTCCCTTTATCTTCAGGCCTGCGCTGATGGTCGAGCCCCCACTGGACGGGGCCGGCGGTGGTGCTGCAGCTGCTGGTACGGAAGCAACCAGGGGCGCTGGCGCTTCCCCCGTCAGTGCAGTTTTTGCCTGCCCAATTGCGGGCGCCGCGGTCGGCATGGTCACGGTGATGGCGGGCGTTGAAGCAGGTTGCGCGGCTCGCTCGGGTGATTCGACAGGAGCCGGTGCAGGCGTTTGCGAAGCGGCTGGCTGCGGCTTCGCTTCCGAATTTTTACGCCACATGAATTCCCTCCCTAACAAAAATTCAGGAGAGTCCCCTGAGCCGGGCTGCCAGGCTTCCTGAAGCCAGAGACTATAGTACAGAGATCGAGGCGAGTAAACTCAACCAAGTTCACCTGCTGTTTGCCAATGCGACACAAAGCGAGCAGCATTTCGATGCGGGCGGAGAAGGGTAAACCGCGGGTTAGTTGACGGTTTGAACGCTCGTGTGGCGGAGGTCCCACAGCGCCAGCACCAACCCGTAGACTTCGTGAAAGAAGATTTCCGTGCCCCAGCGGGAGTCCCACCAATCGTCGGGATTGTAGTCTGAATCCTCGGCGGCGATGACATGTAGCTCGGTTCCGGCGGGCAGGAGGCGCGAGCAGATGTAGTCGGCACGGCGCGTGTGATAACTCGAGGTGACAATCAGGATGCGCTTCCAGCCGCGGGAGGTGACGAAGGGTGATAGCGCCGAACACTCCTCGCGCGTGTTCCGAGCGTGCTGGGGAAAGAGAACGATCGAGCTGGCCGGCGCGCCGCGCTCCCGAAGATCGCGCTGTTCGAGCTGCGCAATGCTCGCGTAAGGCCGCAGATATCGCCCGCTGGCAACGACGCGCGGGGCCCAGCCCGCTTTCAGGAGGTCGGCGGCCTTCGCGGCGCGGTCTGCCTGGTAGTTGTCGTCGCCCAAGATGACGATGGCATCGGACGCGCGCGGGGAATCATTGCGGATGAGCGCACTGCCCATCACTCGCAGCAGAGGATGGCGGAGGAGGACGAGAACGAACAGAAAGGCGATCAAGCAGCAGAGGGCGAGGAATTTGAAAATAATGCCGCCGCGTTCGGCCTTGCGCGCCGCTCCCATTCCCCGTTTAGCCCCCCTCCCCGATAAGTATTGGAACCTGGCGATGCGGCACACGGGGCCGCGAGACGGGCGCCCAGCGGACCGCCGGTCGAGTCGGCGGGGTCATTTGCCGGGGTCGAGCTGGCGGAGGTTTTCAGCGGCTTCTTCAGGCGTGATGGCATTGAAGTAGATTTCCTTGATGCTGTACGACTTGCTGCGCCGCTCGATGATGGGAAGGATTTCGATGTGCCAGTGGTAATCGCCGGCGATCGTGCGCCAATATTCGCTCAGCTCACCCTTTGTCTGCAGGGTGCTGGGCGCGGTGTGCACGACCATGTGGTAGCTCGCCGTGACGTGCCGAAGCCGGCGCAACGTCCGTCCGAGCAGGGTGGCCAGGTGGCGGCGATTCTCGCTCGGGAGGGGTGACTCAAACAAATGATTATGCGCGCCAGGCATCAGCCAGGTTTCGAAGGGCACGCGCGAGGCGTACGGGCAGAATGCGTAATAGTCGCCGACACTGTCGACACCGCGCTTAGCCTGTTTGATCTCTTGTCGCAGAATGTCGCAGAAGACACAGCGCTCGCGCTCGAGATACCAGAGTCGGGCGGCGCGCAGTTCGTAGAGAACGCGGCGGGGAACGAAGGTCGTGGCGGTCAGCTGTGAGTGCGCGTGCGGCCATTCTTCGCCCGACTGTTCGCCTTGGTTCTTGAAAATCGTGACGTATTTGAAGCGCGCATCGCGCTTGAGGTCGGCGGTTCGCTGCGTGTAGGCTTCGAGCACGCGTTCGATTTCTTCGTCGCTCATCTCCGCCAGCGTGCGGGCGTGTTCGCGTGTCTCGACGATGATTTCGTGCGCGCCGGTGGCGGCCATGCGGTCGTAAATCCCATCGGCGCTTCGTGCCGGGTCGCCCTCAATTCGGTATAGCGGGCGGAAATGGGGATAGACACGCACCTGCCAGGGGCCTTCGGCCGGCAAACTGAGCAATTCTTTGGCCTGGAGTTGATGATCCGGGCATAAGGGACAGGGATCGGTCCGAACCCGGGTTCGTTCGGCCTGCCCAACCACGACCCAGCTGCGCGTGATCGGGTCCTTGCGAAGTTCCATCGCTCTCCTTTGCGGCGATTCAAGCGGAAAACTGCCACCCTTGGCGGGGCAAAGCCCCCCCTCTCCCGGAAAAGCCCACACGGGAGGCGTGCCGTGGGGCACAGGCTTGAAGCTTACCATAGCCGAACGGAGAGAAACCGGACCCTGCCTCCCAAACCAACTTGGGAGGGCGCAATTACCGCGTGTAGTGCGTGGGCGTGGGGCCGACTTCCAGGCGATGACGGTCCCAAATGGCGCCTTCGCGGCTGTAGCTGGCGAGCTCGAAATCCTGTGTCAGCTCGAGGCAATCGGTCGGGCAGGCGTCCTCGCACAGGCCGCAGAACATGCAGCGCGAAGTGTCGTAGGTGAAGGTGGTGAGAACCTTTCGGCGCGTCGCCTCGTCGCGTTGCCAGCCCACCACGATGAGATTCTCCGGGCACGCCAGTGCGCAGAGATTGCAGGCGATGCAAAGCGATTCGCCGGTTTCCGGATTGATGTTGAGGCGAGGCGCACCCCGATAACGTTCGGCAACCATCGGGCGCTCAAGGGGATACTGTTCGGTATAGATGTTCTTTGGTGCCTGGTAGCGGAAGGTGAGCCACATGCCCTTCAGCAGGTCGACCAGCATAACGCGCCGCAGGAGCTGTTTCATCGCCTTTTGCTTCAAATTCTCGGTGTTTCCGTTGGTTGCCAAGGGTTTGCGCGGCTCCGAGTTCGCGCGTGAACGTAGTCTGACTTCCCTTCTCTGCCTTGTCAAGCTGCGCTAGCGCCGGATCTAATGCGCGAGCCGGTCCCGCCGCCAAATATCGAGAGAGGTCTGGCGGAGGCCGCTGGCGACCGACCTAAACCCCGCCCGGTGATCCTGCTACAATCGGAAGTTTCGATGACCTATAACGTCACATTGATTCCAGGCGAAGGTATTGGGCCGGAAGTCTCCCGCGCGGTACAGCGAATCCTCGAAGCGGCCGGCGCACCGATCTCCTGGGAGGAAATCCCCGCGCGCGCCGAATTCGAGCGGCGGGGCGTTGACTTCCTCGAGTCAGGCGTGATCGAGTCGATTCGACGCACCGGCCTGGCCTTAAAGGGCCCGATGACGACCGAGATTGCCGGGGGCAAACCAAGCATCAACGTGGGCCTGCGCAAGGCGCTCGACCTATATGCGAACCTTCGCCCGGTCAAGAACCTGGAGGGTGTCAAGGCGCGCTATGAGGGCGTTGACCTGGTGCTCATTCGCGAGAATACCGAGGATTTGTACTCGGGCCTCGAGCACACGGTGGTTCCCGGCGTGGTCGAGAGCCTGAAGATCATCACCGAGCGTGCGTCGACGCGCATCGCGCGGTTTGCGTTCGAGTATGCGCGCAGACATGGGCGCAAGAAGATCCACGCGATTCATAAAGCAAACATTATGAAGATGTCGGATGGATTGTTCCTCGCCTGTACGCGCAGAGTGGCGGCCGAATACCCCGAGATCGATTACCAAGAGCTGATTATCGACAACGCGTGCATGCAGATGGTGCTCGATCCCGGGCAATTCGATGTGTTGTTGCTCACCAACCTGTACGGTGACATTATGAGTGACCTTGCGGCAGGCCTGGTAGGCGGCCTTGGGGTGGTGCCGAGCGGAAACATCGGTGACAAGGGCGCGGTTTTTGAGGCTGTCCATGGCACGGCGCCGGACATTGTGGGCCGCGGAGTGGCAAACCCGACCGCCCTGCTCATGAGCGCCGTCATGATGCTCGAACACGTGAATGAAATGGCGATCGCGCAGCAAGTCAAGTCGGCACTCGACAGGGTCTATCGAGAGCGCAAGTCGTTGACCCGCGACGTCGGCGGCCGTTCAACGACCGCCGAGTTTGTGGGGGCGGTGATTGAGGAGCTCAAGAGGGGCCCAGCGGGGTGACCGAAGAGGAAACGCGGGCGTCGAGTGTCTTGCCCCATTCGGGGCCTGAGAGTGGGACATGGTAACCATCAGTGCGAAGGAGTCGCGAACGGAAGCTAGAGTGACCGGGGCGGCCGATACGAACAAGGCGGCACTGGCCATGGTTACCTTCCTGTTCTTCACCTGGGGATTCCTCACGGTCCTTAATGACATTCTGATTCCGTTGCTCAAACAAGCCTTCGAACTGAACTACGCGGAGGTCATGCGGATCCAGACCAGCTTTTTTGCCGCGTATTTCGTTTTTGCTTTTCCCTCCGCGAAGCTGATCGATTGGGTGAGTTACAAGAAGGCTATGGTCGTAGGCCTATTGATTATGGCGGCGGGCGCGCTTCTCATCGTTCCGGCAGCCACCGTTCCGGCGTTCGCGATCTTCCTGGCCGGGCTGATTGTCCTAGCGGGGGGAATGACGGTCTTGCAGGTCTCGGCGAATCCCTATGTGGCCGTCCTGGGGCCGGAGAAGACCGCGTCGAGCCGCCTGAACCTCGCGCAGGCCTTCAACTCGCTCGGCACCATGATCGGGCCTTATCTGGGCGGTTTGGTGATTTTGACAGCAGCTCCCGTTGCGGCAGAAGTGGTCGCCCGGATGAGCGGGCCGGAATTGCACGCCTTCCGGCTAAACCAGTTGGCACCGATTAAGTTTCCCTACCTCGTCTTCGGACTGGTCCTCCTTGGGTTTGCCGTGTGCATGGCCATCTTCAAACTGCCCGACATGGCGGCTGAGCACAAGAAGGAAGTCCAGAGCACACACGGTTCCGTGTGGCGCTACCGGCACCTGGTGCTGGGCGCGGTGGCCATTTTCCTTTATGTGGGTGCCGAAGTGTCGATCGGCAGCTTCCTCGTGAACTATCTCGGGCAGCCGTATATTGGAAACCTGCCGATGAAGGTGGCGGCGGGCTACGTTTCTCTTTATTGGGGCGGGGCGATGGTGGGTCGGTTCGTTGGCTCCGGACTGCTGCAGAAGATACGCACGGGAACTTTGCTTGGTATCAACGCCATCGTGGCTTGCCTTTTGGTGTGCACGACCATGATCTCGTTTGGCCACCTCGCGATGTGGAGCGTGATTCTGGTTGGCCTGTTCAATTCCATTATGTTCCCGAGCATCTTCACCCTGTCGATTGAGGGGCTTGGCCCACTCACGGGCGATGGTTCGGGAGTTTTGGTGGCGGCGATCGTTGGCGGGGCCATCATTCCCGAGGTGCAGGGTTTGATCGCGGACCGCATCGGCATTCATCATGCCTTCTTCTTGCCCGCGATTTGCTACGTCTACATTGCCTATTTCGCTTTCCGCGGTTCGAAGCATGCCTCGGACGCCTCTGCCTGATGCGGGGCGAGCAATTCGCGTGGCCCATTGCACGCGGTTTGTCCGTGTTCGATTGCAAGTGTCCTTTCTCCCCGTCGATCTGCGGCATCGGCGTTGACTTTGACGATGCAGGCAGACAGAATAGCGCTTGTTCTGGGTGTCTCGGAGGCCCGGGTGGCTGAAGTGACGGTCGAGGTCGCGAAATTTGTAAACGGCGAGATCGAGAAGTCGCATCCCATTTCGTTAGGCGAAACGAAGCGGCGCAAGCGCAAACCGCACATTGTCGCCGTGATCAATGAGATGTGCACGGGGTGTGCCGGCTCGCCGGCATGCGTAGACTACTGCCCGGTGGCCGATTGCATGTTTTGGGTGAGTGACCCCGACCACCCGCCGTTCGGGCACATTCGCGTCGATCCCCTTCTCTGTATCGGGTGCAAGCTGTGCACGAGCAAAGGGCCTGACGGCGCCTTCCTCGAAGGGTGCCCGTGGGACGCGATCGACATGGTGCCGCTCGCCGAGTTCGAAGCCAAATACGGGACGCTCCCGTATTAGGAATCACCTGCCGCTGCCTCTTCCAGCCTGTACGTTTGTCCGATGAAGGATTGCGCACGCGCGCGTGTCGCGAGCGGGAGCGCCTCTGAGCATTGTTGCTAAGCTGGGACGGGAGCCAACATGGCCAATATTTCGCCGTTCAAGCTGGCGTATCGGATTCTGACCTGGTCGACCTTCGCTGTTCTGCTCATCACCCTGGTGCTGGCCATGCGGAAATCGCCCGCGCCGAACGTGCCCTACGACTCGGCAGCCGCGGTGCGCGTCGAGCAAAAGTTCGCGGCGGCCGATCAGGCCAAAGCCGCCGGAGAGCCTGCCCAGGTCGAGCTCGATCGAACTGAGCTCAACTCCTACTTGAAGGATAACCTCGCAATTGAGGGCCAGGCCATACCCGAAAACGGCTCGTCTGCTCGGGAGAGTTCGGGCAGCGGCAACGCAACAAGTTCAACTGATCCTGCGGCGAATATAGCGGGAGCCGAACAACCGACCGTTGAGCAGGTGCAGTCCTCGGTTAAGGACGTGAAGGTTGATATGGACGGCGATCTGGTGAGGGCCTATGTGATCTTCGATTTTCACGGCAAGGACTTGTCGCTCGAACTCGACGGGCACTTGAGCGCGGAAGGCGGGTATCTGCATTTCGATCCGGTAGCGGGCAAACTCGGGTCTCTGCCGCTGCCGCAGTCGACGCTTGACGCGGCGGTCGAAAGATTGATGACCTCTCCGGAAAATCGCGAGAAGCTAAGATTGCCGGCGGACATCAGCGACATTCAAATCGTGAACGGGCAGGCGGTGGTCACCTACAGGTGATTGCGGCACTCGTTGGCCAGCTGTGACGGTGGCCCTTGGCTGACCGCGGGCTACGCGCGCGCATCGAAGAAAGCCGTCGGAGACGCGAGACGGGGCAAACGGTTCAGGGCGAGCTGGTCGAACGGGCGCGAATAGCGGCGGACGTGTACTGGGCCTGCTGCGCGATCTGCGAGGACATGCCATCAGCCCCTCGGGCGAAGCGCTGGATGTCGGGCAAATCAGCGACGTGGCCAACAAGATACAACGCCCGCAGGGCCTCCCACACCATGCTTTCACTCGGGGCGAGAAGAGCAATCCTCTGACCGGCGGAAACGGTCGAGCCATCCGGCACGAGCCAGTTTTCGACCGTGCCGGGAACCTGTGAGCGTACTTCCCTGCTCTGCCCTCCCACGTCGATGTGGGCCAGAAGGGTGCCGGGATTTACGGTATCGCCCGGTTTGAGGCGCGTTTCGATTCTGCCCGCAAGCGGCGCCTCGATTCCATAAGGACGCAGCATGTCAACAATCTGCCCATGGCCGGAGTCGTCGTCAAAGCGGACGAGCGAGAGCGCCGCGTTACGCTGAACCATGGGGTTTCGATCGTTGAGGAGCTTGATCAGGGCATCACGAAAACCGGGATTCTTGTTGTCCTGCCCCATCACCCAAGCGTCCGTGACACGGATCTCGTCCATCGGATCGGACGCCAGGGCGAGGACTTGCGGGTACCAGCGGATGACGCCAGGATCCCGGGCTTCCATGCGCGATTCGATTTGGGTCAAGGCGTGCTGGATTTCGCGAGGATGCGAACGTTCGACGAGCGCCTGGCTGATTTGCGCATCGCTCATCGGGCGGCCGAACCAGGTTGCGTTCCAAAACAGGAACGGCATGAGCACAAACAGGAAGGCAAGGATCAGAATGGCGAACATCCAGCGTGCGCCAAGTGGGGCGCGGCGCTTGGGTTCGCGAGCGGCCTGACGGGTATCGTCATTTGGCATGAACGAGAGCTTACCGTGGCGTAGGGCAGGTGACAAGCGGCGAGGACCAATCCGCCTGATCCCTCCTGCCGATGACGCCGACGCAGAAGGGCAGGCAAAGAAGCGAAGGTATCAAGCTGAAGTAGGGAGTCCCGACCGCACTTAGCCAGCACAACTTACCCGCGATGTTGTGCAAAGGTTATAATTCGACCGCTTATGCCTCTCGCCGTAGGTACTCGACTTGGCCCTTACGAAATTCTCGCCCCGCTCGGTGCGGGCGGCATGGGAGAGGTGTATCGGGCAAGGGACACCAGACTCGACCGGGATGTGGCGATCAAGATTCTGCCTAAACAGATGTCGGCTGACTCGGCGCACAGGCAGAGATTCGAGCGCGAAGCGAAGACCATCTCTGGATTAAATCACCCGAACATTTGCACCTTGCACGATGTGGGTAGCCAGGACGGCACGGATTACTTGGTGATGGAGTGCCTGGAGGGCGAGACGCTCGCCAAGCGCCTAGAAAAAGGACCCTTGGCGCTCGAACAGGTGCTGAAATACGGCGCGCAGATCGCGGATGCGTTGGACAGGGCTCATCACAGCGGAGTCGTGCATCGGGACCTGAAGCCAGGGAACATCATGCTGACATCCGGCGGAGCAAAGCTGCTCGATTTTGGCTTAGCGAAACCTGCGGCGATGATGAACGGGGCTACGCTGAGCGCGGTGCCCCTAAGCCCCGTGACACAGCAAGGGACGATTGTGGGGACGTTTCAGTACATGTCCCCGGAGCAGGTGGAAGGTAAAGAAGTCGATGGGCGCTCAGATATTTTCTCGCTCGGCGCGGTACTCTACGAGATGGTGACCGGAAAGCGGGCGTTTGCGGGTAAGAGCCACTTCAGCGTTGTGAGCACGATCCTGGAGAAGGAGCCGGCGCCGATCAGGGCGGTAAAGCCGTTGACACCACCGGTGTTAGAGCATGCCATCCGGCGATGCCTGGCCAAGGATCGCGAGGAGAGGTGGCAGTCGGCGCGAGACTTGGCTCGCGAGCTCGAATGGATTGAGGACAGCGGTGCGAGCGTGCCTCGAGCGGGTCAAGGCCCAGTGCGGAACAGGCCACGCGAATACATTGCCTGGGGAGTCGCCGGAGTGCTGGCCCTCGCGTTGGCGTGGGTAGCGCTCGTTCGCCAGAGGGCGGAAGCGCCGCGAGCAACGCTAGTGCGATCTTCGTTGCAACCGCCCCCGGGGGTGTCTTTCCTGTCATACAACTTCGCGATTTCGCCGGATGGAAGCCGGCTGGCCTTCGTGGCGTTAGACGAGGAGGGGAGGACGGCGTTGTGGGTTCGCGGAATGGCGGCCGCAAATGCACAGCAACTGACCGACACGGAAGGCGCGTGGTATCCCTTCTGGTCGCCAGACAGTCAGCGAATCGGATTTTTTTCGCAAGGACGGCTGCGCGTGGCGGATCTGACGAATTCGTCGGTACAGAATTTGTGCGAGGCGCCGACAGCTTTTGGTGGCACATGGAACCAGGATGGCGTGATCGTGTTTGGTTCTTCGATTACGGGACCGATGTACCGAGTCAGTGCCAACGGCGGCACCCCTGAAGTGGTGACGAGCGTGCCCGCGGGATCTAGCGAATCACACCACTGGCCCTATTTTCTGCCAGATGGAAAGCATTTCCTCTATTACGTGAACTGGAGCGGGCCTGCCGAAGCGCAGAAAAATGGGATTTACGTGGGCTCACTCGACGGCGGCGCCGCGAAGCTCATCGCTTCCGACATCAGCGGTAATGTCATGTTTGCGGCCGGCCACTTGCTGTATGTGCGAGACCGCACGGTGATGGCGCAGCCGTTCGATGCCAGCAAGCTGGAGCTCACGGGGCGGGCGACGCCTCTGACGCAGCCGGAACTGGACAAGTTTCTCGACTTCTGGCACTCGAGTTTTTCCGTTTCCCAGGAAGGCAAGCTGGTGTTCCAGTCCGCCGCGGACTCGCCCTCTCGGCTCATGTGGTACAAGGCGGACGGCACGGAACTCGACCAGTTTCCAGAACTAGGAGACAGCGGACCGGGGTTCTCGCCCGACGGAACGAAGCTGGCGGTTTATGCCGATGACGAACACAACGGGAAACACTTCATCCGTGTGTACGATCTCGAAAAGAGAATCAGCTCGCGCTTGACCGAAGGCGGAAATGAAAGCACACCGGTGTGGTCACCGGACGGGAAAATGATTGCGTACCGGGATGCAAACTCAAATATCGAGGAGGTCCCGGTAGATCGCTCGGGTTCGCCGCGGCTGGTGGTGAGCGGCGTGGACGTAATTCCTTGCGACTGGTCAAGGAACGGAGATTTGCTTTATATGCGGTTGGGCCGCGGAGCGTTCCCGAGCCTCGAGGTGTATTCGACGGCGGATGGAAGATCCACGACACTGTCGGAATTCGGGGCGGAGGCGCAGTTTTCGCCGGATGGGAAATGGGTGGCGTACGTTAGGGTGGCAGAGCGTCAGATTGTCGTGCAGCCGTATCCGGGGCCAGGGGCACATATCCAGGTCTCAAATTTTGTGGGGTCAGCGCAGCCGCGATGGAGCAGGGACGGCAAGAAGATTTATTTTATGCAGCCAGACCGAAAGTTGATGGTCGTGACTTTCGACCCCACAAAGGGAGTGGCGAGCTCGCCCCAGGTACTTGCACAGACCAGGATCGCGTTGACAACGTTTGGATGGTTTCAGTATGCGGTGGCAAATGATGGACGACTGCTGATGAATTCGCTGCCCGCGAGCGGCTCCTCGCCCCTGACGCTGCTGACCAACTGGACGGCGGAGTTGAGCAAGAGATGAGCCGGATACGTCCCATAGTCGTGCGTGACGGCATGGATCAACCAATCGGACGTCTCACGGGCGCCCGAGGCACTCCTTGCCGCAATTGACCGGGACGCCCTTCTTGAAGAGCGAACAGCGCTTTACGTCAAACACCTCGAGGCCAGCGTAGGAAGGCACGAACTTGGCGTCCTTTTGTATGGCGACGATTCTCGCCTCCTTCTTGTGTAGCGAGCACCAGACCTTCATCGTTTTCTGTCCTGGACCCCACCGCAAGATTGCCCAGGAGCCGAGCCCCCAGGCTGCCAGCACCGCTAGAACCACAATGGCAAACGTGAGCGACATTTCTGGACCCTCCTTTCGCGAAAGTCCCTGAACCGCTGAGCCGCCGAACCGTGCAAGTTCCTTGTAACGCTCTTGACGGAAACCGGACATGACCCGGGTCACGGGCTTTGGTGAGTACGGTCACGCTGAGGGCCTCAGCCCTCGCCGGGATATATGTCCTGGGCGAAGGGGTGAAACGGACGGTTAACGCACACCTCCGTCAGCGTTTGGCGAGGGCGGCCAGGGTGGAGGGGGACCAGACGGGCGTATAGGCGACGTAGAGGAGCCAATACACGACGACGCCGGTGATCGAGACGTAGAGCCAGATGGGGAAGGTCCAAAGCGCAATGCGGCGATGCTGACGGAAACGGCTGCTGAGAGCGTAGCCGAGCGTGATGATGATGAGCGGGAGGCTGAGGACGGCCAGAATCGTGTGCGAGATCAGGATGGTGAAATATACGGGACGAATCCAGCCAAGCCCACCGAAACGAATGAGGCCGGCGTTAAGATGAAAGTAAACGTACAAGACCAAAAAGGCCGCCGAACAGAGGAACGCCGTAACCATGCAGATCTTATGAGGTAGGATCTTGCCGCGGATGACCATGGTGAGGCCAAGCAGCAGGAATAGGGTGCACGTGCCGTTCAGGATTGCGTTCAGAGCCGGAATGGAAGCCAAGTGCGGCATAGCGAATGGGTTGGGCTACTTGGTCTGTACGGTCGGCTGGGGCGGAGCAGTCTTGGCCGGGGTGGCCAGGGGGGCCGCGGCCGGAGCCGTTTTCGCAGCGCCGACTGGAGCCGGAGTCTTTTTCCGGCCGAAGGTAGGCAGAATGCCACCCCGCTGTAGATCTACGACGATCATCAGCGCGAAAATTCCGCCCGTGACGAGGCATACGGCAAGGAGCATGATTCCGTCGATTCCGCTGAAGAGCAGCCGGCTCGCGAAGTCCCATACGGCCCCCGCGACGGAAAGCAGCAGGAAAAAAGCGGAAATCGCGAGGCACTCGAGCCAGTTTCGCTTGGGAATCAAATTCGTTCCTCCTCTCCGGGGATGAAGCTGTTTACGACCCAAATCCTGGCGCCCACGCGTTCGACGCAGCTCCTTTAGCGGCCGAGCCTATCAAAAATCATCCACCCCAAAAGCAGCGGGATATGAGCCACCGTGGCATGCATCAGCCACTTGGCGCGGGCGTTCGTGCGCGTGCGGTTCGCCCACAATCCAGCTTCGAGCAAAATCATGCCGAGCACGAGCGCGCCAAAGAAGTAGCGGATTCCGGCCATGCCCACCAGCGACGGCAACAGGGTCAGAGGAACGAGCACGGCGGAGGTCCAGATGATTTGCGCGAACGTGGCGTCTCCTTTGGGATCGACGACTGGGAGCATCTTAATTCCGGCACGGGCGTAGTCCTCGCGGTACATCCAGGCGATGGACATGAAGTGCGGGAATTGCCAGAAAAACAAAATAGCAAACAGAATCCAGCCTCCAAGCGAGACGGATCCGCTCGCGGCGGCCCAGCCGATCAAGGGAGGAAGCGCGCCGGGGAAAGCGCCCACGGCCGTAGCGAGCGGCGTCCGCTTCTTGAGCGGAGTATAAACGCATAGATACAGGACACAGGTCGCGAGAGCGATGGATGCTGCCAGCGGATTCACGGCCAGGGCCAGCCACAACCCGCCCGTAAAGATGGCGCCGGCGCCGAAGGCGAGCACCTCGATCGGCTGGAGCTGTCCCGATGGCAAAGGCCGTGAGGCGGTGCGGCGCATGACGGCGTCCATATCGCGCTCGAAGTACTGGTTCAGCGCGGCCGTGCCTCCCGCTACAAGCATGGTGCCCGAAAGCGTATGCAAAAGCAGGAGCCAAGCGAGGCCTCCGTGCGAGCCGAGATAAAACCCGGCGACCGTCGTGATGACGACCAAGAAAGTGACGTCCGGCTTGGTGAGAGCGACGTAGCTCCACCACTTGCTGATGTCGGGGGCCGCGTCTAGGCGCGCGACGCTCATCGCGTTAGAACCTCCGACTGCGCGTGCGTGTGTGCGCGGGCCGGCTCTCGACGAATCAGACGGAAGCACACGAGCGTCAGGATAACGCTGGCGGCGAGCGTCAGCGCGCCGACCAGGACGTGAGCAACCGAAAGAGCAACATATGCCAGGCTGGGCTGGGGGGCCTCGCGAGAGGCCAGAATGGCCCAGTACGCGGCGCCTCCGAGCAGGATCTGCGTCCCGAAGGTCGCGTGCAGCCAGACGACCGAGCGGCGGATCGACGGGATGCGCGCGAAACGCTTCTTGGCTGCGCGGCCGGTCCAAATCACCGCCAAGGCCACCACGCCTGCACCGACGATGTGCGGCACGATGCCAAACGCCCCGTGACGGAATGCGGCGCCGAGAACAAGCTGGCCGAAGATCACGGCGGTCGTGGAAGCGGCCAGCGAACTGACGCACGGCGAGCCCGGATCATCGAGCAAGGGAACCTCAAACTGCCACCACGAGCTCGTAAACAGGGCGAGGCTGACCAGGGCTGCGAAGAAAATCTGTGCCAGGATAGCGTGCGCCGTTGCGCTCAGTGCGGCGTGTCGTTCGAGAACGCGGAAAGCGCCGAGCAGGGCTTGGGTAAGAACCAGGGCGAGAACCGTCCAACCGAGCCGGCGCACCCATGGCCGTCGCTCGGAACGCGCCAGCCATAGAGCGAGCGCGAGCGTGAGGATCGCGACCAGACCTGCGACCACTCGGTGAGTGAATTCGTAGCGGATTCCCCCCACGAACGGCGGAATGATTTTGCCGTAGGCCAGCGGCCAATCCGGGACCGAGTCGGCGGCGTCGTTGCTCGTGACCAGGGCACCGGCCATCAAAAGCAAAACCGTCGAGCCGCACGTGAGGATGACGAACCGGTGAACGTTACGGAGATTATCGGTCGAGGACATTTCGAGAGGTTCCGATCCGCGGCGTTGCCCCGGGAGGCGGATCTGCGATCCGCCCCCCCAAGGCAAGACCGATCTAGTCGCCGGCGGTGCCGGAGGCCTTGAAGGTGAAAGAGACTTCCTTCGCTTCCTTGGGACCGATGGTCACCGTCTGCTCCTGCGTGCCGTACTTTTCCTGCCAGGCCACGATGGTATATGTGCCCGGAGGCAGATCCTTGATTTCAAACTTGCCGTCCTTGGCGGTGACAGCGTAATAGGGATTCTTGAAAACGAAGATGTAGCTCTTCATCCAGGGATGGACGTTGCACTTGACGGGAATCCCCAGCTCGGGGCGCGCGAAACTGTCGTCGATAGGAGCGGCGCCGGGCGGCTGGGACTTGTTCCACTCGCGATTGTCTTTCGGCATCGGGTGGATGTTATGGGTGGTCTGATCGTCGTTCTTGACCTCGAGCGTCTGACCGGCCATGAGGGCCACGACGTGCGGATCGTACATGCAGCCTTGTTGCGCGAGCGGCACGGCATCGCTGGGTGTCGGGAAGCTGTATTTGCTCATGTCGTCCTTCACATAAACGACGACGTTGGCAAGTGTGTTGCCCTCCCCGGTGACGACTTCGGGCGGGACGACGGGTCCCTTATTGGCCTTTTGGCAATAAGGCTCGGCACTCATGTTGATGGGCCGCATCCGAGGCGCTGTGCCATCGAGCTTGACGCTCCCAGAAACGGAGCCGGCGGTGGCCGCATCGACGGTGGCGCCGGGCGCTGAGGTGGCAGCGGGCTGCTCGGAGGATTCGTTGCTGCTCTTGTTTCCGCAGCCGGTAAAGGCAAGCGCAAGCAGCGCAGCGAATCCAAAACACAAACTCTTATTCTTCATGTCGAACGATTCCTCCCTTCAAGAAGACGATAATCTGAGCGGGTAGCGTAACCACGCTCACCCGCGAAGAGAAACGGTCAACCGACAACGAACATAGCACCTGTCTAGGGCAGTTACAAAATTTTGGCGAAGGTGCCCTCCTCACCCAAAGCGTCCTAGACTGCGATGGCCAGACGGGAGGAATCTCACCCGAGGCCCCCTGGTGGATCCGCGCCGGGGCCGCGCATGCTAACAAGGCTCCAGGCCAACCCTCCCCGGCCGCTCCCCCCTCATTGGCCGCCGGCCGCAGCGGCGCTCGCAGGCGTGTGGCCGACGAGCGCGGCCTGTTCCTGGGGGGTCAGCGTGAACATGTAGCGCACGAGCAAGTCGGCTTGGTCGCCTGAGTAATGCTGGAGCGCGGCCGGTTCCGGCCCAGCGAAGACCCAGTGCCCGTCCTGCAATTTGAACAGACCCGAAGGCATGGCCGTGCCGGGAATGATTTTCGCCGGGTCGGTGATCCAGCGGCCGACCCAGGCCGGCTGCAGGCGTTCGCGCGCGAGCAGGAAATTCGGCGCCGAGGCGGCTTTGTCGTGGGTCGGATTGCCGGTCATGTGGCATTTCAAGCAGGGAGCCGCGGGACTGGTGAACAGGCTTCGAGCCATGGCGCGCTCGGTGTCCGTGAGCGGTTGTACCTGAGGCGGAATGAACTGTTCCGGCTGCGAGGACATGGCTTTGAAGAAAAGCACGAGAGTGCGAATTTCGTCATCCGAGAGATAGAACGTTGGCATGCGAACTTCAAGGTACTGGCGCACTCCGTTGCGATTCGTGTCGGTCGTGCTGAGCGACGGATTCGCCAGGAACTGACGCAGCCATTCCGGATTGACGCGCGCCCCTTCGGTGGTCAGCACGGGCGGGAGGTTCGCCTTGTTCTCACCCTGGTAGAAAGGCAGCGTTTGCAGAATCGATTTCTGACCCACATCAATCTGGTGGCAGCCGATGCAGTTGTATTTTGTGACGATCCACCAACCCTCCTGAATGAAGCGGCGGCTGTCGGACGGCTTGTACATGTAATCCGACGGCAGGGTGGGGTCGGTGCTGCCGAGGAGCATGGTCACCAACGCGTTCACGTCATCCGGGCCGTACAAGTTGGGCTTGGGCATGCGCAGCGCATCCATGGGATTCGCGTGGTACTTGCCCACATCATAGATCGCGGGGTTGCGCAGCTTCTCTTCGAAGAAGCCTTTGGCGTCATACCAGGGGCCGCGCCGAGACGGTTTGCCGTCGGGGAGAATCCCGCGCTTGGCGTCTTCGGTGAAGCGCGCGAAGTCCAGCCGTTCGATGGGCTTGGAGCCTTCGTTGGTAAGTTCGGTCCCGATGCGGCCTTCATCTTCGAGGCTGCTGATTTCGTGACAGCCCGCGCACCCGTAGTGCTGGACCAGATCCTTCCCTTCTTTGGCGCGCTGGGGGTCGTCCATGAAGCTCACGTTGGCCTCGAGATACCCGGCGTCCGAGTGCTTCTCGGTCATCAGGTACGAGGCGATGTCACGCGCATCGGCATCGGTGAGCCGCAGGTTCGGCATGACCGTGGGTTGCATGACGACCAGCTCATGGCCGTCGTTCGGGCAGCGCGAGTGCTCGAGATCGAAAACGAAAGGCAAATTGTGCTTGGCGTAATCCTCCGGCCCGAGGTCGCGCTTCTCGTACGGGCAATAAGGACGTGTGCGAACCCGCGGGTTGTGCACCCAGCGGACGACGTAGTCGTAGTTCTCCTTTTCGCCGACGCGGCTCAGGTTGGCGGCGAACGTTCCGCCAACCATGGCGTCGCCTTCGCCAATCGAGTGACAGGCCAAACAGCCGCGCGACTCGAGCAGCACCTTGCCGTGCGCCGCGTCGCCGGGCTGCTCGTGGGGGAGCAGCGGACCGGTCAGTGCCTGCTGCCAGACGAACGCGGAAATATTCTTGACTTCCTCCGGCGTTAGCCGGAACTGCGGCATCTTTGTGGTGGGGCGGAATGTATGCGTGTTCCCGAGCCAATACGGAATCCAGGCCTTGTTCAACTTCAGGCGAACTTCTTTGAGGTCGGGGCCAACCTTCTTGATTTCCTGGAGCAGGTCGTGGCTGCGTTCTTCGAGCGTTGCGGTCTGCGCATCGAGGCGACTAACTTCGACGGTCAGATTGGTGGCTTGCGCGTAGAGCTTGTTGGCCGTGTCGTTGTCCGGAGCTTGGTCGCCGAGCTTCTGCAAGCGGGGGATTTCGAGCTCGTCCTCCGACTTCTGTTTGACGAGCTGCATGATGTCCTGGCGCGTCGAAACGAGCTCTTCATCCTGGTTGTCGAAACCCTGGAAGCGATGACACCCGATGCAGCCGCGCTGGCGATAGAGCTGCTTTCCCAAATTGAGCGTGGCGGCGTGCTCGGTGACCATGTCGCTCGAGTGGCACTGCTGGCAGCCTGCGCCGAAGTTCTCCCGGTAGTAAAGCGGCCAGAGCCAGTGTTCGTAGCGCCCGTGGGCGCGCGTCACCGAATCCAGTGCTCGGCCATTGCCTCCATGGCACGGTGAACAGCCGAATTTTTCGAGCGGATGGTAGGCGAGCAGATCCGGATCGGGATGGCTGTTGAAGGGCGCATCGGTGCTCTTGGCCAACCCCAGGTCGGCTTTGGTGACGGTAAGTCCCGCGGGAACCAAGGCCGGATACATGGCCAGGTGGCAGGACTGGCAGCGGTCCACCAGGCCCGCGCCGCCGAGGTAATTGATCGAAGCACCGGGGGGATTGACGTTGATTTGAAGCAGGGTTTGGTCCCAGCCCTGCGCGGTGTGGAGCAGCCCTTCAAGCGTCGCCGAGTTCAGGCCGGGAAGTTTCTGGGAGACGAAGGTAGCCAGATCGGCCCGCGCATTTTTGGCCGGCGTATCGACTTCGCCGCGCTGGCCAACCAGAGTGGCGCGTTTCGCGAGAATGTCGGTAAACAGTGTGTTGAGCTCGTCGTAATGCAGTGTTCGCCTTTCCGTCTGAGCGCCGCTCCCCACGGGCCAATCGATGACGTAAGCCTTCTGCCGACCCTTGTTGATGGCCTCCATGCGCTTCGCGCGCAGGTCTTTGTCGCCGGGTGGAACCTCCTCGTACTCATAGATCAGCGAGCCAACGTAGCCGCGAGCATCCTGGTAGGAATCGAGCATGGCGGCGCGCTGACGGTCGAGCAGGGCGATCTGCTTCTCGATATCGCGGTCCCTCGGCTCGGCTTCCCTCTCCAGGCGGTCAACCGTGTCCCGAAGGTTCTTGTACTGCGCCGAGGAGTACACGGCGTCCTCCGCCCTTTTCTGCTCGGCCACTTTTTTCTGCAGGAAGCCCGCGTAGGCGCCCGCGAAGCGATCTTGATAGGCGCGCCAGGGGCGAAGTCCGAACACTTCATCGTAGAAAGACCAGGCCACGGTGAGGATCAAGAGCAAGGAAGCGATGAGGAGCGGAAATGTGAAGGAGCTGTTGGTGACGGGGTCTTCGCGCTTTGTGGGGTGCGAATTGGGAGGAGCGTCAGGCAACGCGGGCCTCCCGCTTGCATTCCGCTTGCGTTTCCCGATCTACACCCCGTGCCGAAAGGGGCAGGTTCGCTTCGAACCGCGCTCTCCGACCGGCTAGGAACCACCGATTCGACGTGTCTACACGCTGAACCATGGAGTCACCCAAACGTATTTGATGTTGAACAGAAGGCGCAGCAAAATCTTGATCGGCAGCGAAAGCATGAGCACCAGAAACAGGTACATGGTGACGAGCTGCACCAAGCTCATGCGCTTGTAGATCTTGCGACTGAATTCCGTGCGCATGCAAATCCAGTGGATGAACAGGGCCGCAAGAACAAAGTACACGGTCAGCGGGAAAATCCCGAATATGATGCGGGCGAGAATTGGCGCATAGGTCGCGGTGACGCCCGGCAAGTGAGCCACGAGCGAGCCGTTGATATGCAACAACGTGAACGGAAACACCTGGTCGAGGTTGCGGTTGACCGTGTACTGCACCGCTTGTGCATCCCAAGTGCTCCCCGGCGTGAACCACATCCAACCAGGGCCGCGTATGAACGTCCCAATGAAAATCATGGCCACCCAGAGCCCCACAAAGCCGATCAGGAAGGTCCAGATCGAGAAGCGGCGCTGCTCGTAGGTGTAGTAACCGTTGCCGAGCGGATTCGCGTCAATGTACGGCACCACCATCAGGCCGATGATGATCAGCGTGGGCATGACCACGCCGGCGATCCAGGGATCGAAATAAACCAGCATCTCCTGCAGGCCGAGGAAGTACCAGGGCGCCTTGGCCGGATTCATGGTCACATTGGGATTCGAGGGTTCTTCGAGCGGGGCGTTGAGTGTGAGCGACCAGACCATGAGCAGGATCGTCACGATGATGGCGACGAGCAGCTCCATGCGCATCAGGTAGGGCCAGGTGTGAACCTCGCGATCCCAGGACGGATCCCAATCCTGCGTCTTGCGATATTTCGTTTTTGCGGCTTGCGCGTCCGACTCGAGCATGGCGATGAGGTGGTCGTTTGCCTTGGCCTGCCTGAGGGCGTACCAAACATAAAAGGGCACAAGAAACAGGAGGGCAACAATCGGAACGTTGTCCGCAGCAGAAACAATTTCCCAGATTTGATGCCAGTCCATCGAACCACCCTTCCAAGCGACCGCGGGCAAGCGACGCCCGTGCCGCGCCGAACTCCGGACTTGACGGAGGGCTTTCCGGCAGAGCCAAGGCCCCGCCCGCACCTGAGCTACCACACTCGGCAAATGCTCAGCGGCCGTGCTGGTCCATGCCCGACGGTTTCAAAACGACCGGACGCGGGCTGCGCTCTTCCTTTATTTCCGATTCGAGCATGACCGGCGCGGGCCCCGAGATGCCCCCGTCTTTGCGTACGCGCCAGAAGTGCACGCCCATAAAAACCGCTGCAATGAGCGGGATCGCGATGCAATGCCAGATGTAGGCGCGCAGGAGGGCGTTGGCGTCGACAATCGAACCTCCCAGCAGTGCGAAGCGAACGTCGTTGTAGGGGGTCATGCCTAATTGCGCGCCAAACGGCCCTTCGTGGCCGAGCAGGGGCGTGGCACGCGCCATGTTCGTTCCCACCGTGACGGCCCAGAAACCCAGCTGATCGTCCGGCAGCAAATAGCCGGTGAAGGAGAGCAGCATGGTCAGTACCATCAGCAATACGCCGACACACCAGTTGAATTCGCGCGGCCGCTTGTAGGAGCCGGTCATGAATACGCGGAACATGTGCAGCCACACGGCGATGATCATCAAGTGCGCGGCCCAGCGGTGCATGTTGCGCAGCAGCTTGCCAAAGGGAACGTCATTTTCAAGATACAGAATGTCGCGAAAGGCCTGCACCTTCGAGGGGTGGTAGTAGAACATCAGCAGAACGCCGGTGAAGGTGAGGACGATGAAAAGGTAAAACGTGATGCCGCCCATGCCCCAGGTGAAGTTGTACTTGGTGGCATCGCGGTTGACTTTGGCAGGATGCAGGTGGAAGAAGACATTCGAAAGGACGCTCAGGGCCCGATTGCGCGGTTCCGCATCGTGCTTCACGCGAAACATCGAGCGATAGAGCTGGGTCTTTTCCGGCTCCTTCAGGTCGGTCAGTTGCTGCTTGCTCTTTTCCTTCAGTGTTTCGCGCAGCGCGGCCGCAGAATCCTGCACGCGATCGAGCACGCCGGCTTTCTTGCCGTTGCTACCGTTTCCGCCGTTACTTTCCCCCATTCAACCGACCTCTCCAGGCGCTAGGTTGCCGGGCAACTACGACACGCCCGGAGCCCCGTCGCGAAAGTCCTCGATCTCCCCCGCCCGTCCAGGCGACGCCGCGCGGCGTCAAAAACAGCCGAGCGCGTTACACGTTTAAGAAGGCCCCAGGATCATTAAAATGGTTCACGCCGGCACGCGGATCGTCGATAAAAAGCCGGCTCGTGTCGACCGTGATCTTCCCGGTCGGGTCAACCTGCACAAACGCGCGATCCATCGGGCGCGGCGCCGGCCCCTCGAAGTTCACGCCCTCGCTGTCA
>Ga0187783_10000820_pt1 | contig 22809 bp, 21 predicted proteins | sample 1015_SJ02_MP02_2_FD_132471 | JGI IMG/M metagenome (GOLD analysis project Ga0187783, IMG submission 132471) | Tropical peat soil microbial communities from peatlands in Department of Meta, Colombia - 1015_SJ02_MP02_20_MG | ecosystem: Environmental > Terrestrial > Soil > Wetlands > Peat | place...
CCTCGGCGGCGCCCTCGCCCCCGTGAACTGGCACCTGATCTTCCTCGTCTCGGCACCGATCGGCGTGTTCGGCACCGTGTGGGCGTACTTCATGCTGCATGACATCGGAGTACGCAAGCACGCACAGATGGACTGGTGGGGCAACCTGCTGTTCGCCGCCGGCCTGATCGCCATCCTGGTCGGCATCACCTACGGCCTGCTGCCCTACGGCGGGCACCCGATGGGCTGGACCAACCCGTGGGTGCTCACCGCGCTGTCCGGCGGCCTCGCGCTGCTGGTCACCTTCGTGTACCTCGAGACCAAGGTCGCCGAGCCGCTGTTCCGTATCTCGCTGTTCAGGATCCGGGCGTTCGCTGCCGGGAACATCGCGAGCCTGATGCTGGCGATGGGCCGCGGCGGCATGCAGTTCATGCTGATCATCTGGCTGCAGGGGATCTGGCTGCCGCTGCACGGCTACAGCTACAGCCAGACCCCGCTGTGGGCCGGAATCTACCTGGTGCCTTTGACGACGGGCTTTCTGGTGTCCGCTCCGCTGTCCGGAATACTGTCCGACAGGTTCGGCCCCAAGGCGTTCACCGTAGGCGGGGCGCTCGTGACGGGAGCGACGTTTCTGACCTTGATATTTGTCCCGGTGGACTTCGCCTACTGGGAGTTCGCGATCGTCATCGCCTTCAATGGCTTCGGCTCCGGACTGTTCGTCTCACCGAACTGGGCGGAGATGATGAACTCTGTCCCACCCGACAGGCGCGGGGCGGCTGGGGGCATGATCGCCACCTTCCAGAACTCCGCGTTCGTGCTATCGATCGGCATCTTCTTCACCCTGATGGTGGCCGGTCTGTCGAGCAAACTCCCGGCGGCCATGTACGGCGGGCTGACCGCGCAGGGCGTCCCGGCCGCCGCGGCCGGGACGATCTCGCACCTTCCCCCGATCGGCGTGCTGTTCGCCTCCTTCCTCGGCTACAACCCGATGCGGCAGCTACTCGGCCCGCTGCTGAATCATTTGCCCCCGGCGCACGCAGCCTACGTGGCGGGGCGGGAGTTTTTCCCGCACCTGATCACTGCACCGTTCCACGGCGGTCTCGGCGTGGCCTTCGCGTTCGCCATCGCGGCCAACGTCATCGCGGCTTGCGCCGCGGCGCTGACGGGTCGGCGTACGCCGGTCCCTGCCGTGCGCGAGTCACTGGGTTACGAGCTGGCGGCCGCGGCCGCGGAAGGCGGCTTCGAGCCCGGCGAACTCGTCGTCCCCGGCGTCCCGGAAGAACGCACTGAACCGCCTGACACGCTCGACTAAGGCCACTGCTGGCCCGCTCACCGGTGATCTCAGAGCCTCCGCCCCCGATCTCGATTCGCTCGACGCCGGTCAGCTCGAATGGCACGTAATCATCGCTATCAGTGCAAGCTCAGGCGGCGCTAGCATCCAGGGCAAGGAGGTCGTACCGATGGCAGACACACCGTTCGAAATCGGGGCCAGCGTCCGCAGCACCGATGCGGCCTGCGGTCACGTGATCCGCGTGATCGTTGACCCGATCGGCCGTACGGTCACTCATCTGGTAGTCGGGCCCAGGCACGAGTACGGGCACCACATTGACCGGCTCGTGCCGGTGGACCTCGTCCAGGTCACCGCGGACGGGATCGAGCTGAGCTGCACCAAGGCCGACTTCGACAAACTCGACCCAGCCGAGGAGACACATTTCGTGGCGAGCTCCGAGCAGGCGGAGTACGCGCCAGAGCACGTGTGGGGATGGCCGTGGTACGCCATGAGCGCCCAAGGCATGCGCGGGGACTGGACGGAAGGCCAGGGATGGGATCGAGGTGGAAGCCACGGTCCGCAGCGGCGGACGGTCACCTACGACTCGGTGCCCCTGGGCGAGGTGCAGGTCCGCCGTGGTGAGCACGTCCAAGCCACCGACGGAGAGATCGGGCTGGTTGAGGGCCTGGTCATCGACCCAGACGACCACCAGGTGACGCATGTGCTCCTGCAGGAGGGACACCTGTGGGGACGCAAGCAAGTGGCCATCCCGATCAAGGCGGTCACCGGGGTCGATGCCGGAATCCGGCTCAGCCTTTCCAGGCGACAGGTCGAGGACCTGCCACCCGTGGACATCGACCGCCCAGCTTCGCCGGCCCCTTAGTTGGTGGTCTCGGCGGCTGATAGACCTGAATCAGCTCAGCAGCATCAGCTTAGAGATCATCCCGTTGGTGACGCGATAGACAGCTACCGCGACGAAGTCGGTCGGCATGTCACCGAAGCGAAAGCCCGAAAGGTGCTCCTCATCGACGACATACTCCCCCGATGCCACCCGGCCGGCGATGGTGACGTGCAGGTCGGGACTGTCAGCGAACAACTTCCCGTACGCATCTCGCATGACCTCCTTGCTGCCGAACATCACAGTGCCGTCGAACATCACCACCGAAGCGTCATCGGCGTAATGCGACAAGAACCCCTCGACATCCCTGGCCCTGTAGGCCTCGATCTGCGCGTCGACAACATCAGTCTCGATTGACACTGCGACCACCCTCCCTGACCGCCGGGCCAGCGACTCAGCTTTCACGCCAGACAATACGGTTTCACGTTCAGCAAGGCACCAGCGCCTCGGCTCTCATCGCGCTCATGCGGAGTGGTCACGCGCCGGGATCATGACCCAGCTCCGAGCCACATGCCAAGCGCGGCGCTGATCTCCGCGCGGCCGGGCCGCGGCTGCCCCGCGAGGTCGGCGAGCGTCCAGGACATCCGGATGATCCGGTCGGTTCCGCGGGCGCTGACCCGCCCGAGGTCCATGGCTCGTTCCAGCGGTGCCAGCGCGCCGTCGGCGGGGCGGAAGCTGCGCCGCAGCTCGCTGCCGGGCACCTCGGCGTTGAGCCGCCAGGGCGTGCCGGCGAGCCGCTGCGCCGCCCGCTGCCGAGCGTGTCTGACCCGGCCCGCCACGACGTCACTCGGCTCGGCGAGCTGGCGATCGCTGAGCAACTCCGCCCGGCTCACGGGGAGCAGCTCGACTTTGACGTCGATGCGGTCCAGCAGCGGGCCGGATAGCCGGGCGAGGTAGCGCCGCCGCACCAGCGGCGTGCAGGTGCACGATGACCCGGCCGTCGCGGTCTTCGCGCACGGGCACGGGTTCGCGGCCAGCACCAGAGTGAACCGGGCCGGGAAACGCGCGGTCAGGCCGGATCGGGCGATCACGACCTCGCCGGACTCCAGTGGCTGTCGCAGCGCGTCGAGAACGTCCCGGTCGAACTCCGGTGCCTCATCCAGGAACAGGCAGCCGTGGTGCGCCAGCGACGCCGCGCCTGGCCGGATGATGCCGCTCCCCCCGCCGACGATCGCAGCCTTCGTCGCCGTGTGGTGCGGCGCGCAGAACGGCGGGTCGGTCACCAGCGGCCTGGCGGGCTTCAGCGCGCCGGCCACCGAGTAGATGGCGCTGACCTCGAGTGCCGCGGCCGGGTCCAGGCTGGGCATGATCGTCGGCAGTCGTTCGGCGATCATCGTTTTCCCAACCCCTGGCTGGCCGAGCAGCAGCAGGTGATGACCGCCGGCGGCGCAGATCTCCGCGGCCCGGCGCGCGACCGGCTGACCGGCGACGTCGGCGAGGTCAAGCGGAGCCGTCGCCGCCCCGCCCTCCAGCGCGGTCGTGAGCCCGGCTCCGGAGTCCAGCACGCACACCGCGGGGCCGGGCGGCGCCGACGCCTCGCCGCGCAGCCAGCCGACCAGCGCGCGCAGGCTAGGCGCGGAGATCACCTGCATCGCCGGGACCAGCAGCGCCTCGGCCGCGTTCTCTGGCGGCACCACTACTTTGCTGAATCCGGCGACCGCGGCTCCCGCCACCGACGGCAGCACACCAGGAACCGGCCGCAGTCGCCCGTCCAGGCCCAGCTCGCCGACGAACACCGTGCCGGTCAGCCGCTCGCCGGGCACCGCGCCGTCGGCGGCGAGTATCGCGCACGCGAGGCCGACGTCAAACGCCGAGCCGCGCTTCGGCAGGCTGGCGGGCGACAGCCCGACCGTCACCCGGCGCTGCGGCCACGACTGGCCCGAGTTCGTGATCGCCGACCTGATCCTGTCGCGCGCCTCCCGGAGCGCGGTGTCCGGCAGCCCGACCAGGAACAGAGCAACCAGGCCATTCTCGATGTCGGCCTCGATCTCCACCACGTGCCCCTGCACGCCGGCCAGCGCCATCGCGTATGTCCGGGCGAGCGCCATCGGACACCACCTCCAGCACCGAGGGTGCATGAGGTGCCGTCCGCCCGGCTGGGGGCGCCTGATGGCTGTGGACGACTAGTCACCAGCCAACGGCACTGTGGACGACCGTGCCGAGAGTGTCATCCGCCACGGCAGGAGAGCGGCAACGAGCTGACGTCGAGCCACCGGCGACGTGACCGGAACGCACCGAGCCGCCGAACTGCCGCCGCCGGTGCGTCAGCCAGCTGGCTCAGGAGTTCGGCGAGCACGCCGGACGCGAGCCGCGAGGCGTCTGGCGAGCACCGGTTGGCGAACCGGCCGGGCGCTACTGGCTTCCTGGCGAACTCAGGGCCTGGGTTGTTTCAGGGGAACGAGGCTCGGGTCCAGTGCAACCCGCCGTCCATCGTTGTCCAGATGCTGTGCGGGCCGCTGATCCACGTGCCGATCTGTGCTGTCTCGAATCCGAGCCAGGCAGGGACGCCGGCCTGCGGGATCTGCTGGATTTGGGTGGCGACCGTGGTCCAGTACCTGCCGGCGTCGGTCGTGACCAGCAGCCGTGCCGTGAACGGCCCGGTGCCGCCGGTAGCGGCGGTGGAAACGGCGAGCGTGGTCGAGCTGGCCGCCGCCAGCAGGGCCAGGGGTTGCACGCTCGGCAGGACGCCGGCCGTCTGCCATGACTGGCCGCTGTCGGAGGACGTGATGACGAAGGTCCCTGCACCGCTGTGCGGGCTGCAGAGCCCGGCGAAGAAGCCCCCGGGTGCGCCGGCCAGGTCTATCAGGTCCTCCTCCTCATTTATCCCGCCGGGTCCCCGGCCGGAGCACGGGTCGCTTCTCTGCTGCCAGGTGGCTCCGCCGTCGGCCGAGCGGAACACGAACGCCTGCGCCGGCATCGGCCCGGCCTGGCTGCCGAACATTGCCAGCAGCAGGGTTGAGCCCGAGGCGACGATCTGAGCGGCATCGCTGCGGTCTGGGTAGGCGAGTTGCCCGATCACCGGCCGCCACGCGGAGGAACCGATGGCCGCACGTTGCAGCGTTGGCATGCAGGGGCCGGGGCACCCGCCGTGGTCGTAGGCGACGCGGTAGACCTGCCGGCCGACGATAGTGAGCGTCTCCAGCTGCGGGCCCGGCTGGACGCGCCAGGTGCGCCCGCCGTCGCTGGTCATCAGCAGCCCCGGCCCATACAGGTAGCCGACGGTGGGGCTGGCGAACTGCATCGCGCTCACGCAGGCCACCTTGGAGCAGTCGACGGTGCCATCTTGGAACTCGGCTGTGGGGCTGGGCAGCGCGTGCCAGCGCGCCCCGCCGTCGGTCGTGTGCGCAAGCCGGGCGCAGGTCCCTGAGATGCAGGGCTGGGCCGCCAATGCCCAGCCGTCGGTCGCGCTGACCCAGCTCAGGTCTACCAGCCACGAGTCGGCGAGGACCGGTGTCGCGGTGGCGGAAAACGACAGGTGCGCGGTGGCCGTCAGCGCCGGGCTCGGAGGCGGCCCGGCCCCGAGTTTGATGACCCGGCCGACAAGCACGCACTGCTGCCGGCACGGCGCCGTGGTCCCATCCGGTCCGGTGTCAGCCCCCGACTGCGCGGTGAACACTCCCGACGCCCTACCGGTGCTCCCGGTGTGCAGGGAGGTGATGGCCGCTGCGCCGCAGCCCGGCAGGCCGCCCGCACTCGGCGCGCGGGCGCACTCGTAAAGCATCACGGTCGCCCGGTTGGGAAACCCGGCCAGCCTTACCTGCAGCTCCTGCCCGCCGACCAGCCCGGTACTCGGGGTGACCGTCAGAGTCGGCGACGAGGCTGTGGCGCTGCCAGTTGAGGGCGAGCCCCCACGCTGCGGGTTCTGTGTCGGTGTGTTGCTGCTCGCGCTGCAGCCCGCGACCAGCAGCGCGAGCCCGACGAGGACGAGGCGGCTCCGACGATCACGGCAACGGCCGACTAGTCGCATCCGATGCTCACCGTCGGCCTGCGCGAACGCGCCGTGCCTCGCCTGCCGCTCATGTGTCCGCGCCATCGCCCTGGCCCGATCTCCTGCCCGCCCACTACGACGTCTGGGACGGGCAGAACGTTCAAGCCGACCGGGTAGCGCGGATCCCCAGCCGCAATGAGGACACCGTCACAATGGCGCACGGCGCACCGTGGGTGCGGGACTTGAGTGCTCGGCCAGCGACACGGTGACGGCCGCTCCTGGTATAGGCATGCTCTCGGCCTCGTCGCGGACGGCGCGCAGAACGGCCAGCGGAAGCGGCCCGGAAGTCCTGACCGTGACCCGGCCGGCCCGCCGCCCCCAGGCGCCCGCGATGCTCCCGTCGATGAGCAGTCCACCCGGGTGAAAGGTGTCGTGCAGCGGGGTGTGGCGGCGCAGGCCAGGGCCGACGAAGAGCCCGGTTCGATCCGGTCCGAAGAGACGCAGGTCGGATGGGACCAGAAACCGTACACCCCGCATGGGCCGGGCAGTCCTGATGGTCGGCTCGTCAGCCGCCAGGATCCATGATCGGTGCCCCTCGTAGTCGACGGGCATCAGCTCCGGTGTGATCAGGTCAAAGGTCTGCCGGGCATCCCGCGAGGACACGCCGGCCCACCAGGCGAATGCGTCAGGTGTCGTCGGACCAAAGGCGTGGATGTGACGGCGGCACAGCTCGAGCCGCGCCGCTTCGGGGTCGATCGACGGGGGCGGTTGCTCCCAGACAGACACGGCGCTGGCGGTCCAGCGGACCGCGAACCGGCCGGTCGCACAGACGCTACGGTCGAGTGGCAGCCCCCTGGCTGGTCGTGGCTGGGCGGCCAGTTCCCTCGCGACACGCTCGGCCCGGTCCTGTAGCGACCGCCGTGCCTCGTGGTCACGGGGAAGGCGGCCCAGGGTGAAGACCCCGAAGTCGTCCTTGGGCAGCACGTAAACGGCCGCGCGCGGGCTGTAGGTCTGGATGAGTCGCGGGTGCTCCCAGGCCGTCGGCTGACAGGCTGCCACCCGGGCGTGCATGCCAAGCAGCGCGTCACGCGGGGCGGTGTCCTGGAGACCGACGAAGGCGGCCTCGACATACGATCCGGCAGGCAGACGGCGGGACAGGTGGTTAACCGAGAGGCGGTAATTCACCGCCTGGGTGCGGGACACCCGCAGCGTGACGGCTGTCAAACCTGACCACCAAACGCAGTGTGCTGGCGCGGACTGAAGCGGCTCGCCGCTCGCGCTGTCCCGGTCAGGATGGTCCCCGCGGGCGAGGCCGTCAGGCCTGTTCCGTCGGCTCGGCCGGACCAGAGTCGCTGGGTGCCTGCCGGGGCGGGGCTACCCTGTTCAGCCAGCAGATCGGGCACAGCAGGTGCGGCCGTCCGTGCCGACCCTGCTCGTGCTCCCACGCGAAGTACGCCGCGCCACCGACGAGCACGACGTTCAGGCCTCCGCCAAAGGGGAGCCCTGGGACTCTCGGTATCCGAAGAATCATCGCGGTTCACCTGCCCATCGATGAGGCGGCGCGATCGGGCCGCCGACGCCATTGCAACCTGGCCGTTCCAGTGTGACACCATCTGGCAGACTTCGAGGGGATCGATGGTCTGGAGGTGGACCCGGTGACGCCACCCCCGCTGGCGGGGCAGCCATGAGCGGCGCGCCGTCGGGCACCGTGACGCTGTTGTTCACTGACGTAGAGGGCTCCACCCGGCTGTGGGACGCCGAGCGGGACGCGATGGCGGAAGCGCTGCGTCGCCACGACGAGATCCTGCGGGACGCGATCGAGCAAGCCGGCGGGTACGTCTTCAAGACCGCGGGCGACTCGTTCTGCGCGGCGTTCTCCGGCGCCCGGTCCGGGCTCGATGCGGCGCTAGCGGCGCAGCGAAACCTGGCCGCGCACTCGTGGCCGACCACCCGGCCGATCGTGGTGCGGATGGCGCTGCACGCCGGGGTCTGCGAGGAGCGCGACGGGGACTACTTCGGTCCGGCGGTGAACCGGACCGCGCGGCTGCTGGGGCTCGCCAGCGGCGGCCAGGTGCTGGTGTCCGGGGTAGCGGCGGAGCTGCTGTCAGATGAGCTGCCCGACGGCGTGGGCCTGCGCGAGCTTGGGACGCACCAGTTGAAGGACCTCACCCGGCCCGAGCGGATCTACCAGGTCGACGCTCCGTTCCTGACCGCCGGGTTCCTGACCGCGCCGCCGACCGTCTCTGCCCCTAACCAGCCAGGCCGGACGGCCGGGCTGCGGGCCTCAGACGCTGACCGGGAGCGTGTAGTCGAGGTGCTGCGGACAGCCGCCGGCGACGGCCGACTCACCGCTGACGATCTCGACCAGCGGCTGGAGGCCGCCCTGACCGCTCAGACGCTGGCAGATCTCGAACCGCTGCTCACCGACCTCACGCGGGCTACCGGGCCAGCGGTGCAAGACCTGGGACGGATCGAGTGCGGCTCCGGCGCCGCCAGGCGCGAGGGGTCCTGGCTGGTGCCGCGACGGCTGGAGATCCACGTTGGCAGCGGCTCGGTCCGGCTCGACTTCCGCCGGGCCGTGATCGCCGTATCGGAGCTGCAGATCGACGCGCAGATCGCCAGCGGCAGCCTGAAGCTCATCACCCGGCCCGGCATCGCGGTGGACGCTGACGACGTCACCGTCGGCACCGGCAGCGTCAGGGTAGTTCCGTCGCCCGGACTGAACATGCCGGTGGAGCTGCGCGTGAAGGTCTCCGGCCGCATCGGCAGCGGCTCCGTCTCCGCCCGTCCCGCCCGGCGGGCCTGGTGGCGCGCGCTATGGCGGCGCCTGCTGCGCCGGCCCGCCGACGACAACCGGCCAGCACTGCCCGGAGCCCCGTGACCAGCTATGACCTCGTGCTGCGCGGCGGCCGCGTCCTCGACCCCGACTCCGGCCTCGACATGGTCGCGGACGTGGCGGTGTCGCAGGGCCGGGTCGTTGCCATCGGCACCGTGCCAGCCGCGGCGCCGCTCGACCTGGACGTGACCGGCCACGTCGTCACGGCAGGGTTCGTCGATGTGCATAGTCACGTCACGGACATCGCGGGCATGCGGCTGCGAGCGCTCGACGGCGTCACCACGGCGTTCGAGCTGGAGGGCGGTGTGACACCGGTCGGGCCCGCGTACCGGCAGGCCGCGGCCGAAGGCCGGCCGATCAACTACGGGTTCGCCGCATCCTGGGCGCTGGCGCGGATGGAGGCGGTTGGCGGTGTCACGCTGGCCGCCGGCCTCGGCACGTTCATGGCCAACATCGCCACTCCGGCCTGGCAGCGGCCGGCCACGCCGCAGCAGGTCAGCCAGATCCTCAGCCGGCTGTCGGCCGACCTGGCCGACGGAGCGCTCGGCATCGGGATGCTGCTCGGATACGCACCGGGCGCCAGCCCGGCCGAGTACCTGCGCGTCGCCGAGCTTGCGGTGGCGGCCGGGGTGCCCACGTTCACGCACGCCCGGGACCTCATCGAGGTCGTCCCGACGACCCTCATGGACGGCGCCGAGGAGATCGTCCGCGCCGCCGCCGAAACGGGCGCGCACATGCACTACTGCCATCTCAACTCAACGTCGCTACGGCATACCGACCGGGTGCTCGACGTGGTCGGACGGGCGCAGGCCGCGGGTTCGCGGGTGACGACCGAGGCTTACCCGTACGGTTCGGGGATGACGGGCATCGGCGCGGCGTTCCTCGCGCCCGAGCGGCTGCGCGAGCGCGGTCTCACCCCGGCCGATCTCACCTACGCGCCGACCGGCGAGCGCGTCGGAACCGAGGAGCGGCTCCGGGCCCTGCGGGCCGACGATCCCGGCGGGCTGGTCATCATCAGGCACCTCGATGAGGACGATCCGGCGGACCGGGCCGTGCTGCTCCGGTCGCTGGTCTTCCCTGACGCCATCGTGGCGAGCGATGCGATGCCGCTGACCTGGTCGGGCGCCGTTCCCGACCAGATGACGTGGCCGCTGCCCGGTACCGCCGTCACCCACCCCCGCACGGCGGGTACATACTCGCGCGCGCTGCGGCTGCTGGGCTCCGGCGACGGCCCGCTCGGCCTCACCGAGACGCTGCGGCGCTGCAGCCTGCTGCCGGCCCGGCTGCTCGAGGCCCGCGTGCCCGCGATGCGGCGCAAGGGCCGGGTGCAGGCGGGCAGCGACGCCGACATCGTGGTGTTCGACCCGGCGACGGTCAGCGACCAGGCGACCTACGCGCAGAGCACCCGCCCGTCGGCCGGCATCAGGCACGTCCTGGTGAACGGCGAGCTGGTGGTTCGCGACGGGGCGATCGTGACCGCAGCGCTGCCCGGCCAGCCGGTGCGCGCGGCGGCGCGCTAGCGGTCGCGGCCAGGCCCCGAGCGGCGGCGGTCGTCAGAACAGCGCGCTGTAGGCGTTGAGCGCAGGCTGCCCGCCGAGGTGGGCGTAGAGCACCGTGGCGGCGGGATCGATCTCGCGGCTGGTGACCATGTCGATGAGCCCGGCCATCGACTTGCCCTCGTAGACCGGATCGGTGATCATGCCCTCCGTGCGCGCGGCGAGCCGCATCGCGTCCAGGGTGGCGTCGTCCGGGATGCCGTACGTGCCCGCGTGATAGCGCTCGCTCAGCTCGATCTCTGCGTCTGCCAGCTCTCGCTCGAGGCCGATGAGCCGCGCGGTCTGGCGGGCGATGCGGGCCACTTGCGCGCGGGTCTCGGCCGGCTTGGCCGAGGCGTCGACGCCGATGACGCGGCGCGGCCGACCGCCGGCCGCGGCCAGCGCGGCGAAGCCGGCGACCATTCCGGCCTGCGTGCTGCCGGTCACCGAGCAGACCACGATCGTGTCGAAGAAGATGCCGAGTTCGCGTTCCTGCTCGGCGACCTCGAACGCCCAGTCAGCGAACCCCAGGCCGCCCAGGGGATGGTCGGAGGCGCCTGCCGGGATGGCATACGGCCGGCCACCCGATTCTTCGATTTCCCGTAGCGCTTCCTCCCAGCTCTTCTTGAAGCCGATGCCGAAATCGGCCGGCACCAGCCGCACGTCGGCGCCGGCTAGCCGGCTGATCAGGATGTTGCCGACCTTGTCGTACACCGAGTCCGGCCAGTTCACCCAGCTTTCCTGAATGAGCACGCAGCGCAGGCCCACGCGGGCGGCGACGGCCGCGACCTGACGGGTGTGGTTGGACTGCACGCCGCCGATCGACACCAGCGTGTCGCAGCCCTCGGCCAGCGCATCCGCGACCAGGTACTCCAGCTTGCGGGTCTTGTTACCGCCATAGGCGATTCCCGAGTTGCAGTCCTCGCGCTTCGCCCACACCTGCGCGCCGCCCAGATGCGCGGATAGTCGTTGCAGCGGATGCACCGGCGACGGGCCAAACAGCAGCGGATACCGCTCAAACGAGCCGATCGACATCGCGTCCTCCCACCCCGGTGGCATCCCGCCTCCCTGGCATCATCGGCCGCGAACACACCGGCCAGCAAGCCGGTGCCTGCCGGAGTGCTAGTCGGGAGGAGCGCCGCGTGGGTGCGCGCCGAGTGACGGGTCGGGAGGGGGATAGACACGACCCAGGCTGCCCGGCCCGACGCGGATGATCGGCGGCCGGTGGCGTGCAGCGACAACCTTGTCTGACGACCACGGTGCCGGCGGAGCGTACAGATACGCACACAGATCCAGCAGAAGCTGATCGTACTGTGCGCGACGGCGGCGGAACCGCTCGTAGGCGGTACGGAGGTCGCTGCCGACGGGTACGCCAGCAGCCGTCAGCTCCCGGCAGGCGGCGGTTACGTCGTGCTCGGTGACAGCGATCGTCGCATCGGCGGCGTCGCGCTGGTACGGGATGCCGTGAAAGTCGGCGACGTGTCGCAGGGAGACGATCCCGGCGTGCAGGCACATGCCCGCTTCGGGACCCCAGTCGGCGTCCACCGCGGCCAGCGCGAGGGCTGCGGCATCGAGCATGGCACCGGCCGCGGTGATCCAGGACTTGTCGGTCTGCGGGGAGTGGAAGAAGGCGAGGACCGGGAAGCTGGTATGGGTCTCGCTCACGTCGACGAACCAGTCTTCCCAGGCCTGCCACGTTTCGCTGAGTACCGTCTGGGGGGCGGCCGGACACCACAGCCGGCTCAGGATGGCCGGACCGGCTGGCGGCAGCCCGGTGCGCATCGCGAGCTTGCTGACCAGCGCCTCCCGTCGCGAGAAGGCAGCATAGATGCTCGGCAGATAGCCGATGATCAGGGCCAGCAGCGCGAGTCCGAGCACGGCCTCGAGGTACGCGGCAGCGCTCGCGCCGGATCCGGCGGACGACACGCCGAGAGTGGTCAGCGCGGACGCCGAAGCGCTGAACGCCCGCGCCGCTGAGCCGCCCGCGAGCCCCCACTGAACCCCGACGCCCGCCAGATAGACCACCCCGAGCCAGGCGACCAGAAGCGCCAGGAGCAGACGGATGGCCAGGCCCGCGGTGCGACGGTCCAGCTGCCCCGACGAGGACGCTCGGCCAGCGCGCCACGCGGTCGGCGCGTCCAGCACACGGAAAACGACCCGCGCGAAACGGTCAGGGACGCCGCGTGGCACGACGACCGTGCGGATCGCCGACTGCACCGCCACCACCGCCAGGACAGCGGCCGCCAGGGCCACGACGACCCGCCCCAGCGTCAGCAGCATGCCGCTTAGATGCCCGGCCGTCTCCCCCGCTACCCGGCCCCGGACAGACGCTAGCCCACCCCGCGCACGTGCTCGACGCTGAACTCGCCCGACCCGGCCCGGAGCACGCCCACGACGTCGATCCTGATCTGGTCGAAAACGAGACCGTGGGCCCGCACCCAGGCGACCGCGAGCCGGCGCAGCCGCCGGGCCTTAGGTCTCGTCACCGCTTCGAGCGGCGTGCCGAACCGCACGCCGGACCGGGTCTTGACCTCGCAGATGACCAAGGTGCGGCCGTCCAGGGCGACGATGTCGATCTCGCCGTCGGTGCAGCGCCAGTTCCGGGCCAGCACGGCGAGGCCGGCCTCTGTCAGGTACCTCGCCGCTACCTGCTCGCCCTGCTGCCCGAGCACGTCCTTCGCGTTCACGCCGACCACCTCCGCCCGCTACGTTGCCGGGGCGGGGCGGCGGCGGCAGGTCGGCGTCGTGGCCTGTGGACAACAATGGCCGGTCAGCTCATTCCGGGGGCGCGGCCGCGAGATTTCGGTGGATAACCGGCGGAACGTGTCGGCCACAGCCATCACCATCGCGCCGGGCAGCAGCCTCCCGCGACCGGACGCTTGACCGCGTGGCGGACGGCCGGCGTTCCCTACTTCGGGTCGGGAATCTCCAGGTCGCTCTTCGCGAGTTCCTCGACGTTGACGTCCTTGAACGTCACCACCCGGACATTCTTCACGAAACGCGCTGGTCGGTACATGTCCCACACCCAGGCGTCCTGCATGGTCACCTCGAAGAACACCTCGCCGTTGTCCGCCTGGCGCACGTTGAGCTCGACTTGGTTCGTCAGGTAGAACCGCCGCTCCGTCTCCACTACGTGCGTAAAGAGGCCGACCACGTCGCGGTACTCGCGGTAGAGCTGGAGCTCCATCTCGGTCTCGTACTTCTCGAGATCCTCCGCGCTCATGTTCTCCCCTCCGATCAGGCGCCGCGGGCCATAGCCGCGAAACCTGCCGTCGGCCAGCCATGCTCGTCGATGACGTCAACGATAGGGCCATTCTGCCCACTGCCAGGCTCGTAGCACGAGTCCGCACGGTCTTCGTTGCCTGGGTCGCGGCGAGCGTCCACGCTGAAGGCCAGGTCAGCGGCCAGGTCAGCGGCTACGCCAGCGGCCAGGTCACCGCCCAGGTCACCGCCCACATCCACGCCCGGGCCCTCCGGTGGCAGGGGGCCGTCCTCGCCCGCCATGGCGGCGGCGACGTCGGCTGGCCGGCAGCCCCGCACGTTGACGAACGACATCCGGTGCTCGGAACACGGACCATGACGCGCCAGCGCGCGCATGTGGCCAGGCGTCGAATACCCCTTATGCCGGGAAAATCCGTAGTCAGGAAACGTCTCGTGCAGCTCGCGCATGAGCGCGTCCCTGGTGACCTTGGCCACCACCGACGCGGCCGCGACACAGGCCACCACCTGGTCACCCTTCCACATGGCCAGTGCCGGAGCCGGCAGCCCGCGGACCGGGAAGCCGTCCGTCAGCACGTACCCGGCGCGGCGGTCGAGACCGGCCAGGGCCCGCCGCATACCGGCCACGTTGCAGACGTGCAGCCCGATCCGGTCGATCTCGGCCGCCGGGATGATGACGACGTGCCAGTCCAGCGCGGCGTCCATAACCTGGGCGTAGGCCGTGTTCCTGGCCTGAACCGTCAGCGCCTTGGAGTCGGCCAGTTCCGTCAGCCCGGCGATGCGGGACGGCTTGAGGATCACCGCGGCGACGACCAGCGGCCCGGCGCATGCGCCGCGGCCCGCCTCGTCGACGCCGGCCACCGGCCCGAGGCCGGCCCGGCCGAGGACCCGCTCGTACCCGCTGAGACCGCTGTCCCGGCGCGGCGTGAACCCGAGCGGGCGGCTTCGCGGCGGAACCTCAGGCCGGTGCGCCCGCGGCTGGACCGCCCGCGGCTGGACCCGCCGCACTCGCCCGGTCACATCGGCCGCCCGCCCCGGCGGGCGCGGCGCCCGCGGCTGAGCCGACGCCGCGCCCGGCGCTGCAGCCAGGTCAGCGGCACCGCCACGACGCCCCCGGCGGCCAGCGGCGCGTACGGCGCGACGGCCGCCGCCGCCCCGGACACCGCCCTGGTGAGCGCCGGCTGGTCGAAGGTCGCCGGGATGGGCAGGACCCGCCACTGGCTCGGCGGCCAGACGATCATGAACGCGCGACCGATCACCTCGTTCTCCGGCACCGTGCCATGGCCCGGGTCGAAGCTCCGCATGCGGGAGTCGTCTGAGACCAGGCGGTTGTCGCCCATGACCCACAGCCGCCCGGCCGGGACGGTGATGCTGAACCGAATATCCGAGGGCGCGGCGCCGGGGTACAGGTACGACGACTCGTGCAGCGGCACGCCGTTCACCGTGACCAGCCCCTGCGCGTTGCAGCAGGCCACGTGGTCACCGGGCAGCCCGATCACGCGCTTGATGAAGTCCGTCTCGTCCGTCGGCGTGCCGAACAGCCCCGCGATCGAGCGGAACAGCGGCCGCAGTGTGGCGTCGTAGGCACGCACCAGCGGATCCGAGGACGCCGAAGTCGGTGGCGGCGCGGGATTCCACGACCCGGTTCCGTCGAACACGATGATGTCGCCGCGGTGGATGGGGCGGAAGTGGTAGACGAGCTTGTTGACCAGCACCTTGTCGCCCACCATCAGGGTGTCCTCCATCGAGGACGACGGGATGAAGAACGGCTGCACCACGAAGGTCTTGATCAACAGCGCGATGGCGAGCGCCACCACGATGAGGACCGGCAGTTCGCGCCAGGTCGACCACCGCCGGGTCCGGCCGGCCGGGCGCTCCGGTGGTCGACCTGCCGCGTCCTCCGCGCCGACGGCGGGTCCAGCGGCGGCCGCAGCCGCCGGCGTCCCCCCGCCGGGGCCGCCCTCCGCCAGCCAGTCCGGGCTGCCCTGCTCGTCGCTCATCACGCAGAGCCTATCCCCGCAACGTTGCGATCAGCGGCGGCCATGACCGCTTCATGGAGGTGGGCCGGCAATGCGAGAACTAGCCGGTCCTGGCCGTATTCACCGGTGATGTTCCGGTAACGGCGCTCGTCCGGGGCGAGTGCGGCGGCGAGGTAGCCGGACGGCGGTCCGCGAGCGCCGCCGCGCCCGTCGGCAGAGCCAGGTCAGGGGCACCGCTCCGATCACGCCGGCGGTCGCAGTGGCCGCTGCGCGGCTGATGCCGGGCTGGTCGAACGTGGCCGGAATCGGCAGGATCCGCCACCGGCTCGGTGGCCACACGATCAGGAAAGCGCGGCCGATCACCTTGTTCTCCGGGACCAGCCCGCCGTGCGGATCGGGCTCGTGACCCCGCGAGTCGTCGGAGATGGCGCGGTGATCACCGAGCACCCAGAGGTAGCCGGCCGGCACCCGCACGTTGAACTCGCCCGACACGCCCAGCGGCGCGCTGTCCGGCTGGTTCCCCGGGTACAGGTAGGACTGCTCGTGCAGCGGCACGCCGTTGATCGTGATGAGGCCCTGGGCGTTGCAGCACACCACGTGGTCGCCGGGCACGCCGATCACGCGCTTCACGAAGTCCGTCTGATCGAGGGGCGAGCCGAAGAGGCTGCCGACCGCGTCGAACAGCTTGCGCAGGGTGTCGTCGTAGACCCTGGCTATCAGGTTCGTGCCGGACCCCGCGGCCGGCCCGGCCGGCTCCCAGCTGCCGGCCCCGTTGAAGACCACGATGTCGCCCGGCTGGATCGAGCGGAAGTGATAGACGAGCTTGTTGACCAGGATCTTGTCGCCGATGTCCAGCGTGTCCTGCATGGACCCGCTCGGGATCACGAAGGGCTGGACCACGAACGTCTTCACGACCATCGCGATCACGAGGGCGATGACCAGCAAGATGGGCAGCTCGCGCAGCAGCGACCGCTGGTCCCGCCGCTGGGCAACCGGCGGGCTCGCCGGGTCCGCCGACCTGGCCGTCATCCCCGCGCGCCGACCCGCGTGCTACCTGGCTTGGGTGACCTCGCGGCGTTCCCGGATCCTCGCGGCCTTGCCGCGCAGCGAGCGCAGGTAGTACAGCTTCGCCCGGCGGACCCGGCCCCGCGTCACAACCTCGATCTTGTCGATCGCGGGGGTATGCACGGGGAACGTTCGCTCCACCCCGACCCCGTAGCTGATCTTGCGGACGGTGAACGTCTCCCTGGCCCCGCCGCCCTGGCGGCGGATCACCACGCCCTGGAACACCTGGATCCGCGACCGGTTGCCCTCCGTGACCTTGACGTGCACCTTCAGGGTGTCCCCAGGCCGGAAGGCCGGGATGTCGGATCGGATCTGCGCCTGCTCTAGCTCGGCAATCGCGGTGTGCATCGCTGCGGTTCCTCAGTCATCATCAGCGCACGCCTGCGAAGCGCTGGATCGGTCGTGTGTCTGCGCCGCGCTCGCGCCCGGCAGCCCCAGGCAGCTGACGGTAGGAGCAAGCCAGCGGCTGGGCAGTGCCTTTAGTGTGCCACATCTTCGCTGTCAACCGGAAAGCCAGCCTCCGACAGCACCTCGCGGTCGTGGCGGTCGAGCGGCTCTGCTACCCCCGCGGCTACCCCCGCGGCGAGCCGGGCCACTAGGTCGGGACGGTTCCGCGCGGTCCGCCGCAGCGCGCTGTCCCGCCGCCAGCGGGCGATCGCCGCGTGATCGCCAGACAGCAGTGCGGGCGGCACCTCCCGGCCACGCCACACCCGCGGCCTGGTGTAGCTGGGGCCCTCGACCAGGCCCGCCATCGGTCCGCCGGACTCGTGCCCGCCGGCACCGAACGAGTCGTCGGCGGCAGACTCAGCGTTGCCCAAAACCCCTGGTAGCAGACGGCAGATCGCCTCGGTCATGACCAGCACCGCCGGCTCGCCGCCGGCCAGCACGTAGTCGCCGATGCTGACCTCTTCGACCCGCATGCGGGACCGCGCGTCGTCGGCGACCCGGCCGTCGATGCCCTCGTACCGACCGCAGGCGAAGATCAGCCATGGCTCGGCCGCGTACCGGGCTGCGTGTTGCTGCGTGAACGGCACGCCGGCCGGCGTCGGGATCACCAGCAGCGGCCCGGCGCCGCCCGGCGCCTCGGGCCTGGTGTCCAGGGCCCGCACGGCGTCTAGGGCAGCTCCCCACGGCTCTGGCTTCATCACCATGCCCGGCCCGCCGCCAAACGGCGTGTCGTCCACGGTGCGGTGTACGTCGCGCGTCCAGTCCCGCAGGTCGTGAACGCCGAACGTGATGTCCCCGCGGGCCGCGGCCTTGCCGATGAGCGACACGCTCAGCGGGGCAAAGTACTCGGGAAAGATCGTGATGATGTCGATGCGCATGGTGCGGCCTCCCGCCCTAGGTGGCTGCCTCCGGGTCGAGCAGCCCTGGCGGCGGGTCGACGTGCAGCAGGCCAGCGGCGAGATCCACGTCGCTGACGATGGCGGAGACGAACGGGATGAGAATCTCCGCGCCGGCCCGCGCGCCGCTGCCGGCCACCACCAGCAGGTCCTGGCCGGAGTGCAGCACGTCGTCGACGGTGCCGACCTGCTCGCCGCCTGGCCCGATCACGCGGAGCCCGATGAGCTGATGGTCGCGGAACTCGTCCGGATCGGTCGGGTCCTCAAGGTCGCCCGAGTCGACGACCAGCAACGTGCCGCGCAGGTCCTCGGCGGAGTTCCGGTCCTCGACGCCGGCGAACCGGACCAGCAGCCGACCGGAGTGCCAGCGCGTGCCGGTCACGGTCAGCGGGCCGGCCGCGGCCGGCTCGGTCGCCAGGACGACACCCGCGGCGACCCGCAAGTCGGGATCGTCGGTCCGGACCTCGACGGCAAGCTCACCGCGGACGCCGTGCGGCCTCGTGATGCGGCCGACCACCAGCTGCATGGCGGCTAGCGAGCCTCGTCGGCATCCAGCAGGTCAACGCGAACGTAGTTGTTCCCCGCCAGCGACCCGATGACGGTCCGCAGCGCCCTGGCGGTGCGGCCACCCCGGCCGATCACCTTGCCCAGGTCGTCGGGATGGACGCGGACCTCGAGCACCCGCCCGCGGCGCAGGCCGCGGCTGCCGACCTGCACGTCGTCCGGGTGCTCCACGATGCCCCTGACCAGGTGCTCCAGGCACTCCTCGAGCATGTCAGGAGCCGCCGTCTGCCTCGCCGGCGCCGTCGCCGACCGGCTCCGCCGCGGTGGTCTCCTCGGCCGCGGCCGGGGCCGCCGGCGCCTCGGCAGCCTCCTCGGACTTGCGTGCCCGCGTCGTCTTGCCGTCGCCCCTGGTCGTCTTCGCCTCAGCCCTGGCCCTCGTCTTGGGCTTGGCCTCGGTGTCCGCGAGCGTCTCGGCCACCGCCGCCGCGAACGCGGCCTTGCGGTCGGCCCTTGGCTCGGCGGTGCGCAGAGTCCCCTCGGCGCCGGGGAGGCCCTTGAACTTCTGCCAGTCTCCGGTGATCTCCAGGATCTTCCGGACGGGGTCGGTCGGCTGAGCGCCGACCGACAGCCAGTGCTGGGCGCGCTCGGAGTCGACCTCGATGAGCGACGGCTCGGCCTTGGGGTGGTACTTGCCGATCTCCTCGATCGCGCGGCCGTCCCGCTTGGTGCGGGCGTCCGCGACGACGATGCGGTAGTAGGGCGCCCGGATCTTGCCCAGGCGCTTCAGCTTGATCTTGACAGCCACGGCTGCGGTCTACTCCTAGTGAAGGTCGGGCACCTCGCGGCCCAGGTGAGGAGGCCGGGTGCGGGCTGCCCCGATGGTGCCGGCGCGGCGAGTGAGAGAGGGCCTCGCGCCACCGAGCGTAGTCACCACATTCTGCCAGACGATCGCGGCCGGGGCGTAATCACCACGGGGAACCACCGGCAGCGCAGCGGACGCCCTAGCGGCCCTTCTTGCCCGGCCGGCCGCGGAAGGCCGGCGGCGGGCTCGCCTGCCCGGCGCCGCCCTTGCCCGGCGAGTTCGGCAGCCGGAAGCCGCCGTTGTCGCCGCCGAGGCCGGGCAGCGAACCGAAGCCAGGCAGCGCGGACGGGCCGACGGCACCGGGCCGGACCAGACCGCCCGCCGCAGGGGCGCCGCCGTCGAGGCCCGCCGCCGCGGCGCGGCCCGCGGGACCGGCGAGGCCGGCGGGCTGTCCCGCACCACGGCTTACGCCGGCCGGCCGACCGCCGCCCTTGCCCTTCTTCTTCGCCTTGCCGCGGGACTTGCTGCTCCGGCGCATGCCGCCCATTCCCGGCATGCTGCCCATCATCTGGCGCATCATCTTCTGGCCCTCGAAGAAGCGCACGATGAGCTGGTTGACCTCGCCGACCGTCACGCCGGATCCGGCCGCGATCCGAGCCCGGCGAGAGCCATTGAGGATCTTCGGATTGCGCCGCTCTTCCCTGGTCATCGAGTTGATGATGGCCGCGGCCCGGTCCAGGTCCTTGTCACTGACCTGGCTCAGCAGCTCCCGGTTCTGGCCGGCGCCGGGCAGCATGCCGAGCAGGTTGCCGATCGGCCCCAGCTTGCGGACCATCGCCAGCTGCTCGACGAAGTCCTCCAGCGTGAAGCCCTCGCCCGAAGTGAGCTTGCCGGCCATCGCGGCGGCCTGCTCCTGATCGAACGTCCGCTCCGCCTGCTCGATGAGGGTGAGTACGTCACCGAGGTCGAGGATGCGGGAGGCCATCCGGTCAGGGTGGAAGACGTCGAAGTCCTCCAGCTTCTCGCCGGTGGACGCGAACATCACCGGCCTGCCGGTGAGCTTCCGGATGGACAGCGCCGCGCCGCCGCGCGCGTCGCCGTCGAGCTTGGTCAGCACGACCCCGTCGTAGCCGACGCCGTCGAGGAAGGCCTGCGCGGTCAGCACGGCGTCCTGGCCGATCATGGCGTCGACCACGAACAGGATCTCGTCCGGGTCGACCGCGTCCCTGATGTCGCGGACCTGCTGCATCATCTCCTCGTCGACGCCGAGTCGGCCGGCGGTGTCGACGATGACGACGTTGTAGAGCTTGCGCTGCGCCTCGGCGATGCCGAGGTTCGCCGCGGCGACCGGGTCGCCGACACCGCTGCCGGGGAACGGCGCGAACACCGCCACGCCGGCGCGCTCGCCGAGCACCTGCAGTTGCTCGACGGCGTTCGGGCGCTGCAGGTCCGCCGCGACCATCAGCGGCGTGTTGCCCTGCGACTTCAGCCACAGCGCGAGCTTGGCCGCGAGCGTGGTCTTGCCCGAGCCCTGCAGGCCAGCCAGCATGATCACCGTGGGCGGCGTCTTGGCGAACCGGAGCCGCCGCGCCTCGCCGCCGAGGATCTCGATGAGCTCCTCGTTGACGATCTTGATGATCTGCTGCGCCGGGTTCAGCGCCTCCGAGACCTCGGCGCCGCTGGCCCGCTCCCGGACCGTGGCGATGAACTCCCTGACCACCGGCAGCGCGACGTCCGCCTCGAGCAGCGCGATGCGGATTTCCCTGCACGTCGCGTCGATATCAGCCGGCGACAGCCGGCCGCGTCCGCGCAGCGAGGAAAAGACCTGGTTGAGCCGGTCAGATAGGGTTTCGAACACCTGGTCATCCTTGCTGCACAGCTGACGTTGCGGAATTCCAGGTTATCCGGGAACGGGGTCGGCCGGGGCAGCCGCCGCCCGCCGGGCCGCGGTGTCAGCTGGCGCTGGCCGCGCTACCCGGCCAGGATCGCGTCCACGAACGCTTCGGGATCGAACGGCGCGAGGTCGTCGGGACCCTCGCCGAGTCCGACCAGCTTGACGGGGACGCCGAGCTCGCGCTGCACCTGGATGACGATGCCGCCCTTGGCCGTGCCGTCGAGCTTGGTGAGGATGACCCCGGTGACGTCGACGACCTCGGCGAACACCCGAGCCTGCCGCAGGCCGTTCTGCCCGGTCGTCGCGTCGAGAACGAGCAGCACCTCATCGACGCTGCCGTGCCTCTCGATGACTCGCTTGATCTTGCCGAGCTCGTCCATGAGGCCGACCTTGGTGTGCAGCCGGCCGGCCGTGTCGACGATCACGGTGTCGACGCCCTCCTGGATGCCGACGTTCACGGCCTCGAACGCCACGCTGGCCGGGTCGGCGCCCTCCCGGTCGGACCGCACCACCTGAGCGCCGACCCGGTCACCCCACGTTTGCAGCTGATCGACCGCCGCCGCGCGGAAGGTGTCCGCCGCGCCGAGCACGACGGTCTTGTCGTCGCCGATGAGCACCCGGGCGAGCTTGCCGCACGTGGTCGTCTTGCCGGTGCCGTTCACCCCGACGATGAGCGCCACTGACGGCCGGTCACCGTGCCTGGCCAGGTGCAGCGACCGGTCCAGATCCGGGCCGAGCACGCCGATCAGGTCGGCGCGCAGCAGCCTCGTGACCTCCTCCGGGTCGTTCGTGCCGAGGACCTTGACCTCGGTCCTGAGCTGCTCGACGAGCTCACGAGCCGGTCCGACCCCCATGTCCGCGCTGATGAGGGTGTCTTCCATGTCCTGGAACGCCTGGTCGTCAAGCTTGCCCGCCGAGATGAGGTTCAGCAGCACCGATCCGATGGCCGTGTGCGACCGGGCGAGCCGGCTGCGCAACCGGGTCAGCCGGCCGGCCGATGGCGGCGGTTTCTCGATAACGCTGGGCGGCGTCACGATCTCGATCGCGGCCGTGGTGTCGGGCGGCGCGGTGGTCACCGGCTCGGTGTCCCGCTGTAGCGTGCCGACTCCACCGCCCTGGTCGGACTCCGGCGGTGTCCCGCCGCGGCGGCGGGACCGGATCAGCGGGACGAGCGCGGCCGTGCCGCCACCCGCGACGACGACGCCGATGAGCGCGTAGATCAGGTCGGTAACCATGGCGGACCCAAGTCTGTCACTACACCGTCTCGCGCTCGCGCAGCCGCTGGCTGATCACGGTGGAGACGCCGTCGCCGCGCATGCTGATCCCGTACAGCGTGTCGGCGACCTCCATGGTGCGCTTCTGGTGCGTGACGACGAGCAGCTGCGACGCCTCCCGCAGCTCGGCCAGGATTTCCAGCAGCCGCTGCAGGTTGGTGTCATCCAGCGCGGCCTCGACCTCGTCGAGCACGTAGAACGGCGACGGCCTCGCCTTGAAGATCGCCACCACGAACGCGATCGCGGTCAGCGCGCGCTCGCCGCCGGACAGCAGCGACAGCCG
>Ga0187783_10000821_pt1 | contig 22808 bp, 24 predicted proteins | sample 1015_SJ02_MP02_2_FD_132471 | JGI IMG/M metagenome (GOLD analysis project Ga0187783, IMG submission 132471) | Tropical peat soil microbial communities from peatlands in Department of Meta, Colombia - 1015_SJ02_MP02_20_MG | ecosystem: Environmental > Terrestrial > Soil > Wetlands > Peat | place...
CGCGTGCGCGTGTCCGGCGTGGCGGCCGCCGGGAAGACGAGCTCGACGAGCTTCATCCTCACGACCGGGTTGAACACGTGCAGCCCGAGGAAGCGGTCGGCCCGCCCGCTCGCCTTCGCCAGGCGCTCGATCGACAGCGAGGAGGTCGTCGAGGCGAGGATCGCCTGCGGCGCGAGGATCGCGTCGAGGTCGGCGAGCACGCCCGCCTTCACCTCGTGGTTCTCGAGCACGGCCTCCACGACAAACGTCGCGGGTGCGAGCGCGTCGATGTCGGTGACGATCTGCACGTGCGCGGGGTCGACCTCGGTGCCCAGGCGCTCGAGCGTCTTCTCGACGGTCGCGCGCGCGCGATCGACCGAGCGCGTCGAGCGCGCGAGCAGCAGCACCGGCCCATGGTGGGCCGCCGTCGATGCCAGCCCGCACGCGATCGCGCCGCTCCCCGCGACCGCCAGGTGCTCATTTGCGATCGTCCCGCTCTCGCTCACAGCAGCGCTCTCCTCGCGTTGACTGACCAGTCAATCTATATGGTCTGACGCGGTAGAGTAGTGCCGTGCGGCGGGCAAATAGCCCACCGAGACCAGCCCGGGCGCAGGCCCGACGACCGTAGGAGGACTCAGAGAGATGAGGCAAGCACAGGGCCGCGAGGTCGTCATCGTCGAGGCCGCGCGCACGCCGATCGGACGCGGGCACCCCGAAAAGGGCTACTACAGGGACGTCCACCCCAACGAGCTGCTCGGACGCTGCTTCACCGAGGTGATCGAGCGCGCCGGGATAGACGCCGGCGAGGTCGAGGACGTGGTCGCCGGGTGCGTGGCCGAGTTCGGCGAGCAGGGCATCAACGTCGCGCGCAACGCCTGGCTGCAGGCCGGGCTGCCGATCGAGACGCCCGGCACGACCGTCGACCGCCAGTGCGGCTCGGCGCAGCAGGCAGTCAACTTCTCCGCCGCGCTGATCGCCGCTGGCGTGCACGACGTGATGATCGGCTCGGGCGTCGAGCACATGGGCCACCTGTCGTTCGCCGCGATGGCCAAGACCCAGGAGGAGTTCGGGCAGGCGTTCACGCCCCAGCTGCTGGCCAAGCACAACATCGTCGGCCAGGGCCTGGGCGCCGAGATGATCGCCGACCAGTGGGAGATCCCCCGCTCAGAGCTCGACGAGCTCGCCGTGCGTTCGCACCGCCTCGCCCACCAGGCCACCGAGGAGGGGCGCTTCGAGCGCGAGATGATCCCCTACGCGGTCAACGGCGACACCTACGTCACAGACCAGGGCATCCGGCCCGACACTAACCTAGAGGCGCTCGCCCAGCTCAAGCCGGCGTTCAAGCCCGACGGCAAGATCACCGCGGGCAATGCCTCGCAGATCTCAGACGGCGCCGCCGCGGTGCTGCTCATGTCGGCCGAGAAGGCGCAGGAGCTCGGCGTGGCGCCGCGCGCGCGGATCGTCGACCAGACGACCGTCGGCTGCGACCCGGTGAAAATGCTCGAGGGCCCGATCCCGGCGACGAGCAGGATCCTGGAGCGCAACGCGATCGAGATCGACGACATCGACCTGATCGAGATCAACGAGGCGTTTGCGCCCGTGGTCGCCGCGTGGGCGCGCGAGCACAAGCCCGACATGGACCGCGTCAACGTCAACGGCGGGGCGATGGCGCTCGGTCACCCGCTCGGCTCGACCGGCGCGCGCCTGCTCACGACGCTGCTGCACGAGCTCGAGCGCTCCGACAAGGAGGTCGGCTTCGTGACGATGTGCTGCGGCGGCGGCCTGGGCACCGCCACGCTGATCCAGCGCGTCTAGCCTTCCGGCCCGCCGCCGGTCCAGTCGACGGAGATCGGCGGCAGGGCCAGGAGCGCCTGCCAGGTGGCGGCTTCGGTGTGGCCGCTCGGGGCGATCCCGTGCGCGGACTGGAACTGCTCCAGGTTCGCGGCGGTAGTGGCTTCGAAGACGCCAGTTGTGGGCTGGCTGGCGATCGCGCTGGCCAGGTGCTCCTGCATCCACAACACGGTGTCTCCCTTGTTGCCCTCTTCCAGTTCGGCGTAGCCGGGGTTGGGCGTGACGCTTGTCAGCGGCGCGAGCGGCGCCGCGAGCGCGCTCCACCCCGTAGCGGAGGTTTCCTGCCAGTCCCACCACGACAGGCCCGTGGCGCCGTAGTCGACGGCCTCCTCGCGGAAGCGCACGAGTTCGGCGGCCGAGGGGCCTTCGAAGGTCTGCCCGAGCGGAAAGACCGGCCGGCCGTAGGGGCGGTTTGCGATGTAGGTGTTCGCGTACACGGTGTCGATCGAGTTGCCGATGTCCTTCCAGTACATCTGGGGCAGGTTGAACTGGGCGCCGTTCGATCCGAGGAAGACCGAGTAGGGGAAGGAGGTGTGGTCGTACACGTAGGGGAAGGAGGCGAGGCCGAGCGGATAGCTCGCGCCGATCTTCGCGCGCAGGTCGCCGATGTATGTCTGGGCGGCTGCGTAGTGGCCTTCGTACTGGGACTCGGCGTCGATCACCAGGCAGTCGGCGCCGTCGCTCACCGCCTGCGCGCCCAGGTTGGCCTCGCCGACTGGTTCGGTGCCGTACACGTACTGCCAGGCGCACACCTTCAGCCCGTTGGCGTGCAGCGTCTGGACGAGCTGGGGTGAGAACTGGCTCCAGTAGTTGCTCGAGCCGTCTGAGCTCTTGATGAACAGCGTCGTCACGCCGGCCGCATGGGCCTGGGCGATGATCGAGGCGAGGTCGCCGCCGTCTGACTCGCTGAGGTACCAGATCCACATGCCGTTGCCTTCAAACGCGCTTGGGCCGGGTGAGCCGGGCCCCGGTGACGGATCCTTGGGCTTCAGTGGGTGAAGCGCGTGGGCGAAGACGTAGATCGGTCCGTAGGAGCTCGTGTAGCGGCCGTGGCTGAGCAGCACCATGATGTGACCCGAGTGCGCCGTCTTGGGCACGGTTACGACGAGCCCCTTCAGACCGCCGCCCGCGGCGTGCAGGTGCCCAGCCGGGGAGGAGCGCGTGACGCGCGCGCCGGGCGCACTGGGGAAGGCGACGGTCATGCCGCTGCTGATCCCCTTGCCGCCGATCATCAGCGTGCCGCGCGTGGACACCTGGTGGGGATTGGCGCTGCACCTGCTGGCCGGCACGCAGCTCACGCTCGTGATGCGCACGTTCTTGATGTGCGCGCTCGCCGTTGCGCGCGAGGCGGCGCTGGCGGACACCACGTGGCCTGGCGTCGTGGCTGCTGCGGCCGCGGCGCCGCCGGTGTCGCCGAGCGGGGCGATCGCCGCGGCGATGGGGGTGCCGCCGGTCCCGCCGAGCGCCGCGGGCGCCGCGCCGCCGAGGGCGCAGAGCCCTCCCAGAGCCGCCGCCAGGAGGTACTTCATCGCTCGCTCGCGCTCTCGCCTGTCATCGGACACCTCTCTCCGCGCCGGAAAAGCGGTCACAGACCTTAGCCGGTCTTTGCAGGACAAACCGACCGGTGGCAGGGAAGTTGCGTTCTTGCACGCGCCGCTGCGCGGGGCGTGGTGCCGGGCTAGCCCCAGCGAAAGCCCGTCGCCGACGGCTGCGGCGCCAGTGGGCTCGCCGGCAGCCCGGCCGGCGTCTCGGGGAGGTTGAAGCCGGTCGGCGCGACGTCGTTGGGGGCATCCGGGTGAAACAGCGAGGCCAGGTACTGGATCTGCCCGCGCCCCACGCCGAGCTCGAACTGGCCGCCGCCGTAGTTGCCGATCCCGCGCTCGGCGCAGTAGTCGAAGGCGTCCAGCAGGTTGCGCAGCCCGCCCAGGCGCGAGGGCTTGACGTTGACCATCCTTGGCGGGTACGGCAGCGCCTGGATGTCTGCGATCGAGTGGATCGTCGCGTCCCAGGAGAAGCGGTCGCGGTAGGGCGCGAGCACCGGCTCGGTCTGCGCGGTCAGTGCCGGGTCCTCGATCCACGCGCGGGGGAACGCCTCGACGACGCGCCCGTACAGCAGCGGGTCGGGCGGCTGATCGACGATCGAGCCCGAGTAGTAGCCCTTGAAGTCGACCGAGTCGACCGCGCCGGTGGCGATGAGCTGGGTGATCAGCGGCTCGTCCCAGGAGCTCGTGGGATCGAGCTTGAAGCGCAGCCACGGGTACAGCTCCAGGCGCCGGCGAACGGGCTCCATCGTCGGCGGCTCACCGAGCCGCAGCGAGACCACGAAGCGCACCGGCCGCGGTGCGCGGTCCAGCGCCGCGTGCAGCGACGTCCCCGCCTGGCGCAGGGCGAGGTCGAGCGCGGCGGACTCGTACGCCCACGTGCGGTAGCGCACCGAGACATCGCGCTGTGGCGGGCGCTCGAACAGCGACAGCTGCGACAGGCGCTCCGCCAGAGAGGCGAGCGTGTGGCTTCCGGCGAGCGGCAGCACCGGCCCGGCCGCCTGCATGATCTCGTGATCGACGGCGTCGTAGGTGACGTCCTCGCCGAGCCCCTCCTCACCGCGGCCGCGCAGGCGAACGATCGTCGTCTTGCGCTCGAACTCACTCGACACGAGCGCGCGCATGCCCTCCAGCTCGTAGCTCTCGATCTCGACGGGCAGCCCGGCGAGCAGCTCCCAGGTGCTCATTCGGCGGCCATGGGGGGTGGCATCGGGCTCAGCATATGGGCACGCGCGGTAGGATCGAAGCCGATGTGGCGCCGTGAACTCAGCTCCCCGGGCAGTTAGCTGAAAGCACCGTGCCCAGGTCAGACAGGCGCCGTCGAGGGCGCTCGCGCAAGCGTCGCCCGCCCGCGGTCGCGCCGGGCGCCGTGCGCGAGGCGTCGAGCAGGCCGCGGCCCGCGCCGCCTGTGCGCGACTCTCAGGGGCGCCCGACCGCGCCGTGGCATCCCCTGCCGCTGTCGGAGCTGCTGATCCTCTTCGGCGTGATCGGCGTGGCCGTGAGCTTCGCCGAGAAGCTCACGCTCGGCACGGCGCCGCTCTTCTTGGCGTCGATCGCGGCGATCCTCATCGGCACGGTGGAGGTGACGCTGCGCGAGCACATGGGCGGATACCGCTCGCACGCCGTACTGCTCGCGCTGCTGGCCGCGATCGCGTTTCACACGCTTGCGATCGTGGCGCTGCTGCTGGCGCTCGGTAGCGTGCCGCGGCTCGTGAACGTCGCGCTGCTGCTGCCCGACGCGCTGCTGTTCACGACGCTCTACAAACTGCTGCGCGCGCGCTTCTCAGACGCCAAGCGCGAGCGCATGTTCAGCGGCGCGCGCTGAGCGGGAGCGCTCGCGGGCCGACCGCGCGGCCGGCGAGTCGCCCGCGCGCCGGCGCTTTCGATCACTCGGCGGGCGGCGCGGCGTCGATCAGCGTCGATGGCAGGGGGGGCAGCGCGCGCTCGCCAGGGTCGCCTGAAGCGCCGCGCGTCTCGCCGGTCACGCCCAGGCGCTCTAGCCGCGCGATCTCGCGCTCGCCCTCCACGCGCGCGGGGTGGTCGGGCGGCAGATCGCCGATCAGGTTGGCGATGCGGTTTCGCAGCTGAAGCGCGAAGTGGGGCGTGGAGGCGCCCATCAGCTGGCGCACGTCCTCGACGGTCACCTCGTGTGCGGTCTGCTTGCGCAGCAGGCGCGCTGGATCCTCGGCCTGGCTCATCTATTCAGACGTCGATTCTGAGGTCGCTTCGGGGGAGTGGGTGGGGACGATCTCGAGCAGCGAGTCTATTTCGGCCTGCGCGAGCGCCGAGATCGCTTCTTCGCCGCCGATCAGCCAGCCGTGATTGTAGGCGCCGTGCACGGGCTGAAACTGCGGCGCGCTGCCGTAGGCGGGCTGGATGTCTGACAGGTAGTGGCTGAGCGCGAGCGGAAGCGTGCCCGGGCTTTCGAGCAGCAGCAGCGGGCCGTAGTCGCCGCTGCCCGACAGCAGGGCGGCTGCGGGGGCGTCGAGCGGGCGTTTGGAGCTCGCGAACACGAGGCCGTGGCCGGGTTCTTTGACCCCCCAGCCGAAAGTCCCGTCGCTGAAGCGCGCGACCGCAATCGCATTATCGGCCGCGCTTTCGCCCGCAGCCCGGGCCGGCGCCGGCGCGGTGCCGGTTGGCGCTCCGCTCACGGCGGAGCCGCGCGAGACGTCGCTGATCGGGCCGTAGCGGGCGAGCTCAGAGCGCGCGTGGGGGCCGATCGCATCGGCGTCGATCAGGTACATGTGCGGCCCGCGCAGCCGCGACAGCACCGCCGCGGTCGGGGCGGGAACGCCGGCGGCATCCACGAACAGGATCGGCGCGCCGCTCTCGGCCGCGAGCCCCGCGGCGGGCATCTGATAGGCCCTGGGCGCTTCGACGGCGAGCACGATCACGCTGCGCAGGGGCGTGGCGCGGATCGCGCTGACCAGACCCTCGAGCGCGGCGGCCGTGCTCGCGGGGTCGGTGCCGGTGGCCGCGGCGCTGGCGCGATAGCCGGCGGGCACCGCCGTGGCGTCCCCGACCTCGATGACCTGCGTGCCCGCGAGCATGCTGTCGCCGGCGGGATGCATCGCCTCGAGCGCCTGGGCGGAGGCCTTGGGCAGCGTGTCGCCATCGCTGTAGAGCAGCGGCGCGCTCAGCGGGGCGCTCGCGAGCGCCGAACACGCAAGCGCCGCCGCCCAGTTGTGCAGGTCTACGAGCACGACCGCCTGCGGGCGGGTGGTGGCGGTCAGGCCGGGGTAGGCGGCCCGGCTCACCGCTGCGGCGGTGAGCACCGGATCGCCCGGGCCCACGCGCGTGGTGTTCTTGGTCGCCACCCCGAGTACCCCCCCGGCGCTCGGCGCGGCGAGGCTGGCGGACGCGCCCCCAGTGGTCTGCGCTGGTTGGGACTTGCCGCAGCCCGCCAGCGCCGCTACCAGCGCGAGCACTGCCAGGGACGCGGGCGGGGAGGGACGCACCGCAGGCACACTAGCGCCCGCTGCGGCCCGCTCGAATCACTCATTTGCAGCCATAACGCGGCAAAGCCGCGCATCTGGTGCAACCGACGTTGCGCTTTGCTAGGCTGCCGCGAAATTCGCCGAGTCCTTGGTCAGATGCCAAGGAGCGGGGGACCCATGTTGTTGGGGCGAGTCCCATGGTGAAGCCGTGGGAGGCGCAGGCTCTTTCAGCGCAAGCCCGTCAGCTAACCCCGCAGGCCGACGAAAGAGGTCGTGTGCGGGTGCGAAGCCTGAGCAGCGCGGTTGCCTTTAGCTTGACGATCGTCGCCGCGTGGGCAGGTCCCGCTTTCGCCAGCGGTCCCGGCGGCGCCGTCGCCGGCTCGATCAAATCGAGCAAATCGACCCACACGACCAAGAAGCAGAGCACGCGCAAGAACACCACGCAGACACCCGCCAACGGCGGCGTGTCGGCCGCCCCGCCGGTCGTCCCGCCCGGTGCCTCGCCGATCACCGCCCGCACGCCGAACATCGCCTACGGCGGCCCCGTCTACGAGCGCACCGCGACGGGCGCGGTCGTCCCCTACGAGCCGCCCGCGCCGGTCGCCCAGGTGAGCGCCGCGACCGGGGGCAGCCCGTCCACGAGCCCCGAAGGGGAAAAGCCGGAGCTGCTCGTGCCGGGCACGCTGGCGCGCTACGTCAACGGACTGGCCGCGGCGCCGATGTCGGCGCCGGCCACGGTGCAGGAGATCATCTGGGCGGGCGACCAGATCATCGGCCTGCCCTACATCTACGGTGGCGGTCACGCGTCGTTCATCTCGCCCGGCTATGACTGCTCGGGGACGGTCTCCTTCGCGCTGCACGGCGCCAACCTGCTGGCCGCGCCCGAGGACTCCTCGGAATTCGAAACGTGGGGCTCGCACGGCGTCGGCCGCTGGGTGACGATCTTCGCCAACCCCGGTCACGCCTACATGGACGTCGCGGGCCTGCGGCTGGACACGAGCTCCGCCGACGACCCCTCAAATCAGCAGGGGCCGCGCTGGCGCCCGCTGCGTCCCGCCAACCCGGGCTACGTCGTGCGCCACCCGCTGGGACTCTAGCCCCGGCTCGCCGAGACGGCCGTCCCTGCACGACAGTCTCGATACGCTAGAGCCAACAACGCGCGAACCGCTATAGGAGGATCAGATGGCCGGTCTGACCGGGCGAATGTCAACCGTCGTCAAGGCGAAGGTGTCCAAGCTGCTGGACCGCGCCGAAGACCCCGCCGAGACGCTCGACTACAGCTATCAGAAGCAGGTCGAACAGCTACAGAACGTCAAGAAGGGCATCGCCGACGTGGTCACGGCCAAGAAGCGCCTGCAGATGCAGGAGACCACGCTCCAGCAGAGCGTCGTCAAGCTCGACACGCAGGCCCGCCAGGCGCTTTCGGCGGGCAAGGAAGACCTCGCGCGCACCGCCCTGGAGCGCAAGAACGTCGCCCAGACCGAGCTGCAGTCGCTGGACACCCAGGTCGCAGAACTGGAAGACCAGCAGCAGAAACTGACCGACTCCGAGCAGAAACTGCGCGCCAAGATCGAAGCCTTCCGCACCAAGAAGGAGGTCATCAAGGCCCAGTACTCGGCCGCCGAGGCCCAGGTGCGGATATCGGACGCGGCCACCGGCGTGGGTGAGCAGATGGCCGACGTCGGCCTGGCGATGCAGCGCGCGGTCGACAAGACCGAAAACATGAAAGCCCGCGCCGACGCGGTGAGCGAGCTCGAATCGGCCGGCACGCTCGACGACCTGACCCAGCTCGGCTCCGGCGAAGACGACATCGACCGCCAGCTGAAGTCGCTGTCGAGCAGCTCGGCCGTCGACGACGACCTCGCCAAGCTCAAGGGCGAACTCGGCCAAGGCTCCGCCCCCGCGCCCGCCGGAGAGATCGCGGCCGGGACGCCCGCTCCCGAGGGCGCGCCCGAGGCCCCGCCGCCGGCCGAGGGCGGGCAGTCATGATCGTGCGCATCTCCGGCGAGGACCAGTATCGGCTCGACGGCGACCAGGACGGTCGCCTCAACCAGCTCGACGAAGCCGTGCTCCAAGCGGTGGACGCGGGTGACGAGCCGGCCTTTCAGTCCGCCTACAACGAGCTGCTGCGGTTCGTTCGCGACCACGGCACGCCCGTGGCCGACGACGACATCGAGGCCTCCGATCTGATCCTGCCTCCCGCGGACATCTCCCTTCAGGAGGCCGGCGCGGAGTTCACGGGCGAGGGGCTCATACCGGACTGAAAGCGGGCCGGCGCTACGCCTCGCCGGGTACGGTGTGATGCTTGTGATGCGCTAGGATACGCATCATGCGCACCACGGTTTCGCTGAACGACGAGCTGCTCGCCGCGGCCAAGCGGCGCGCGCGCGAGCGCGGGCAGACGCTTGGCGAGGTGGTCGAGAGCGCGCTGCGCCGCGAGCTTGCGGCGCCCACCGCCCTCGACGGGCCTGCGGTGCCGGTGTTTCGGGGCGGCGGCGGGCCGCGGCCGGGCATAGACCTGACGTCCAACCGTGCGCTGCGCGAGGCGCTGGACGAGGGCGCCAGCCTTGACGCGCTGCGGTGAGGCTGCTCGACGTCAACGTCGTCCTGGCCGCGCACCGGGACGACCATCCGTATTTCGATGTGACGCGCGCATGGCTGGATGAGATCGTCGCCGAGCGGGCTCCATTCTCCGTGATCGACCTGGTGGCCGGCGCGTTTCTGCGGATCGCGACCAACAGGCGCATCTTCTCGATCCCAACGCCGCTCGGCGAGGCGTTCGCCTACCTGCGAGCCCTTCGTTCTCAGCCCGGGCACACACTGCTCGGCCCCGGTCCGCGCCATCTGGCTCTGCTCGAGGCTCTCTGCCACGATTCCCAGGCCAGCGGCGACCTGGTTGCCGACGCGCAGCTGGCGGCGATCGCGATCGAGCACGACTGCGAGCTGGTGTCGCTCGAGCGCGATTTCGCGCGCTTTGAGCGCCTCAGCTGGAGCGCGCCGGTATAGGGCGCGGACGGGAGCTTCCCAAGGGACTCAGATCGGGATCCCCCAGAGCGGAAACCAGCGCTCGATCTCTGGCTCGATCGGCATTTCAGAGCCGATCTGGGCCTTGATCTGAAGCTCGCGCTCGGTCGCGCGCTGCTGCTCGCCCTCGCCGGCGCCGGCGGCGGGCACGAACGGGTACCAGAAGCCGCGCTTGTAGTTGTAGATCAGGTAGATGCGCTTGGCCTGGGCGTCGGCGTGCTGATCTGCAAAGCCGAACACCGCGCACAGCAGCCGCTCGCCATAGCCGGCCGTCTCGATCGAGCCGGCGACGGCGTTGATCCCGACGGCCAGGTCTTCGACGCTCGGGGCGTCGCCCGGGCTGCGCAGGACCATCCAGCGGTAGCCGTAGCTGTCGTCCTGGGTCGACACGCTCGTCGCGCTTTCCTGGCCCGCGGACTTCACGACCGCTTCCATCTCGGTGAGCGTTTCGTCGAACTCGCTGGTTGCCAGGGCCTGGAAGACGATCGCGGCAACGCCCGTCGGGTCGATCGCGTGGGCGCTCTGGAGCGTCACGTAGGCGGTGGTGATCGCGAACAGCCGGTCGGGGGCCGGACCCTTGAGCTCGTGGCGGCCGGTGAGGATGTCGCGCAGGCCCACGGCTTGCGCGCGCTAGATGGTTGACGCGACGGTCGTGTGCCCTGTCCTGGGGGCGCGCAGATCAGCCATCTAAGCGGCCGCCGGCTGCTGCAGCTGGGCCTCCAGGCGCTGGAGCGCGGCCAGTCGCTGCTCGAGCGGCGGGTGGTCGGCGAAGATGTTCATGAGCGATTGCTTGGTGCGCGCCGGGACGATGAAGAAGGCGCTCATCCCTTCGGCGCGGCGCAGGTCTTCGCTTGGCACGCGCTCCATCGTCCCGCTGATCTTCAGCAGCGCCGACGCGAGCGCGCTCGGGCGCCCGGTGAGGACGGCCGAGCCGCGATCGGCCGCGAACTCGCGATAGCGCGACAGCGCGCGCAACAGCAGGAAGGAGACCGCGTACACGAGCACCGACACGACGATCACGAGCAGGATGCCCTCCTCCTCTTCGCGGTTGCGCCCGTAGCCGCCGCCGAACCCGCCGCCGAAGAAGATCGCGAACTGGAGGATCATCGCCGCCAGCGTCGCGAAGAAGCTCGCAGCGGTCATCACCATCACGTCGCGGTTGATCACGTGCGTGAGCTCGTGGCCGAGCACGCCTTCGAGCTCGCTCGTGGAGAGTAGGTCGAGGATCCCGCGCGTCGCGCACACGGTTGCCGCCTTCTGCGAGCGGCCCATCGCGAACGCATTGGGCATCTGCGTCTCCATCACGCACACGCGCGGCTTGGGCAGGTCCGCCTGCACGCACAGGCGCTCGATGATCCCGTGCAGCTCGGGCTCCTGCTCGGGGCTGACCTCTTTGACCCCGAGCGTGGCCATCGCGATCTTGTCCGAAGTGAACAGCTGCAGCAGCAGGAACACGAGCGCGATCGGCACGATCGCGGCCGCCGAGGCGCCGGCGGCGAACAGCGCGCCGATGAACACGACGTAGACCGCGCCGAGCAGAAAGATCGTCAGCGCCATCCGCGCCTGCAGGCGGGAGTCCTTGCCGAACTTGGAACGTCGTGATGCCATCAGGGCCATTGTCGCAGACCCACTAAACGTCGCCCTACGAGCGACCGCGTGCGCCGGGCGGCGATAATCACACCCATGGCCGCTGAGATGACCGCACAGCCGACGACCGGCGATCGCCTGGGAGCGTTCCCGCTCGGGAGCGCGATCAACGAGCACGGACGCCTGGAGGTGGGCGGCTGCGACGTGATCGAGCTCGCGCGCGAGCACGGCACGCCCGCATACGTCGTGGCCGAGGACGACCTGCGCGCGCGCGCGCGGGCGTTCATGGCCGCGGGCCCCGCCGCCGGCCACGACGACACGCACGTGACGTTCGCCTCCAAGGCCTTTCCCTGCAGCGCGGTGCTCGAGCTGTTCGCCGGCGAGGGGCTGTGGTGCGACGTGGCCTCCGGTGGCGAGCTGCACCTCGCCCTCAATGCCGGCTTTCAGACGGAGCGGATCGTGCTGCATGGCAACGCGAAGTCCGAGGCCGAGCTCGCGCTCGCGCTGCAGCGAGGCGTGGGGCTGATCGTGATCGACGGGCCGGACGAGATCGAGAGGCTGGCGCGGCTGATCGAGCAGGGCGCCCGGCGGGGAGGCCGGGCCGGGCGCGAGCAGCAGGTGCTCGTGCGCGTCACGCCCGATGTGCGTGGCGACACGCACGCGAAGATCTCAACCGGGCAGGCGGACTCGAAGTTCGGCTTTGCGATGTCCCAGGCGCCCGCTGCGATCGAGCGTGCGCGCGCGACCGCGGGCATGTCGCTCGTGGGTCTGCACGCGCACATCGGCTCCCAGCTGCTCGAGCTCGAGCCGTTTCGCCGCGAGGTCGCACAGCTCGCCTCGCTCGGCGACTTCGCCGTGTGGGACCTCGGTGGCGGGCTGGGGGTGCGCTACACGGCCGATCAGCCCGAGCCGCCCTCGATCGAGCAGTACGTGACCGCGCTGATCGAGACTGCGCACGCCAGCGGGATCGGGCCCGACCGGCGCATCCTGATCGAGCCGGGCCGCGCGCTCGTGGCCAACGCCTGCGTGACGCTCTACACCGTTGAGAGCGTCAAGCAGAACGTTTCGCGCTGGGTGGCCGTTGACGGGGGCATGTCCGACAACCTGCGCCCGATGCTCTACGGCGCGCGCTATGAAGCCCAGGTCGCCGACCGCTTCGGCGGCGAGGATCGCTGCGTGCTCGCCGGCAAGCACTGCGAGTCGGGCGACGTGATCGTGGCCGACGCGCTGCTGGCCGACCCACGCCCGGGCGACGTGATCGTGACCCCCGGCACCGGCGCCTACGGCTACGCGATGGCCAACAACTACAACGGCGCACCCCGGGCGCCGGTCGTGTTCTGTCGTGACGGCGACGCGCGCGTCGTGGTCAGGCGCGAGAGCTTCGACGATCTGACCGCGCGCGATGTCGCCTAGCGCGCCGAGCGCGCCCGGCGGGGCGCCGCCCCCGTTCGCTGTCGGCCTGCTCGGCCATGGCACGGTCGGCTCGGCGTTCGACGAGCTGCTGGCGCAGCGCGCGCAGGAGATCGAGCGCTTCAACGGGCGCCGCCCGGTCGTCTCGGGCGTGCTCACGCGCTCGCGCGGGAGCTTTCAGGAGGTCCTCGCCGGCGCCGACCTGATCGTCGAGCTGATGGGCGGGATCGAGCCCGCGCGCGAGTACCTGCTGACCGCGATGCGCGCCGGCAAGGACGTCGTCAGCGCCAACAAGCAGCTGCTCTCCCAGCATGGCGAGGAGCTGTTCGAGACCGCGCGCCAGCACGGCGTGCGCCTGCGCTTCGAGGCCGCGGTCGCCGGCGCGGTGCCGGTCGTGCGCGTGCTCGAGGAATCGCTCTCGGCCACCCCGATCGAGCGCATCCACGGGATCGTCAACGGCACGACCAACTTCATCCTCAGCGAGATGGGGCACGGGCGCACCTACGACGAGGCGCTGGCCGAGGCCCAGGCCCGCGGCTTCGCCGAGGCCGATCCCAGCGACGACGTGAGCGGGCGCGACGCCGCGGCCAAGATGGCGATCCTCGCCCGCCTGGCGTTCGGGACGCCTGTGCATCTGGAGGATGTGCGCTACGAAGGCATCGAGCACCTGCAGCTCGACGACCTCGCCTACGCGCGCGAGCTCGGTCTCGGGCTGAAGCTCGTGGGGAGCGCCGAACGTCGCGACGGCGGGCTGTCGGTTCACGTCTATCCGACCTTCCTCTACTCCGGCCACCCGCTCGCCTCGGTCGCCGGTCCGTTCAACGCGATCACCGTCGAGTCCGAGACGATCACCGAGATCACGCTGTCGGGGCCGGGAGCCGGCGGCCGCCAGACGGCAAGCGCGGTGCTCGGCGACGTCGTGAGCGTGATGACGGGGGGCGCCCGCCCGCCGGCGCCGCCGCTTGCGCTCGAGATGATCACCGACGTCCACAGCGCCTTCTACCTGCACTTCGACGTCGCCGACCGGCCCGGTGTGCTCGCCAAGATCACCCAGGTGCTCGGCGACCACGAGGTGTCGATCGGCTCGGTCGTGCAGCGTGGCAGCGGAGAGGGGGCGCGCCTGGTGATGGTGACCCACCCGGTGCTCGAGTCGGGCATCCGCGCCGCGATCGCGCGGGTGGCCGAGTTCGACTTTGTACGATCGCCACCCCGCATGATCAGGGTGATCGCAGAGGAGTTCATGTGAGCCTCCGACCGGTGCCGCTGCCGCGCATAGAGGGCCACGCGTTCACGGGGACCCACGTGCCCCTGATCGAGCGCTACCTCGATCGCCTGCCGTTCGAGCCCGGCGACAAGCTCGTGAGCCTGCAGGAGGGCTCGACCCCGCTGCTGCGCGCGCCGGTCCTCTCACAGCTCGTCGGCGCCAGCGTGCGCCTGAAGCTCGAGGGGGCCAACCCGACCGGGTCGTTCAAGGATCGCGGCATGACCTGCGCGGTGTCGGCTGCGGTGCGCGACGGCGCCAAGGCGGTGATCTGCGCCTCGACGGGCAACACGGCGGCGAGCACGGCGGCGTATGCGGCGCGCGCCGGGATCACGTGCGCTGTGATCGTGCCCGAGGGCAAGATCGCGCAGGGCAAGATGGCCCAGACGCTCGTGCACGGCGCGCGCGTGATCTCTCTACAGGGCAACTTCGACCAGGCGCTCACGCTCGTGCGCGAGCTCACCGACACGCACCAGATCGTGCTGGTCAACTCGGTCAACAACTACCGCATCGAAGGTCAGAAGACGGCCGCGTTCGAGATCCACGAGGCGCTCGACGGCGAGCTGGAAGCGCTCTGCATCCCGGTCGGCAACGCGGGCAACATCACCTCCTACTGGCGCGGGTTCAAGGAGCTGGGCGCGGCCCCGAGGATGCTCGGCTTCCAGGCCGAGGGCGCGGCCCCGATCGTGGAGGGGCGGGTGATCGAGCACCCCGAAACGGTGGCCAGCGCGATTCGCATCGGCAACCCGGTGCGCTGGGAGGACGCGATGGCCGCGGCGACCGAGTCGCGCGGCGCGATCCGCGTCGTCAGCGACGCCGAGATCCTTGCCGCCTACCGCCTGCTGGCCGCCAGGGAAGGGATGTTCTGCGAGCCCGCCTCGGCCGCGTCGGTCGCGGGCCTGCTCAAGTACGGCGCCGAAGGCGCCCAGCAGATCGCGTGCGTGCTCACAGGGCGCGGGCTCAAGGACCCCGAGACGGCGATCGCCAACAACGAAGGGATGATCATCCAGTGCGCCGCCGAGACAGCGGCGATCGAGGAAGCGGTGTTGGGTGATCCGTAGGCGCCTCGTGCGCGTGCCGGCGTCCTCGGCCAACCTCGGCCCCGGCTTCGACTGCATGGCGGCGGCGCTCTCGCTCCACATGGAGCTCGAGGTGCTCGAGACGGGCAGCTTCGCGGTCGAGACCGACCTCGCCGTCAGCCGCGGCCGCGAGAACCTTTGCGTGCGCGCGTTCGAGCTGCTGCACCCAGCCGACGGCTTCACCTTCAAGATTCGCTCGGCGATCCCGCTCGTGGGAGGCCTCGGGTCGAGCGCCGCGGCGATCGTCGCAGGGCTCGCGGCGGCCGACCACCTGTTCGAGCTCGACGCCGACCTGCTCGCGCGCGCGAGCGAGCTCGAGGGCCACCCGGACAACGTCGCCGCCGCGCTGCTCGGCGGCATGGTCGTGTTCGCCGACGGCGGCGCGAGCCGGTTCGAGGCACCCACCGGGCTGGAGGCGCTCGCGGTCGTGCCCGGCGAGGCGGTGCGCACGCGCGCCGCGCGCGCGGCCCTGCCAGAGCAGGTGCCGCTGGAGGAGGCGATCTTCAACGTCGCCCACGGCGCGCTGCTCACGCTTGGCCTGGTCACCGCCGACTGGGACCTCGTCGCGCGCGGCCTGCAGGATCGGCTGCACGAGCGTCGCCGGGCATACCTGTTTCCGAGATCGTATGAACTGGCGACGCGCGCGCGCGAGCTCGGGGCGCTGGGAGCCACGATCTCGGGCGCCGGCCCGAGCGTGCTCGTGTGGTGCTTCTACGAGCAGACGGGAGCCGTGGCCGCGGCGCTGGCCGCGGAGGTGGAGGGCTGGGCCAGCCTGCTCAGGACCCCCTTCGAGCCCCAGGGGGCCTACGTCCAGGAGCTGTGAGCGCCACGCGCGCCGTCACGTCCGGGTGTCGCGCGCGGGGGCGGTGACGTCGAGGAAGCTCAGGCGGTGGCGGCCGATGAGGATCTCGTCGCCGTCGGTGAGCGTTCTGCCCTCGACGCGCGCGCCGTTGACGAACACGCCATTGAGGCTGCGGTCGTCGAGCACGCGAACGCCGTCGGCCTGGCGCACGACCAGCGCATGACGGCGAGACACGGTCGGGTCGTCGAAGCGCAGGTCCGCCGCCAGGCTGCGACCGATGCGCGTCCACTCGCGCGTGAGCGCGACGGTGCGCAGCTCGCCGTCGGCTTCGAAGCAGAGGTACTGACCCGGTCGCTGGATGCGCTCGCGCAGCCTTGCCAGCTGGGCGTCGCGCTCCGCCCCCGACAGCCCGCCGCCGGCGCGCGGCGACAGCACGCCGCCACCCGGCGCGTCGCCGGTCGTCAGACGCTCGGTGCTGAACAGCGATGCGCGCACAAACTGGCGCCCGGCGCAGCGCGGGCACTCGCCGAGCTCCTCGGCGCCCGACAGGGTGAGAACGAAGTCACAGCGTTGGCAGCGAAAGGACCCCGGGCCGACGACGGTGCCCGAAGTAAGTAACTCCACCCCTATGCTCCTCCTCGTCGTCGGGGCCGCCCGCCGGCGCGCCGGCGAAACCCTGACGAAAGCTCGCTTGTGTCGAGCATAACAAGCCTGTCGGGGCGAAGCCCGTGCGCGGTCGCGGTGCCCTCTAGACTGGCGTCGCCGTGGACCCAGTGACCGTCTCGATCGTCGTCTCAGCCCCCCGCGAGCAGGTCTTCGACTATCTCCAGGACATCGCCAACCACCCCGAGTTCACCGACCACTTCCTCGTCGACTGGCATCTGACCCGGATCGACTCGGTCGGTCGCGGCGCCGGCGCGCGCTTCCGCGTCAAGGCGCCGCTGAACCGCTTCAGCTGGGCCGACGTCACGCTCGTCGAGGTCGAGCGTCCGTACCGGATCATCGCGGCGGGACGGACCGGCAAGAACAACCGCATCCGCCTGGTCTGCGTGTATGAGCTGACGCCCGCCACCGCCGGCGCCACGCGTGTGCAGCTGTCGTTCGAGACGGTGCCGGCGACGCTCTCAGACCGGCTGCTCGAGAGCTTCGGCGCGCGACGCTGGCGCCGCCGCCAGCACGCCCGCGCGCTGCGCCGCCTGCGCGCGGTCCTCGAGCAGGGCGAAGGTGCGGGGCGGCGCGTCACCGTCGCCGCGGGATAGGCGCGCGGGCCAGCGGCCGCGCGTACGGGCTCGCCAAGCGGCCGCGCGCGCCCGCTACGCCCAGATAGACTGCCCGCTCGCATGTCTCCCCGAGTGCGCAGACTCCTGCCCGCGCTGCCCGTGCTCGCGCTGGCGCTCGCGCTCGGCGCCTGCGGCGACATGCACGAACGCGTGACGACCGGCACCTACGCCGGCGAGTCGGGCAAGAACGCGCCCTACCTGAACGTCGGTCCGCTCAGCTATGAGGTGCAGCTCTCGCGCGAGCTCAACCCGGCCAACATCGAAGACGGCGCCTACCTGCAGGGCCTGACTGCGCTGCAGCGCAGGCTGCTCCCGGGGCAGGAGTGGTTCGCGGTCTTCCTGCAGGTCTTCAACAACAGCAAGGCCCGCCATCCGCTGTCGGGCAACGTCACGATCTACGACACCGAAGGCAACGTGTACACGCCGATCGTGCCCAACCTCACCAACCTGTTCGCCTACCGGGCTGGGCAGAACGTGCCCGGCTCGGGCCAGCTGCCCCAGCCCAGCACGGTGGCGGCCAACGGTGGGACCCAGGGTCTGCTGCTGCTCTACAAGATCCAGGTCGCCTCGCTGGACAACCGCCCGATCCGCATCAAGATCGTCGACCCCCGCAACCCCGCGCTGACGGCCTCGGCCGAGCTCGACGTCTAGCTCGGCTGGTGGGTGGCCTGCAGGGCGGCTTCGAGCACTTCGCGTGCGACGGGCGCCGCGGTATCTCCGCCGGCCCCGTCTTTGACGAGCATCACGCCGACCGCGACGCGCGGATGGATCGCGGGCGCGAAGGCCGCAAACCAGGCGTCGGTGTTGCTCGCTTCGCTCGCCGCCCCGCAGCCTTCCTGGCCCGATGCAGCGGCCGCCTGGGCGCCGGCTTCACCCGGCGGCGAGCAGCCGCCGAGCGTCCTCAGTTCGGCGGTGCCCGTCTTGCCGGCGACCGTCACCCCCGGGATCGCCGCGGAGGTGCCGGTGCCCTCGCGCACGACCTCGATCATGAGGTGGCGGACGGTGCGCGCGACGGCCGCGCTCGTGACCGGCAGGCGCGGCGCCGGCGGGCCCGGGGTGAAGGTTGGCTGCGGGCGTGAGCCGCCGTTGCCGATCGTCGCCGCCACGAGCGCCATCTGCAGGGCGCTCGCGAGCACCCGGCCCTGGCCGATCGCGGTCGACCCGAGGTCGAGTTCGCCCTGGATCTGGCTGGCCGGCGGCAGCGTGCTCGTGGCCGCGCCGGGGATCGGCGGGCGCTGGTTGAAGCCGAACGCTTCGGCCGTCGCCACCAGGCGCGCGGCGCCGAGCTCGACGCCCAGCGGGGCGAACACCGAGTTGCAGGACACAGCGAACGCCAGTTCCAGCGTGCCGCCGCATTCCTCGCCGTTGGCGTCGTTGAGGCGCACGCCGTCGAGCGTGGCGTAGGTCGCGTACGGGAAGACCGTCTGCGGGTTGGCGATGTTCGCCGCCAGCACGCCCGTGACGGTGACCATCTTGAACGTCGAGCCCGGTGGCTGCACGCTGTCGAGGCCGAGCCCGGCGACCGCCAGGATCTGCCCGCTCGCGGGCGCGAGCGCGACCACGCCGCCGAGCTGGCCGCCGAGGGCGGCGACGGCCGCGCGCTGGACCGGCGGGGAGACCGTCGTGCGCACCGGCGCAGCCGGGCGCGGCGTGGCCGCGGCGAGCACGCGTTCGCTCCCCTGCGGCCCGCGCGCGATCAGCTCTCCTCCGGGCGCCCCGCGCAGCTGTGCGTCGAGCGCGAGCTCGAGGCCGCTCACGCCGACCGTCGCGCTGGGAGCGACGCCTTCTGCCGACAGCGCCGCGCGCTGCACGGCGGGCACGGGCCCGACCTCGCCCACGACCGCGCTCGCCGCCGGGCCGAGCGGCGAGGGGCGCTGGCCCGCTTCGGCGTCACCGCCGCTCGCGGGCGCCTGCGGGCTTTCCGCGAGGACCGTGCCGTCGCTCGCGAGCAGCGTGGCGCGCCGCGGCAGGTTGGTCTGGCGGACGAGCCGCTCGCCCGGGTAGAGGCCCGGGAAGGCCAGCGAGGGCGTCCACGCGATGCGGTCGCCTTCCTCGCCACCGGTGAGCTTGACGTGGAAGTCGAGCGCCAGCGGGCCGAACAGGCGGGTGTGCACGCGCACGGGCACCGCGACCAGGCCGGCGGGTTCCACACGCGGGTGCCCGCTCACCACCACGCGCGTCGCCGTCGCCGTCCGCAGGGCGCCCGCGTAGACACGGGCGAACTCTTCCGGGGACACCCCGCGCTGGGCGGAGGCGTCGATGTCCGCGTACATGCCCGTGTAGTCGCCTCGTGCCCAGGCCGAGACGAAGCGTCCCGCCAGCTCGCCGGCCGGCGAGCCCGAGTGGGCGGCGCCGACGATCGTGCCGATGACGAACGCCACGCTCGCCAGCGCGGCGACCGCGCCCGCGCGGCGCATCCGCAGCCGCTGCTCTTCGGTGCGCTGGTGACCCGTGGACCGGCCGAGCGCGGCTGTCGCGCGACGGCCCCCGCTTGCGGCGCTCACGCCCCGGAACGGTAGAACATGTGGGAGCGTGACAGGGCTCGACTGGATCATCGTGGCATTCGCAGCTCTGCTGGCCCTGTTCGGGTATCGCCGCGGGTTCATCGTGGGCGTGCTGTCGTTCGCCGGCTTCGCGGTCGGCGCGTTCCTGGGTACGAGGCTCGGGCCGCTGCTGCTGCCGCAGGGCTCCGCCTCACCGTACGCGCCGGCGTTCGGGCTAGTGGGGGCGCTGCTCGCGGGCGCGATCCTCGCCACCGGCGCCGAGGGTCTGGGCTTTCGCGTGCGCCGCGTCCTGATCGTCCCCGGGATCGGCGTCGTCGATGGGCTGCTCGGGGCGGTGCTCGGCGCCGTGCTCGCGCTCGGCATCGTGTGGGTGCTCGCCGCCGTGCTCGCCCAGACGCCCGGCGACGAACGTCTGCGGGTCGACATCCAGCGGTCTGAAATCCTGCGCGCCCTCAACGGCGCCCTGCCGCCGTCGGGCCCGATCCTCAACGCGCTGTCCCGCCTGGATCCGCTGCCCGCGATCACGGGCCCCACGCCCAACGTCGCCCCGCCACAGCCGGCCGTCGCCCGCGACCCCGGCGTGCGGGCGGCCTCGCGCAGCGTCGTGCGCGTGCTCGGGACCGCGTGCGGGCTGGCGATCGAGGGCTCGGGGTGGGTGGCGGCGCCCGACGAGGTCGTGACCAACGCGCACGTGGTCGCCGGCGAGCAGGACACGACCGTCGAGCTGGGTGGCGAACCCCCGGGGCTGAGCGCCCACGCGATCGCGTTCGACCCGACCGACGACGTCGCCGTGCTGCGGGTCTCCGAACTGCACGCGACCGCGCTCACGCTCGTCTCGCACCCGCCCGAAGGCCGCGCCGGCGCGATCCTCGGCTACCCGGAGGACGGTCCCTTCGACGTCCAGCCGGGGCGCATCGGGCGCACGCAGACGGTCTCCACGCAGGACGCCTACGGCCGCGGGCCGGTCTCGCGGCTGCTCACGCCATTGCGCGGCCTCGTGCGCCCCGGCAACTCCGGCGGGCCGCTGGTCGACTCCGACGGCTCCGTGCTGACGACCGTCTTCGCGGGCACCGTCGGAGGCGGGCCGCAGGGCGGCTACGGGGTCGCCAACGCGACCGTCGCGAGCGTGCTTGCGGGCGCGCAGGGGATCGCGGCCGCGGGGGAGGAAGTGAGCACCGGTCCCTGCGCGCCGGGGTGAGTCAGGTTTCTGGCGCCGGGCGGTTGCTGGCGCGCGCCCGGGGCTGCTTTGCGGCCTTCGTGGTCGCCTTGGCTGGCCTGCGTCGTGTTGCAGTTGACTCGACCGGTTCGTCCGTCTCGCTGCCGATCGCCTCGATCGCCGATTGCACGGTGGCGAGACGGTGCACGAGCGCAGCGCGCACGCGCTCGAGCTCGCCGGCGCCCAGCAGAGCCGGGCCGCGCTGGGAGCGGGCACCGTGGCCGGCCGGCGCGACCCCCGGATGTTCGGCTTCGATCGCGCCGATCGAGCGCTCCAGCGCCGCGATCTGCGAGCGCAGAGCGCGCCGGCGCACGACGGCATCATCGAGGGTAGCTGACGGCCGGCCCGGCTCGCCGGCCACGTAGAGCGCCGCGGCCACCGCGCGCGGATCCACGCCGTTGGCCTCTGCCTCGCGCGCCGCGTCTGCGGCGATCGCCTCCACGGGAGAGCGCCGTCGCGGCGTGCTCGCCACGAACGTGCCCACGCCCTGCTGGCTTTCGATCAGGCCCTCGCGCTCGAGGCGCTGGTAGACGGCCCGCACCGTGTTGACGTTGATCGCGAGCTGCTCGGCCACGTCGCGCAGGCCGGGCAAGCGCGCGCCCGGCGCAAGCAGGCCGTCGGCGATTCGCGCCCGCAGCGCCCAGGCGAGCTGCACGCCGATCGGGACCTCGGCGTCGCGATCGATCGCGACGCCGCCGAGGTCCAGTCCCTCGCTTGCGCGTTCCTCGACCTCTGCGTCCACCCCCTCAGAGTAGACGGACGCTCGTCGACCATCCAATGTTCTAGTCAACTAGTACAATATGTCAATGAGGGATGACGACCGGCAGGCGCGGATCGTCGAGGTCGGGCCGTGGGTAGCAGGCGCGACCGCGCCTGATCTCGTCGCGCGGGCCCTTCATCCGTTTAGACACCTGCTCGAAGAATTCGGGGACATGATGATCCTCACGGGCAAAACGATCGTCTCTGCCCTGCGCCCGCCCTACCCCTACGGGGGCGAGTTCGTCTCGCAGTTTTTGTTCGTGCTGCGCCTTTGCTGGTTTCCGCTGCTGATCTCCACGGTCGCTATCTCCTATGGGGCTCCGGGCCTTCAGGCGGCCAACTTCCTCGTCCTGATCGGAGCGCTGGATCGCCTCGGCGGCTTCTTCGTGGTGATCGTGATCCGCGAACTCGGACCGCTCGTGACGGGCATCGTTATCGCTGGCGTCGCCGGCACGGCGATCACGGCCGACCTCGGCGCGCGCAAGGTCAGGGAGGAGCTAGACGCGCTGCAGGTGCTCGCTGTGGACCCGGTCAAGAACCTCGTCGTCCCGCGCTTCCTGGCGCTGATGCTCGTCACCGGCCTGTTCAACATCTACGCGATCCTGTTCGGGCTGTTCGGCGGGATCCTCGCCGAGCTGCTCAACGGCGGCTCGCTGGGCCCCTTCTGGAACACGCTGTTCGCCAACTCCGACATCCCGGACATGTGGGGCTCGACGCTGAAGACGACGATCTACGGCGCGCTGATCGCGATCGTGTGCTGCTACAAGGGCATGTCGGCCTCCGGCGGCGCCGAGGGCGTCGGGCGCGCTGTCAACGAAGCCGTGGTGATCGCGATCACGGGGATCGGCGCCACCAACTACGTCTTCACCCAGACGCTGCTGGCCACCCACCCCCAGATCCTGGTGGTCAAGTGAACGAACTGTTCGCGCTGCCGCGTGAATGGCTCGCCGGCACCGGCGAGATCGCCGGCTTCATGGGCGACGTGGTGCGCGACGTCTACGGGCTGCGCGTGTTTCGCTTCTTCGGCGAGACGCTGCGCCAGGCGGGCATCCTGATCATCTACTCGACGCTGGTGATC
>Ga0187783_10000822_pt1 | contig 22796 bp, 20 predicted proteins | sample 1015_SJ02_MP02_2_FD_132471 | JGI IMG/M metagenome (GOLD analysis project Ga0187783, IMG submission 132471) | Tropical peat soil microbial communities from peatlands in Department of Meta, Colombia - 1015_SJ02_MP02_20_MG | ecosystem: Environmental > Terrestrial > Soil > Wetlands > Peat | place...
CGTCACAGAACCGTATTTGCCCAAGTCGGGCCGCGACAGCGCCATCATGCGCGGCGACGATCAGTCCGCAAGCGGAAGGGGGACAGGGAGCGCGCGGGACGCGTGCACGGATGTACTGTCGCGTTCCGTGCGCCCTCCCTGATCGCTAGCGAGCGACATCGATCTTGCGCTATCGCCGGGCTTATGCGTGGCGAGCAAGGCGGCATTCAGGCGATCCCGCCGACGCTGCAGCAGTCCCTGACAGCGCGGCTCGACCGGCTCGGTCCAGCGCGGGAAGTGGCACAGATAGGCGCGGTAATCGGACGTGGCTTTTCTTATGCGCTTCTTCGTGCCGTGACCGGAATTGCGGACGAGCCGCTCCAGGCGGCGCTAGAAAGACTCGCCGACGCTGACATCCTGCTGGCGCAGGGCCTGCCGCCGGAGTCGGACTGTCGCTTCAAGCACGCACTCATCCAGGACGCGGCGTACGAGAATCTGCTCAAGAGCCGGCGCCAGCTTTTGCATCGCCGGGTTGCGGAGGCACTGCGCGATAACTTCACTCCTACGATAGAGCCTGAATTGCTGGGGCATCACTTCACCCACGCGGGCCTCGCAGAAGCAGCCGTTGAGTGGTGGAGTAAAGCGGGACGACAGTCGCTGGAGCGTCCTGCGCTCGTCGAAGCGGCTCAACAGTTCACACGCGCCCTTGATCAAATCGCAACTCTGCCAGCTGCGAGATCAACGCTCGATAAGAAATGTGAGTTTCTTAGTCAGTGCCTGTATGCCCAACCTGCAGACTAGGAATCTGGGGGTCAGGAGTTCGAATCTCTTCGGGCGCGCCAATAAAATAAAGGATTCTAGACATTGCTCAGTTCCCCGTCTCCCGATGGGGAACCCTTGGGGAACCACAGATTGGTTCGGCCCAATCGGCGACCACAAGCGCCGGGGAGCAGCCGACCGCCGCTTGCCGGCCTAATCATCCTCCCTGGTAGTCGTGTTTCAACCAGATGGACTCGTTTGCAGATCAGGCAAAGTTCATTGACGGGCCTGGGCTAGAATGCCTGATTTATGGACGTGACACCAGAGCGCCGAAAATGTCGCTCGTGATCTGCTTTAAGGCGGTACTCTTGGCAAAGTGCGGCTGCGGCGCATCGCAGGCCGCTCAACGTCAGTGTCTGTACGGTTTACCGGATCCGCGCTCAGGAGCCACAGTGCAGCGACCATGCCTCGCGAGCCAAAAAGATACTGGCGCATCGAGATTGGGAAGCGACACGCGGTTGTGTTTCGCCGTAGGTTGCCGGGCAATCTCACCGAGAACGAGATTGGCGCCATCCTGCAGCGGCTCGCGTGCCGTGAACTTACGGCCGAGGAAGTCATCACTAGCTCGCGGCGCGGCGGCCGGGATGCATCACTACTGCACCTTCGCTTTGAGTTTGCTCCAAAAGCTGCGCGCGACCTAGTCTATCTCACAAATATTCCTGGATACGTTGCATCGCGTTGGCTTAGTTAAGAGATTCCAGACAAGCCCGAAGTAACCCTGCTTCCGGAGCAGCCGGCCGGCTAGTGGCGAGGGCGTCTCCGGTCGCTCGGTGCAACTACTTGGCTTTTAGTCTTTGAGCAATTCGCCAAAGGAAGCATCTATCCGACTGCGATTCTACGCCATTCACCCATGGCGCTGATCGTCTCATTCAGACGATTGTGTAGGTCGAGAAAACGGGCGCCGAACTCGTCCACGATCTTAGCGTTGTATCGGTAATCTACTTTGCCTTGTTCGTTGCGACCGCGCTTGCTGTAAATGCCAGGAATCAGAAACCAACCCCGATCGTACTCGTCCGCGAACCGATCTGCCAAACCGTGCGCGATATCGTTCCTTCGCGCGGACCATCCGCCGCATTCGTTCAGGAGTGAAAGAGCGTTTCCACCCAGCGGGCAGTTTTTCCATTCGAGCAGCCGACCCTCTAGCGCTGCCCGCACCAACTGAATCCGGGTGCCCGTGCTGCCGACAGAAGAGTATGCGCGAAGGACAGGTGCGGACGGTGCGAAGTACGTGCCGACCGTTACAAGTGTAAAGAGGCCCGCGACGGCGTGCTCCACCAATTCCCAATGCGAAAGAGCCTTGCCGACCGCAACGAATATGTCGTTTTCGCTCTTTTCTCCAACGGCAGCCCACGGTCGTTCGTCCCAGGGATTAGGCATTCGCCGCTCCGATGCAGCAAAGACTCGGCGAGCAACTTCGCACATCGCTCAGGCAGCAGACAACTCGATCGGCTCAACGATCGAGGGATCGTCGTTCTCAGGCTTGTTGACCCGCGTCGAGATGGGCCACATCCGCATCGGCTCGGCGGGGAACACCCGCAGCAGATCGCCGGGATCGGGTTCGTCGCTCAGCCAACGGACGTAGTCGCTGGGCGCGAGGATTAGCGGCATCCGATCGTGGATTTCGGCGACCAATTCGTTGGCGTCCGTGGTGATGATCACAAAGGTGCGGATCCACTCGCCGGTGACCGGGTTCCGCCAATTCTCCCACAGCCCGCCCAGTCCGAACGAGCTGCCGTCCTTCATGGCGATGGCGTAAGGCTGCTTGGCCTTCTGGCCCTTGATCGCCTTCCACTCGAAGAAACCATCGACCGGCACGATGCAGCGCCGTCGGCGATAGGCATCGCGGAAGGTCGGCAGCGTGCGCACCGTCTCGCATTTGGCGTTGATCGGCTTGCGCTCGCCCTTTCGGGTCTTCGCACCAATAGGGAATGAGACCCCAGCGCAAAGGGTCGAGCGATACTTGGCCGGTTTGGTGATTGCGCCTGATCACCAGTAGGTCCTGGCTCGGCGCGCCGTTCCAGCGCGGCGGATAGTTGTGCACGCGGCTGTCGCGCATATCCATGCCGGCGACGATCCCGTACCGCAGCGGCCCACAGCTTTGGATAACCCTCCCGCACATACGGCATATGTAGTGGCGCGCTAGGCCGGGTCCACTGCAAGGCGCTTTAGATCGGCGAGCGAGCAATAGGTCAGAGCGCCCTCGTGAGTAGCGCGCAAGACCACGCGAGGCGCTCGGTTCGCCTCAAGGGCCTCCCGCCATCGTGGCGCGCACAGGCACCAGCGATCGCCGGGCTTAAGGCCCGGGAAACCGACGCGGGGCGCTGGTGTGGACAAATCGTTGCCGCGCGACTTGGCGAACTCCAGAAATTCGGCGGTCATCACCGCGCAGACCGTGTGGCTGCCGACGTCCTCTGGCCCCGTGTTGCAGCAGCCGTCCCGATAAAACCCTGTCATGGGCTTAAACGAGCAGATTTCAATTGGCTCGCCGAGAACATTGCGGGCCGCTGACGGACGTCTGGGTTCGCCGCTACGATCGTCTCTAAGCACGCTCTTGCCTCATGAGTGGGCCCAGAACGCGCGAGTAGCGGACGGCATCAGCAACTAAAATGGCTGCGAGCCTGCGCGTTTGAGCCATGACGCCCTCGCCACAAGCCAGACTAGCACAACCACCCTTTCAGAACTGGCCGGTCTGTACCGATGAATGAGCTACTGTGGTAGGCTCTTTATCGTCTTGTCCCGGATCATCTGATGACACGGGGCCGCAATGCAGAAAATTGCGCAGTGGCTCGAACAGCTCGGCATGGCCGAGTACACGCAGCGCTTTGCTGAAAATCGTATTGACCTTTCCGTACTTCCCGACCTGACCGATCAAGATTTGGAGAAGCTCGGCGTCGTGCTCGGTGATCGGCGCAAAATATTACGCGCGATTGCCAAGCTTGAGGAGGCGCCGTCACCACCCGCGCCAGCGTTGCCGGTTCGGCCGCGGCCCGCCTCCGCTACATCCGAAGGGGCGGCTGAACGCCGGTATCTGACAGTGCTGTTCTGCGATCTCGTCGGCTCGACCGGCATTGCCGCCAAGCTCGACGCCGAGGAATGGCGTGACCTCGTCGGCGGCTATCTCGACGCCGCCTCGGCGTCGGTCACCGAGATGGGCGGGCACGTGGCGAAAAAGCTCGGCGACGGGCTTCTTGCGCTGTTCGGCTATCCGGTGGCGCAGGAGAACGACGCCGAGCGCGCGGCACGCGCGGCGCTCGCAATTCAGCGTGCGCTCGCGGATCTGAACCGGAAGAATGCCGGCGCCGGCAAGCCGGAACTTGCCGCCCGCATCGGCCTTGACGCCGGCCCCGCCGTGGTGGATGCGGCGGGCGAGATTTACGGAGACGTTGCCAATGTCGCCGCGCGGGTACAGGCGCTAGCCGAGCCGGGCGCGGTGCTGATCACCGCGCGGATGCAGCGCCAAGTGGCCGGGCTCTTTGTCGCCGAGGAGCGCGGCACTCACGCCCTTAAGGGCGTCCTTGAGCAGACGGCGCTCTACCGGCTCGTGCGCGCGAGCGGTGGCGGCCGCCGCTCGGCACAGCGCAACCCCACGCCGCTCGTCGGCCGGGAGGACGAGATGACCATCCTGCTGCGGCGCTGGGAGCGGGCGCGCCAGGGCGACGGCCAATTGGTCATGATCGTTGGCGAGCCGGGTCTAGGGAAATCCCGTCTGATCGAGGAATTTCACGCGCGGTTGCGCGACACGCCGCACACTTGGGTCGAATGGAGCTGCTCGCAGCTTCTGCAGAATACGCCACTCCATCCGGTTGCTGAATGGGGCCGGGCGCGCTTCGGCGGCGCAGAAGTGCCGACAGAGCGACGCATCGCAGAGCTGGAAAGTACGCTGTCCCAGATTAAGCTCGATCCAGCGGAGAACGTCCCCTTGCTCGCGCCGCTCCTCGACATTCCGCTGCCGCCGGACCGGGTGCCGGCTTTGCCGCCTGAGGAATTGCGTCGCCGGGAGCTGGCCGCGCTAAATAACGCGATAATGGCTAGCGCACGGGTTCAGCCGGTCGTGCTGGCGCTCGAAGATGTGCACTGGGCTGATCCAACGACGCTTGACGTCTTGCGCGGCATCGCCGAACGCGGCGCGCTGGCGCCTTTGTTCGTTCTAATTACTGCCCGCCCAGAGTTCCGGCCGACCTGGGGCATTCGCTCGCATCACGGCATGATTTTGCTGGCTCCGCTCGACCGCCAGCAGGTGCGACAGATGGTTGGAGAACTCGCTGCCCGGCGTGCGCTGCCGAAGGAAGTGATTGACGGTGTGACCGAGCGCACTGGCGGAGTGCCGCTATTCGTCGAGGAGGTGACGCGCCTTCTGTTGGAGCACGGTGAGCAGGGTGGCATTCAGGCGGTCCCACCGACGCTGCAACAGTCCTTGATGGCGCGGCTCGACCGGCTCGGCCCGGCGCGCCAACTGGCGCAAGTCGGCGCGGTTATGGGACGGGACTTCTCCTACAGGGTGCTACGCGCGGTGGCCGGGATGGAGGACGCGCTGCTACAGGCCGCATTGGAGCGGCTCACCGAGGCCGACATTTTGTTGGTACAAGGCTTGCCGCCGGAGTCCGATTATCGTTTCAAGCACGCACTGATACAGGATGCGGCCTATGAGAACCTGCTCAAGAGCCGGCGGCAGGTGTTGCATCGCCGCGTCGCGGAGATTTTGCGTGACCGCTTTGCCGCATCGGCAGCAGCCGAGCCGGAAGCGCTCGCGCATCACTTCACGCAAGCCGGTCTTGCCGAGACGGCCATTGAATGGTGGGACAAAGCTGGCGAACAGGCGCTTCGGCGCTCCGCTTACGTTGAGGCGATCGGCCATCTCGGCAAGGCGATCGGCTTGATCGATAGCGTGCGTGTGCCAGCCATCCGGCGTCGGCAAGAGATCAGAATCCAAGCCGCGCTCATAACCCCGCTGATTCATATCAAGGGCTACACCGCACCCGAGACCAAGGCGGCTACGGAGCGCGCACGCCTGCTGGTCGAAGAAGCTGAAAGGCTCGGAGAGTCTATCGGCGATCCATTGGTTTTGCATTCTGTCCTCTACTGCTCAATCGCCACCAACATTGTAGAATTCCACGGGGACTTGATACTGGGCCTTGCGGCGCAGTTCTTGGCGCTTGCTGAGGAGGAAGGGACCACGAGCTCGCTTCTAACGGCCCATCGCATGATGGGTATATGTTTGCTGTATACGGGACACTTCGTCGAGAGCCAACCGCATCTGGAGCGGACACTCTCGCTTTATAATCCTGCTGAGCATCGTGCGCTGGCTACCCGATTTGGCCAAGATGCCAGAGCGCACACTCTGTGCTATCGGTCGCTCGCCTTCTGGCTTCTTGGCTTCCCCGAGGCCGCGCTCGCGGACGCAAGTAACGCCGTCAAGGATGGGCGTGACATCGATCAAGCTGGCACTTTGATGAATACGCTGGCCATTACAACCATCACCTACATTTTGTGCGGGAGCTACGCGGCGGCCAGGCGGCAGGCAGATGAACTGGTCACTTTGGCGGACGAAAAGGGTTCCCTTTATTGGAAGGCATTTGGAGTGTGGATAAAAGGTTGGCTTTTCGCCCTGATCGGCGATGCCGTTGAAGCAGCGCACACGCTCACCTCAGGCATGGGCGCATGGCGATCGACGGGGGCAACGCTGATTTCACCGATACAGTTGTCCGGTTTGGCCGCCGCCTATGCCGAACTAGGCCAGATCGATGACGCTTGGCGCCGCATTGGCGAAGCGATGCAGGCCATTGAAACAAGCGGGGAAAGGTGGTTCGAGGCTGAAGTCAATCGCATTGCCGGTGAAGTAGCGCTCAAGTCCCCCGAACCAGATGCAGGCAAAGCGGAGGCATATTTCAATCGCGCCCTCGATGTTGCTCGCAAGCAGCAAGCAAAATCCTGGGAACTGCGCGCCGCAATGAGCATGGCGCGCCTCTGGCGCGACCAGGGCAAGCGGCAGCAAGCCCGCGAACTGCTCGCTCCGGTCTACGGGTGGTTCACGGAAGGCTTCGATACGCGTGATCTGAAGGAGGCGAAGGCGTTGCTGGAGGAGTTGGCTTGATGTGCCTGTCGCATGACGCAAACCGAGAGCGACTTGTTGGGGCCTTGCCCTACTGATGCGGCCCGCAGGGTCGCTCTCGGCCTACCGTTCTGTGTTTGCCGCTATGATGCCGCCCGAACGTATGCGGCAACCGTTATCGCGGCCCTTCGACCCGGTGGAAGCATACGAACCTCCGCGCCTGAAAGGGTACGGTGGAAATCTTTGAACTACGTCGATGACTTGTCAAGGGAGCGCCGACCTTTGCAGACTTGTTGGTCAACGGTGGGTTTACTGAAGGGTACGACGCGCTCGATCTGAGTGAGGCTTCCCCGTTCTTGACGAAAAGCCGATCCTGCATTGCCACTTCAGGCGTGCTATTCTCGCCCACTACGATGCCTTGTTCTGAGCCTACGAGGGAGCGATGAAGCGGCGCTCTGGAGCAGGCCACGCAGCACCTAAGCCTCAAGGCCGCAAAACCGCAAAGCTGAAACGACGCAACGCGCCCCATGATGTGGCGCGTCGTAGTTCGCCCGCCGCTGAAGCGGGAGGAGAGGTCACGCGGCTCACGCGCGAGCTAAACGCGGCGCTGGAGCGGGAAGCGGCGACCTCTGAGGTGCTTCAGGTGATCAGCCGTTCACCGGGCGACCTTCAACCGGTGTTTGCATCTATGCTCCAGAATGCAGTTCGCATTTGCGGCGCAAACTTTGGAAATATCTACCGCTGGGATGGCGAGACACTGGTCCTAGTCGCCACCCAGAATACGCCCTCTAAATTCGCTGAGCTACGCCGCAAGCGTGGGCTGTTACGTCACGGGGCAAACGATCCTGTTGGCCGCATGATCGGAACCAAAGCCGTGGTTCACACTATCGATGTTGCAAAGGAGCCGGAATACGTTGAGCGAAGCAATCCAGAGATAATCGCCGCCGTCGAAGTGGGAGGTGTGCGGACGTCTCTGCTTGTGCCGATTTTGAACGAGGACGAACTGATCGGCGCTTTCGCGTTGTCGCGCCAAGAGGTTCGGCCGTTTGCCGACAAGCAGATCGAACTGGTCAAGAACTTCGCCGCCCAGGCCGTCATCGCCATCGAGAATGCGCGGCTGCTCAGTGAACTGAGACAATCGCTGGAGCGGCAGACAGCGACATTGGAGGTTCTCCAAGTAATCAGCAGTTCTCCGGGTGATCTTGAGCCAGTGTTCGTATCCATGCTGCAGAATGCGGTCCGCATCTGTGATGCCGCGTTTGGAAATATCTACCGCTGGGAGGCCGGCGTATTTTCTCTTGCCGCCTCCTTCAACACGCCGACTGCTTTTGCCGATTATCGCAGACGTTCACCCATCAGCGGACCGGCGTCTCTTACCAGCCGCATGACTATTAGCACTCTGGACAATTCTATCCTCCAGAGGAAGGTGGTGCACGTTACGGATTTGACTAAGGATCAGCGCTACATTGAACGTGAACCAGACTCTGTCGCCGCCGTCGAACTCGGCGGCGTGCGCACGTATTTGGCTGCGCCGATGCTGAAGGAAAACCAATGGATCGGTGCAATCGTCTTATCACGCCAAGAAGTTCGTTCCTTTTCAGACGAGCAGATCGAGTTATTGGAGAATTTTGCTGCACAGGCGGTTATCGCAATCGAGAACGCTCGGCTGCTCAACGAACTGCGCGAACGAACAGGCCAGCTGCAAGCGCAGTCCAAACAGCTTGCCGATCTTAACCAACAACTCGAACAGCGTGTCGCCGATCAAGTAGGTGAAATCGAGCGCATGGGCCGACTGCGGCGCTTTCTACCACCGCAGGTCGCTGACCTGATCGTCGCCTCTGGCACTGAGAAGCAGCTTGAGAGCCACCGCAGAGAGATCACCGCGCTGTTTTGCGATCTACGCGGCTTTACCGGATTCTCCGAAAGCGCCGACCCGGAAGACGTAAGCGCACTGCTGCGCGAATATCATGCGGCTATTGGTGAGAAGATCATCAAATACAGCGGAACGCTCGAACGCTACGCGGGCGACGGCGTGATGGTGGTCTTCAACGACCCCGTTCCTGTGGAGAACCCCGCGCTCCAGGCCGTGCTGATGGCGCTGGAAATGCGTGACGCTATCGGAGCCTTGACGGAAACGTGGCGCCGCTGGGGGCACGACATTGGCTTCGGCATTGGCATCGCCCACGGCTTTGCCACGCTTGGCACCATCGGCTTCGAGGGGCGCTTTGACTACGCTGCCATCGGAACGGTCGCCAATGTCGCCTCCCGGCTTTGCGATGAAGCGAAGCCGGGGCAAATCCTGATCAGTCCTCGGGTGCTGACGAAGGTCGAGGATGCCGTCACCGTCGAGCCGGTCGGTGAGTTCACGCTCAAGGGCATCAGGCGACCTCTCGCGGCATACAATGTGCTGGCGACCATTTCAGCGTGAGTGTCGGTCAAGCCGGTACGTCGCCAGAGACCGGATGGCTTACTGAACAATGATGCTCTATGTAACCTTCACCTCGCCCTACGCGCGGCTAGCGCGCATCATGGTGCTGGAAAAGGCGCTTGAGGACCGCGTAGAGATTGTCGAGACGAAAACGCGTATTCCTGGCAGTCCTTACTATCAGATCAATCCCTCTGGCCGCGTGCCCTATCTCGTTGACGACGCCGGTATTGGGATGGAGGACAGCCAGCTTATCTGCGCCTATCTGGACAGCCTTGACGGGAAGCCGCGGTTCCACGACCCGCTTCGCACGTCTGACTGGAATTACCTTCGGCTTGAGTTCGCGGCGCGCAGCATGTGTGATGGAATTTGCGTATGGCTACGCGAGATGAGCCGGCCCGCAAGCGAACGTTCGTCCACCGTTTTGGCCCACGAGGCAGCCCGTGCTCAGCGGATGGCCGATGTATTTGAGGAACGTGTCGCCGGTCCGTTTCTACAGGGAGCGCCAAATATGGCACACTTGACTCTGGCAGTGGCTCTCGATGTGGCGCGCAAACGCGGCGTCGGTAATCTGACTGATGGCCGCCCGCGGCTCTCGGCCTGGATGCGCTCCATCTCTCGGCTGCCTTCGATGCAACGGACGGCCCCACCGTAATGCCGCCCCGACATGGCCCCACCCTTTCTCGCACGAGATAGCGCGCCTCAGTCCGGCGCTAATTGGTACACGCGGGCCTAGGTCGCCGGGCAAAACCAACATGCGGCTGAATTTTGCTCCGGTTCGTGGCGCAGTTTGTGGACAGAATGAACGGCATTTTCCTATCCAGTTGACGATACATCGTATTTCTTATTTTTAGGCGGACACTCCCTCCGCCAACTGACCGTTCGCACTTGTTCGCCAATATTCAGAAGGCCCCATAAAAAACCGCGCGAGTCCTTGAGTTCGCGATCCTCACGGCGGCGCGGACTTAGTGTCAGAAGGTGGGGCTCGGCTACATCGGCGAATTGGTGTCACCGAACAAATTTGGGGACTTTGACTTTTGTCAACCGCAAGGCGAAATTCCAACTCAGGAGTGGGCAGAGCTTCGCGCGCAGCCTTGCGCAACGCGCGAAGCCTCTCGCTGCGCTTAATCGTAGGCTGTTGAAGACCGCCGTTTGTTGCGGGCTCAGGCGCGCAATTTGTGTTTGCCGAGAAGTTTCACGACTGTCGCCTGCATGCCTTTCTCGCCTACTTCTTCGGCGAAGCTTACGCGAGAGCCGACAGCCAGACGCGCAAAAGCATTATTGAGCACGCTGTTACGGTGGAAATAGATTTCCTTCCCGTCGCCTGCCTCGAGGAAGCCGAACTCGCCGGAGGGATCGAGCCGAACGACCGTTGCTAAAGGCGGGCCCTCGCGATACTTGGTTTGCCCCTCGGTGCGGCGGCGCTGATCCTGGAGTTGTCGGCGCGCACGTTTGAAAGCGTTGTTCAGCGCAAAGTTCAAATCGGATCGACGATCGTCTGCCGACGCGGTTCGTCGCACATTGACCTCGCGGCCGTCGGGAAGCGCGAGATGAATGTGGATCTCGTAGAGTCCGCCCGCCCGGTGATGCTGACCCGGCCCTTTCAATACGACCCGGCACGCGGTGATGCGGTCCCAGCGTTGCTCCAGCTGCGCTACGTGCGTCGCAATGACGGTGTCGAGCTCTGGCGTTCCAGCCATGCCTTGAAATTCCACTCTAAGCGGCGTTTGCATGTCCTGCTCCGGCTCGTAATTCGATTGCTTAGTTGAACACCGGCGAGGGCGTCTTTGATGTACATCAACGCGCGACGGCGCGGCTCAGGCAGCTAATGAGGCATGATCCGGGCGCTCTGGCCTGATTCGGAGCGGCTTTCGCGAAAGAAGTTTGGGGAGCCAGCCATGCGAGTGAAACTTGAGGTCATCAAGGGCGGCAAATGCCTGCATGAGGGCCTCCATTTGAAATTACAATTAATGCCCGGAACATGAGGAGCATATGCAAGCGAGCCGTGGCACCGGTACAGGGATGTATGGATTTCTTGCGTGCACGGTCGCGCAATTTATGACGCGCTCAGTAGTGACCGTAAACCGCCAAACGACAATGCACGAACTCGGTGCATTATTCGAAAAGCACGATTTCAATGCGTTTCCAGTGGTAGAAGACGACAAAATGTTGGGGATCGTCAGCAAGTTCGATTTCCTCCGGGTTTTTGCCTTCACCAGCAGTCAAATGGTGCCTCATTACGATGAACTAATGAATCGATCGGTGGCAGACGTTATGACCGAAGCCGTCGTTCACGTTGGTCCGACATCGCCATTGACACGCGTCCTCGAACTGATGGTCAGCGTCAAAGCCCGCAGCTTCCCGGTGCTGGAGGAGCCTGACCGCCAACTGCAGGGCATCATCTCACGAGAGGACATCATGCGCGCTCTCAAGGAGACGACGCAGCAAGAGGTCGGTAAATGAACACTGCGGTTGCGCTAGTATGATAACGTTGGAAGATTGCATCGGGTTGTGCGGCTTGACTGAGGAAGAGGTGCTAGCCATTGCAGAGCACGAGCATCTCCCGGAAATAGCTGCCGCAGCAATGGCGCAGTACCTCTTGTCCCTAGAGCACGGGACCAAAACAGTTCGGGACATGATTGTCGATGACATTCGACAAGCTGAACGCATCGGGCGCGACAAGGAACATGTGGTAACGTTGTTACATGTCCTACATCACTTCTTAAAGAAGCATCCTGAGGCTAGACCATCTCAACATCCGTGGAGCAGGGTGTTTTAGCATCCCCTTTCATCTACTTGCCGCCGAGCTAGGCGGACACTCCCTCCGCCAACTGACCGTTCGTACTTGTTCGCCAATATTCAGAAAGCCCATAAAGACACAGCCGCGCGGATCGCTTGAGTTAGTGATCCTCACGGCGGCGCGGACTTAGTGTCAGAGGGGTAGAGGGGCCCGGCTGCATCGGCGAATTGGTGCAGCCGGGGTTTTGCTTATCGGTCAGGCGGCCTTGACGGTGATTTTCTTGGCAGCCTTGTGTGCTTCGACGCTTTTCGGCATCGTGACCGTGAGAACGCCGTTCTTGAAGTTGGCCTCGATCTTGTCGGCGTCGACGCCGTCCGGGACGCGAAAAGAGCGCTTGAAGGACCCGTAGGTGCGCTCACTGAGGTAGTAGTCCTTCTTTTGCTCTTCGCTTTTCTCCTCTTTCTCGCCCTTAATGGTCAAAACGCTGTCGGCGTACTTCACCTCGATGTTCTTCTCCTCCATTCCGGGAAGCTCGACGGTGATTTCGAAACCACCATCGGTCTCAGCGATGTCCACGGCCGGGGAGGCGGCCAGCGAGCTTTGCCGCGTCCAGAACGGAGCCAAGTCGAGAGCCGAGCGGTGGAACGGCGGTCGCCAGGCCGTCATTCCGAAATCCTCAAACAGGCGATCGATCTCTTGCCGGAGATTCTCGAAAGGCCGCCAGACATGCGGCGGTTGGGAAGTCTTTTCAGTTTTTATGGGCAATTTTGTTGCTTCCGCCATGACACATCCTTCAATGCGGTTGAAGCATCTGCTTTAGGTGTCACAACCCCGATTTCAACGCTTTGACTTTTGTCAATGGTTGCAAACCGCCTTGCTGAAGGGAAGCTTCTTGACTTGGATCAAATGAAAATAGCCGAGTTCCCGGTATCGGAAGCCTGATCGGGCGGAATAGATGGCCCAGTGTTAGCTGCTCGACATAAAGGTGTCATTTTGCTGTCCCTCGGCAGAGCTTCTCGGAAAACCAAACGGGCGTTGACGGAAATCGACTTTGCCCGCCAGCGGCAGGAGATGGTCGAGCACCAGATCGCGGCACGGGGTGTTCGGGCGGAGTTGGTCTTGAAAGCGATGGGCAAGGTGCCGCGCGAAAAATTTCTGCCGCCGCATCTGCGCGAATTCGCCTATGAGGACACGCCGCTACCCATTGCTGAGGGACAGACCATCTCTCAGCCTTACATCGTCGCATTGATGGCGGAAGCTCTCCTGCTTGAAGGCGGCGAGCGGGTTCTCGATATCGGGACCGGGTCTGGATATGCGGCGGCGGTGCTGGCGGAAATTGCCGGGGAGGTCTACTCCATCGAACGCATCGGGCAATTGGCGGAAAAAGCGGCCGCCACCCTGGCCGCCCTGGGATACGACAACGTGCATGTGCTGCACGGCGACGGCACCAAAGGTTGGCCGGAGCACGCGCCCTACGATGCAATTGTGGTCGCGGCCGGCGGTCCGAAGATTCCAGAATCGTTGCAGTTGCAGCTCAAGGTCAGTGGGCGGCTGACAATTCCTGTCGGTAGTGAAGTCCGCGCCCAGGAGCTGGTGCGCCTTACCCGTGTATCGACGACTGAATTTCGGCGAGAAGACCTTGCCGACGTACGTTTTGTGCCGTTGCTCGGAAAAGAGGGTTGGGAGCCGGAAGGTGAACTTCCGCTTCAACCAAAGCTCCGGATTGTCCGGCCCTCAGAGCAGATTTTGTCACAGGCGATCGCGACCGCGGCGGAGCCGTTTGGATCGATCGAAACCACCGATCTCAATCCGCTGCTTACGCGCATCGGCGATGCACGGGTGGTGTTAATTGGCGAAGCATCGCATGGGACCTCAGAATTTTATCGGATGCGCGACAAGATCTCGCGCGCTCTTATTGAGACTAAGGATTTCAACTTCGTTGCGATCGAGGGAGATTGGCCCGACGCTGCCCGCATTGACCATTACGTGCGGCATCGCGAATATCGCCCCTCGGAATGGACTGCTTTTTCCCGTTTTCCGGCCTGGATGTGGCGCAATGATGAAGTGCGGACATTCGTCGATTGGCTGCGTGAATACAACACGGCAAGAAGGCCGCAGGCGCGCGTAGCGTTTCATGGATTGGATTTATACAGCTTGTATGATTCGATCCGCTTTGTATTGGAATATCTGGACGAGGTCGACCCACCGTCCGCAAAGGTCGCGCGCGAACGATACGGATGTCTGACGCCATGGCAGTCGGATCCGGCCACCTATGGCTACGCGGCGCTCACCGGCAAGTATCCCACTTGCGAATCCGATGTGGTGCACGCGCTCAGCGATCTGCTCAAAAAACACCAAGCTTACGCCGCCCATGATGGTGAGCGTTTTCTTGATGCAGTGCAAAATGCAAGACTTGTGGCTGATGCTGAACGCTATTATCGCATCATGTACTATGGGTCGCGCGCGTCATGGAATTTGCGCGACGATCATATGTTCAAGACGCTCAAGACGCTGCTCGCTTATCATGGTGCCCGGAGTAAGGGCATCATTTGGGCCCACAATTCTCACATTGGCGATGCCACGGCTACTGAGATGTCGGCCCGCGGCGAGCGCAACATTGGTCAACTCTGCCGCGAGGAATTCGGCAAAGATTGCTATGCGATTGGATTTGGCACCGATCACGGCACGGTAGCAGCCGCCTCGGAATGGGGCGGGCCTTTGGAGATCAAGAACGTTCGGCCGTCAGTTGAAAACAGTATTGAGCGGCTGTGCCACGATAGTGAGGCTCCGCATTTCATGCTCAGTTTGCGCGACCATGATGCCGCCCACACCAAAGGCTTATTGAAACCACGGCTAGAACGGGCCATTGGGGTGATTTATCGGCCTGACAGTGAGCTTGCCAGCCACTATTTCGAAGCGGTGCTGCCAGGCCAGTTTGACGAGTACATTTGGTTCGATGAAACCCGAGCGGTTTCTCCGCTTAAAACGCATGAACTTAGGGGGCTTCCAGACACATATCCATTTGGGGTTTGAGCGCCGATCCATGGCAAATGACCCCTAGGATTTATGCCGCGGAGCCTGGAGCGGCTTTTTAATGCCTTATGCAACGAACGACCAGCTGCCGTCGCCGGTGCGAATGCATCTTCCCGAGCACGCACAGGATATCTATCGGGAGGCGTTCAATCATGCCTACGCGGCGCACGCGGGTGAGCAGCGGCAGGAAGAGGCCGCTCATCGCATCGCGTGGGCCGCGGTGAAGCGATCTTACGTCAAGGTTGGAGACCGATGGGTCGCGCGCCAATTTGGCGACGAATAGCATCGGTCCTTTCCGGCAGCCGGCAAAAGCATCTAAGGACTGATGGTTTGACGAACCTCGTCCAGCGCTCGCATGCAAGCCTCCCAGTCGCCCGCCTTGTCAGCTTCGCGAGCCCGCGCCATGGCGCCCCTGATGATCACTCCCTTTTCAGGCGAAAGCCGGCCGAGCGCGCGCTCGGCGGCGGCGATCGATCCCGGTGTCGGCTGATGGTGGAGCCGAGCGCTTGAGCCCTCCGGCGCGGAAGGGCCTGCGGCGGCGACTGCCGCCAGCCTGGCGTCGAGCCGTGCCTGCATCTCCGCAATTTCAGACGAACAGGGACCGGCTGAACAGATCATCGTCGACGCCACGAATACGGCCATGCCGAACCCTGACGATCGTCGCAACAGGTTGGTCGCATCCCATAGACGCCAAATGACCGACTGCACTTTCAACCGATTGCATTTCGTCTCCAAAGCGAAACTCCTTGCAACGCCAAGGTTGGTTTTCACCACCCGAATAGCCGAACGGCATAGGCGTGGCTTGATTCAGATCAATGCTGCGGCGGGCTCATATCGGACATTCGCGCCCCCTCGAGGTGTCGCCAATGGGCGCGATCGCAATCACGTATTTCTCCGACGTTTTGTGCGTCTGGGCGTACATCTCGCAGGCGCGCATCGATGCGATCAGAGGCGAGTTCGGCGACTGCGTTCGGATCGAGCACCGGTTCTGCTCGGTCTTTGGCGACACAGCGCAAAAGATCCCTTCGCGGTGGGCAGGCGAAGGCGGATACGCGGGATTTAACTCGCACTTGCGAAAGGTAGCGGCGAACTTTCCGCACATTGTCGTTCACCCCGAGCTTTGGTTGAACACCCGGCCCGCGAGTTCGGCCAGCGCTCATTTGTTCCTCAAGGCGGTTCAGCTTCAGGATCAAGAATCGAGAGCGATCGGCGATCGGTCTGGATGCGTTTTCAATCAAGCAGACTGGGCGTTCCGCTGCGCGTTCTTCCGGGATTGCCGGGATATTTCGCGTTGGGATGTCCAATGCGAGATTGCCAAGGACATCGGCGTCGATATCGGCGCCGTCGAAAAGCGCATTCACAGCGGAGTCGCATTCGCCCGCTTGGCGGCTGATTACCAGGACGCCGACAAGATGCGGATCGAGGGCAGTCCAAGCTTGGTGCTCAATGAGGGGCGTCAGAAGCTCTATGGAAATGTCGGCTTCCGGGTGATGGAGGCCAATATTCAGGAACTCTTGCGGACGCCGGGTCCGGGCGAAGCAAGTTGGTGTTGAACCTATCCGTACTATCCCTTAGGGCCAACTCCGCAATTTTTTCCGGGGTTATTCACGCTTATGGTCAGGATCAAGCGTTGCCGGCGATACGCCACGAAGCCGGCCCGCTGAGTGCGGGTGGACGATGAATCAACAAACCAAGGTCGGCGATCCGCAGCACGCCACGGTCGTCGATTCGGCCGTCCCGGAGGCCGTTGAGGCTGGCAATCTCCTGCCAGCGCGTACCACCTTCAGCCCGCCGTCAATCCTGTCACCCAACGAGCCGGTCTCGCGCCGCGCATGGTGGTTGCGCGCGCTGCTGGCGCTGGCGGTGCTGAGTGGTGGCGGCGGCGCGGCTTTCTACGCGTGGCAGCGTCTGCACCCGGCATTGCCGGCGGCCATCGTCTATGGCAACGGCCGGCTCGAGGCCGACGAGATCAACATCGATACGAAATACGCGGCTCGCATCGCCGAGATCCTCGCGGATGAGGGCGACATCGTCACGGCCGGCCAGGTCGTCGCCCGCATGGACACGCGCGACCTGACGGCCTCGCTGAAGAAGGCGGAGGCTCAGGTGAGCCAGGCGCGCCGCGCGGTCGATGAGGCCAACGCCAATGTGCAGCAGCAGAAGACGCAGGTGCTGCTGGCGCAGCAGGAATTCGATCGCGCGACGTACCTGGTGCAGAAGGGATTCCAGACCAAAGAAGTCATGGACCAACGCCAACAGCAGCTGGACGGCGCCAATGCCGGGCTCAACGCCGCAAACATGCGCGTGATCGAATTTCAACACGCGCTCGACGCGGCAAGCCACGATGTGGAGCTCTATAGTGTCCAGATTGCCGACGATACGCTCGTTGCTCCCCGCGATGGCCGCATCCAGTACCGCGTCGCCAATGTCGGCGAAGTGCTTCCCGCCGGCGGTCACGTGTTTGCGATGCTCGACACGTCTTACGTCTACATGGACATCTACCTGCCGACCGAAGCGGCCGGAAGAGTGAAATACGGCGCCGACGCGCGCGTCACCGTCGATGCCAATCCGAAGGTCGCGATCCCGGCCAAGGTCACTTTCATTGCCAGCCAGGCCCAGTTCACGCCGAAGACGGTCGAAACCCAAATGGAGCGCGACAAGCTGATGTTCCGCGTCCGCGTAAGGATCGATCCGGATTGGTTGCGCGGCCGCACCGACGCCGTGAGTAGCGGATTGCCGGGCGTCGCCTACGTGCTCACCGACGCGGCCGCGGCCTGGCCGGCAAAGCTGCAAACAGCCGCTGCGCAATGAGCGATGACGTCGCGCCGATAGCGCGCTTGGAAGACGCGACGCAGCGTTACGGTCGGGTCATGGCGCTCGACGGCGTAACGCTATCAGTGCCGGCGGGCTGCGTGGTCGGGTTGATCGGTCCAGACGGCGTCGGCAAATCGTCGTTGCTCGCCATCATCGCTGGTGCGCGGCGGCCGCAGTCCGGCGGCGTCTTCGTCCTCCACGGCGATATGAGAAGCCGAGCGCATCGCGCCGCAGTTTGTCCCCGGATCGCCTATATGCCGCAGGGTCTGGGGCGAAACCTTTATCCCGACCTCAGCGTCCGCGAGAACATCGAGTTTTTCGGCCGGCTGTTCGGGCAGCTTGGTGCCGAGCGGGCGTCGCGGATTTCCGAACTCCTCGACAGCACCGGCCTTGCGCCGTTCGCTTCCCGCCCGGCGAAGAAACTGTCCGGCGGCATGCGGCAGAAACTCGGGCTGTGCTGCTCGCTGATCCACGATCCGGACCTGTTGATCCTCGACGAGCCGACGACCGGAGTCGATCCGCTCTCGCGCCGGCAGTTCTGGGAGTTGATCGAGCGCATGCGCTCACGCCGTCCGGGCATGAGCATCCTCGTCGCGACCGCCTACATGGAGGAGGCCGAGCGGTTCGATTCTCTCATTGCGATGAACGACGGACGGGTTTTGGCGACCGGCACGCCCGCGGATTTGAAGGCGCACACGCGCACGCCATCGCTGGAGGAGGCGTTCATCGCGTTGCTGCCGGCGGAGCTCCGTAGCGGGCACGAGCGGCTCGTGATCCCGCCACGCCGCAACCTGGACGCCGAGCCGGTTATCGTCGCCCGCGATCTGACTCGCCGGTTCGGCGACTTCACCGCCGTCGATCAGGTGAGCTTCACCATCGAACGCGGCGAGATCTTCGGCTTCGTCGGTTCCAATGGCTGCGGCAAGACCACGACGATGAAGATGCTCACCGGTTTGCTGGCGCCGAGCGAAGGCGAGGCGCTCATCTTCGGCAAGCCCTTCGACCCACGCGACCTGAATTCGCGCGCGCGGGTCGGGTACATGTCGCAGTCATTTTCGCTCTACACCGAGCTCACGGTGCGGCAGAACCTCGAGCTGCATGCCCGGCTATTCCACCTGCCAGCGAGGAAGGCAGCGGCACGTCTCGGCGAACTGGTCAGCCGTTTCGGACTCGCCGATTATCTCGACCAACTTGCCTCGAGCCTGCCATTGGGGATCAGGCAGCGGCTTTCGCTCGCCGTCGCCATCGTGCACGAGCCGGAAATCCTCATTCTCGACGAGCCGACCTCGGGCGTCGATCCTTTGGCCCGCGACCGGTTCTGGGAGCTTTTGATCGATTTGTCGCGCACTCAGGGCGTGACCATCTTCGTTTCGACCCATTTCATGAACGAGGCGGAGCGCTGCGACCGCATATCGCTGATGGATTCCGGACGGGTGCTGGCGACCGACCTCCCGGCGAACCTCGTCGCCGCCCGCGGCGCTGCGACGCTGGAGGACGCCTTCGTCAGCTATCTCGAGGAGGCAAGCGGCACACGCGCGGCCGAGGCAAGAGATGACGCGGCCTCCGTCGCGACCGGCCCGGTGGCGGTGCGGGCGCCGCCGCCGCGGCAGCGCGCATTCAGCTTGCGGCGCCTGCTGGCCTACACCATCCGCGAATCGCTCGAGCTGCTGCGTGATCCGATTCGCCTGAGCTTTGCCTTGTTTGGCACGGCGTTTTTGATGCTGGTCTTCGGATTTGGCATCTCGACCGACGTCGACAATCTGACCTTCGCCGTGCTCGATCACGACCAGAGCCACGAGAGCCGCGCTTATCTGGAGGAGCTGCGCGGTTCGACCTATTTCGTCGAGCAGCCGCCGCTCGCCAACTATGCGGATCTGGAGAAGCGGATGCAGAGCGGAGCCATCAAGGCGGCGGTCGAGATCCCGCCCGGCTTTGGCCGCGACCTCGAGCGCGGGCGCCCGACCTGGGTCGGCGCCTGGATCGACGGCGCCATGCCGTTCCGCGCCGACACCATTCGCGGCTATCTGCAGGCGATGCATCAGCTCTATCTCGGCGACCCGGCGGTGAAGACGACGTCGCCGGCGCCGCGCCCGACCGCCAGGATCGAAATGCGGTTCAAGTACAATCAGAATTTCGAAAGCATCTACGCCATGGTGCCGATCAGCCTGTCGTTGCTGCTGGCGTTGTTTCCGGCGATCCTCATGGCGCTTGCCGTGGTGCGCGAGAAAGAGCTCGGCTCGATTACCAATCTCTACGTCACGCCGGTCACGCGGCTCGAATTTCTGCTCGGCAAGCAGATTCCCTATGTCGGCGTCGCCATGGCGAATTTTGCGCTGATGTTCGTCATGGCCTTGTTCGTTTTCAGAGTGCCGCTCCAGGGGAGCTTTGTTGCGCTCGTCCTCGGGGTTCTCGTCTACGTCACCACCACCACCGCGTACGGCATGGTGATTTCGGCGTTCGCGCGCACCCAGATCGCGGCGCTGTTCGGCACCGCGATCATGACCTTCCTGCCGGCATCGCAGTTCTCCGGCATGATGGTTCCGGTGTCCTCGCTCTCGCCAACCGCGCAAATCATGGGGCGGGCCTTCCCGATGACGTATTTCATACCGATCAGCATTGGGGCGTTCACCAAGGGACTGAGCTTCGGCGACCTCGCCATACGCATCGGCGAGCTCGCGGTCTTTATTCCGGCGCTGACGCTGATCAGCCTCCTGTTGCTGCGCAAGCAGGAACGCTAGGAGCGGGCCCGGTGCGCGCGATCGAAAACATATTCTGGCTCGGCACCAAGGAAATCCGCAGCTTCTTTCGCGATTTCGTGCTGCTGGGGTTGGTCATCTATGCATTCTCGCTCGCGATCTTGGCGCAGGCGCACAGCTACTCGCAGGAGGTGCACAATGCCTCGGTCGGCTTTGTCGACGAGGATCACTCCCGATTGTCGCGGCGGATCGTGCAGGCATTCTTGCCGCCCTATTTTCATCAGCCGCAGCCGATCGCCGAGCGCGATATCGTGCCGCTGATGAATCTGGGGAAATACACGTTCGTGATCGACATCCCGCCGAATTTCGAGCGCGATGTCCTCGGCGGACGGAACCCCGCGATCCAAGTCAATGTCGACGCGACCATGATGGTCCAGGCCGGCCTCGGTGCCGACTACGCCCAGGAGATCATCATGACCGAAATCCGGGACTTCCTCTCGCGTGCGCAGGGCGCGCCGCTGGCGCCGGTCAATCTCGACGTTCGCATCGCCTTCAATCCCAACGTCACTACCGCGTGGTTCACCAGCGTCATGGGGCTCATCAACAGCGTCAGCATGCTGGCGATCATTCTCGCCGGCGCCGCGATCGTCCGCGAGCGCGAGCACGGCACCATGGATCATCTCCTGGTGATGCCGCTGACGCCGTTCGAGATCGCGATGTCGAAGGTTTGGGCCAACGGTCTGGTGATCACCGTCGCCGTCGGGCTTTCCCTGTATTTCGTTATTCGCCTGTTGCTCGGCGTTCCGATCGCCGGCTCGATCCCGCTGTTTCTGTTCGGAACCGCGATCTATCTATTCTTTGCCTGCGCCATCGGAATATTTCTCGCCACGGTCGCGCGCTCGATGCCGCAGCTCGGTTTGCTCTATATGTTGGTATTCCTGCCGATGAACATGCTCTCGGGCAGCAACACGCCGCTCGAAAGCATGCCGCCATGGCTGGCGACGGCGATGCAGGTCTCACCGTCGACGCATTACGTATCGTTCGCACAGGCAATCCTTTATCGCGGCGCCGGCATCGGCGTGGTCTGGCCGCAATTCGCGCTGGTCGCCGGCATTGGCTGGGTGTTCCTTTTTCTTGCCGTCCTGCGCTTTCGCTCGACGGCCGCCGCGCAGGCCGGATAGCCAGTCACGCGGCGCTCGTTGCGGTCGGCGCGGGTGCCGTCCGCGAATTGATCTAGATCACGAGGTCGGCGGCGAGAATGGCGTATCAGAAACAAGGCGCTCAGAGGGAGGACAGCCGTGACCAAGCCCATTCCCGATAAAGCCGAAGTGGCCCTGGAATATCCGGATAAGCTCTACATCGGGACGTTCGAGCGTTCGGCGCAATTTGAGGCGCATCTCGATGAGACCGGGATCTCGCTGACGCTGCAGCGCAGCGGCGCCGTCGAGGCGCGCCGATCGATTCGCATGCATCTGCACTACGGCCTGTTTGCCGAGATACTTTCGGAGTTGGCCAAGACCGTTTCGAAGATGTCGGCCGATGATGCGGGGCACAGAGATGCGCTTCGCAAGGCAGCGAAGGCGCTGCACGACGCGCTCGGTACGAAGCCGGCCCGGCGCTCGCGGAAGACCGAAGGATCAACACCGACCGTTAAGGATGAAAGCGACATTTCGGAAATGTCGCCGGAAGAGGAGGTCTTGCTGCTGCACGTCCTCGAATAGAGTCGCGCGGAGCAGCGCGCCCGCGGCTCCGTGGTTGGTGCCGATTGTTGAGCAGCCGAGGCGGGGGGAGTTGACCTAAAGCAATACGGTTCTGCGGCGATTGGGAAATCTTTTGGCGGGAAAGGCTGGAGGCGTGAAGTGCCATGAATCGCGAGCTCGCAAAGGAACTTAAGGCTGCCGGCTTCCCGGCCAAGGCCTATCAGCTCCGGCATAAATTCTATCCGAACGAGAATGCGACCCGTTGGGCCGACGCGACCCGCATCCGCGGCGTGACCATAACCGCTTACGAACTTGAAAATCACATGCAGGACATCGAGGACGGCTATTACTGTCCCACTCTTTCCGATCTGATCGGTGCTTGCCGAGGCAGGTTCTCACGCCTGTTTGTGATGAAGGCGATCTGGTTCGCGGAAAGCGACCAGCCGGAACTTGTCGCCATGGGCGAAACGCCGGAGGAGGCGGTGGCCCGACTTTGGCTCGCTTTGAACAGTCGCAAGGCGCCGGAGATGCGATCCGGTGC
>Ga0187783_10000823_pt1 | contig 22794 bp, 21 predicted proteins | sample 1015_SJ02_MP02_2_FD_132471 | JGI IMG/M metagenome (GOLD analysis project Ga0187783, IMG submission 132471) | Tropical peat soil microbial communities from peatlands in Department of Meta, Colombia - 1015_SJ02_MP02_20_MG | ecosystem: Environmental > Terrestrial > Soil > Wetlands > Peat | place...
CCGATAAGTCCGTCGCCACGAAGAAAGCAGCCAAAAGGAACCACCGCTTTCTTGGAATGACCTGGCCATAACATTCGGCGCTGCACACCGTCTCATATCATGAGCGGAGCCGCGCTCCGGTGTCATCCTGAGCGAAGCGACCCCTTCGACTAGGCTCAGGATAAACTACGGGAGCGGAGTCGAAGGACGAAGGCCCCTGGCGAACCATGCCTTGCCGCGCCCGCTAGGCTTCGAGTTTTCGACGTTGTTGTCTGCCGCTGGCGCGGCGTGGTGCGGCCTCTCGCAAGAGATCGAGAAACACTTCGACTCGGGTTACGCGATCTCGAAGGTCCAGCAGACTTGTATCTTGCTTATCGCCTTCGCGTTCGAGGCGAGCAATGCGTTCGTTCATGGTGATCACGTCTTTGAGCGCCTTCAGGACGTCAGTTGTGAGACTCACGGTCGAACGCTCAATGCGCGAGCGAGGCTGGCGAAATTGATATCGGCAAACTCCTCTCGGGCCTTGGCACGTGCGCTCTTTTCGCGGCGCTCGGCTTCGGCGTCCAATCGTGCGCGTCGCGCCAGCAGGCGATCGAGCGCCGCATTCGCCTGGTGAGTCGATTGACGTACCACCGGTAGTATCGCGGCGATCTCTTGGTGCTGCTCGTCCCGGCCCAACACACGTTGGCGGACGAACTCTCCCATCGAGAGGCCGGCGGATTTCGCTTGTTTATCGAGGCGCGACTTCTCGCTCGGCTCCATCAAGACCACGACTCGTGCGGTTGCTGCCATAAGGATCCTGTACATGCTCATTACCATAGACATGCCGGCTGGTCAAGGCGCGAAAGGCGCTGGCCGGGCGATCAGCGCTTCCTCGACGGCCTGATCTTCGGACCATGCCGCGCCGTCCGCCGCGAGTTGTGCGATCTCGTCTTCACTGAGCGTTTCGCGCAGCGCAGCCATGAGCTTGTCGTGTCTTGAAGACGTAACCGCCATGCGCTTGAACCGCGATGCGCAGCAGTTCGTCGTGGCGGCGCAGCGCGTCGGGCATCGCCGCGCGCTGCTCTTCCCAATGCTGCGTGGTGCCCTCGATGTCGGTAAAGAGCAGCGTTACCGTCCCGCTCGGAAGCGGGGCTCTTAGCGCCATGGGCAGACGTTCAAAGGCGAGATGGGGTGCGCCTGGCCGTCCGGTGCCCCGGGTCTAGGTCCGCAGCGGGATCATCCGTGCACGAGCACGCGCCCTCGCTTGCGATGTGCGCGCGCCTGGCGGATTGTGATCTCGATATCCTGCCCGAGCGCCATCAGAACGCGCATGAGCCGCTCGTATGAGAACTCCCTAGTGTCGCCACGCATCAGCCGGGAGATCTGTGGCTGGGTTAGGCCGACAAGCCGCCCGGCCTCCTGCTGACTGATGCCACGTCGTGCTAGTAGCCCGGCAATGGTTTCTACAATCCGCGCCTTCGCGAGCGCTTCTTCCGGTTGACTGAGCCCGATATCAGCGAAAACGTTCCCGCTGCCACGGGTCACGTCCTCAGCGCTTCCCTTTGCCATAGTGTTCCTCGTGATGCTTTCGAGCTAGTTTGAGGCGCTGCTCGATTAGGTCAAGCTCCCGTTTTGGCGTGCTCACGCCGGAAATCGACTTCTTCTGGAAAGCATGCAGGACGTAAACGACATCGCCGATCCGTGCCGTGCAGGTTGTCCGAAACGTCCGGTCCCCAGAATCATCCCTAACCGAAATCTCTGTAACATCTCGTAGCTTTCCCTTCATCGCCTTCGCATCCGGGTGAGTTTTACCGCGTTGTATCTGCCGAAGGGCATAACCCGTCACGAACTTTACTTCGGGCGGGAATGAAGAGAGGTCGTCTTTCGACGACCCGACGAACTCCAAAGACCTATCCGCATGCGGTTCCCCCGGTTCGCGGGTCACGCGTTCTCTTATACCATATCCGGTCTAACAGGCGCAAGTGCGACTCAAGCTGCGATTCCATGCACTGAAGATGTGGTCACATGGCCAGCGCTGCCTCGACTGCCTGATCTTCGGACCATGCCGCGCCGTCCGCCGCGAGTTGTGCGATCTCGTCTTCACTGAGCGTTTCGCGCAGCGCAGCCATGAGCTTGTCGTGGCCCCATTGCTCCGTGGTTGCTCGTTGCATCCCCAACCTGCTGTATTGCGCGTCCACATAGCCGAGCAACTGTGCCCCGCGGCGTACGCTGCCGACAAGCCCGGCGAGGAGCGCAAGATGCTGCAGCGCAATGGCGATGCCTAGCTCGTATCGCGCCGGCCGGGCAAAGCGCAATCCCTCGCCCGCCGAGTCGCGGGCTGCGTCCATATCGCCAAGCGCGATGCGATATGCGGCGCTGTTGTTGTGGTGGTCGGCGGCTATGAGCTCGGCGTGCATCCCGCGCAAACGGATCCCGAACGCTTCGCTCACAGCGCGCAGCGCCTGATCGGGACGACCCTCGGCGAATTCCAGGTCCGCCTTGTTGCCCACCACGACAGCGGCCGCCGACTCGTCCCCAAGCCCCCTGAAGGCCGCTAGCGCCTGCGCGTAGAGGTCGCGCGCAGCGCGAAGATCGCCGTGAGCCCACGCCATGGTCGCCTGCGCGTCGAGACAGCCTGCCGCGTTCCACGCGTCCCCACACGCGCGCGCCGCCGCCAGCGCCTGTTCGTTCGTCGCCTTCGCCTCATCGTGCCTGCCCATCTCTAAAAGTGACCACGCCGCGTACCGTTGCGCACGACCGGAACCGCGGGCATCGCCAACCAGCGCATACAACCGCATTGCCCGCTCGGCCGCGTCGTGCATGCGCTGGCCGGACGAAAGAGCGCTCAACGCCAACCACAAGCGCGCCGCGATGAGCGGCTGCTCGGCGGCGTTCACCCGTTCGAGCGCGAGTTCCAGCCAGTAGCGTCCCTCGACGGCCAGACCGGCGCTTATCCAAAGCCTTGACAACGCGCCGGCGATGGCTCCTCCCAGGACGGCGTCGTTGCCGTGCGTAAGCGCCCACTCCAGCGCCGCCCGGTCGTTGTCGAGCTCCAGCTCGACGACCGCAAGCCACGCAAACGTGGAGCCCGTGCCGTAGCGTTGATCGGCGGCGAGAGCTTCGTCACGAAAGTACTCCGCGTGACGGCGAGCCAGACCCTCGCGCTCTTCCGAAGCGCTGAGTTTGTCGAGCGCATAGGCGGCGGTGGATTCGAGCAATCGATAGCGCTCGTGCTCGCCACTGGTGTCGGCGACGACCAGCGACTTATCGGTGAGCGACGCGAGCAGATCCAAGATGTCACTCTCGTCCAAACCTGCGCCGCGGCAGATGTTCGTCGCGGCATTCAAACCAAAGCCGCCCGCAAAAACCGCGAGCCGCGCGAACAACAATCGTTCTTTCGGCGTGAGCAGGTCGTAGCTCCAGTCGATCAGCGCGCTCAGCGTCTGCTGACGCGGCAGCGCGTCGCGGCTGCCGCCGGTGAGAATGCGAAAACGTTCGTTGAGCCGTTGCGCCAGGTTGGGAATACTCAGCACCTTCACTCGCGCTGCAGCCAGTTCGATCGCCAGCGGAATGCCGTCCAGGCGCCGGCAAATCTCGGCGACGATCGGTGCGGTGTTGTCGGTGAGCGCAAAACGTGTACCGGCGGCTTTGGCGCGATCGGCGAAGAGCACGATGGCGCCGTACCGCAACGCTTCCTCCGCGCTCAGGCCGGCAACGTCGGCCGAAAGCGGGAGCGATGGAAGCCGATGCGCGGCTTCGCCGGCGATCGCGAGTGGCTGTCGTGACGTGGCTAGTATCCGAATATCCGGCGCGGCCGTAAGGATCGAGGCCGCGAGTTGGGCCACCGGCTCCAAAACGTGTTCGCAGTTATCGAAGGTGATCAGCAGCTGCTTACGTTTGAGCCATTGCGGAATCGCCTCATCGACCCGGCGGCCTTGCTGCTGGCTCATGCCCAACGCTTGCGCGGTCACGCTCGACACCAGCTCCGGATCGGAAATCGGCGCCAGATCGACAAACCAAACGCCGTCGGGATAGCGATCGAGCAGCTCTGCACCGACCTGCAGAGCCAGCCGCGTTTTGCCGACGCCGCCCGAACCCACGAGCGTGAGCAGGCGGTGCCGATCGAGCAGTTCCGTGACGTCGGCGATATCTTGCTCGCGCCCCACGAAGCTGGTGCGCTGGATCGGCAGATTGTTGGGCAGCGATTCGAGCGAACGCAGCGGCGGAAACGTGTCGATCAGACCAGGTGCGGTCAGCTGCCAGACGTGCTCGCGCTCGACGAGATCTTTGAGCCGATGCTCGCCGAGATCACGCAATGCGGTCTGTTCCGGCATTACGTCGCGCAGATGCAACGCCGTCACGCCCGAGACGACTGTCTGACCGCCGTGCGCAACGGCAAGGAGTCGCGCGACCCGATTGACCACCGGCCCGAAGTAATCGCCGTCATGCTCGTTCGTTTCGCCGCTGTGCAGCGCGATGCGAACCGCCAATCCGCCGACCGCGCTCCAATCCTCGGCTGCGAGTGCCCGCTGTGCATCCGCCGCCGCGCCGGTGGCATCCGAGGCTCGCGAAAACGCCGCGCAAAACGCGTCGCCCACCGTTTTGAAGACGTAACCGCCGTGCGCTTCGATGGCGGTTCGCAGCAGCTCGTCGTGGCGGCGCAGCGCCTCGGGCATTGCAGCGCGTTGCTGCTCCCAATGCTGCGTGCTGCCCTCGATATCGGTAAAGAGCAGCGTTACCGTCCCGCTCGGAAGCGGGGCCCTTAGCGCCATGTGCAAACCGTTCAAAGCCGACGTTGGTAGCGCCTGGCTACGTCTCTCGAATGCCTGACCCGCGCTAAAAAAAATCGGTGCCTATGCGAAGATCGTTCGCGAGACCAACGGCCGTCGGGCTAGAGTGGCACTTTAAATGCGGTGCCGTCGTTTTGCGTACCGCCCAAGATCGTGGTACCGTACAGCAAACCCCCGCTGTAGAGAGGCTTGTCCTCTGGAAACTCTCCGCCTTTTCCGCCTGAGAAGCTAGCGAGGACCGAAAACCCCGCGCCGTCAAGTTCCAACGAAAAGATCGTGCCGCATCCGGCTAAAGAGCCAGTCTCATCACATTCCGTGCTTGAACCGCCGCGGATCGTCGAACCGTACAATCGCCCGTTCCGATAAAGTAAACCAGTGCTCGGGGCGTATCCATCCTCGTAGTTGCTTTCCTGGAAATCGTGCAACACGTGCTGGCTTCCCGACGAGATATCGAGCGAAAAGACGGCGCCCCAGCAGCACGAACCGCCGCTGCTGTATTCCGCTTCGCCGTAAAGAATACCGTTGATAGCTAGTACGGGGCTGTTCGGAGCAACATAGAGGCCAGGTGTTGATAAAATGCGCTCTTTGCGGGTCGTTGGAGAAACAGCAAAGACGGTACCATCTGCGTTCTTACCCAGACCCAACAGCGTTGTGCCGTAGAGCACGCCGTTCACGTACGTTAGCGGGAAAAAAGGGTTGATTCCATCATCGGTGCCGGCACCAAAGTTATGGAGCACCTTCTCCGCGCCGGTCGCTTCGTTCAAGCTATAGAGCGTTCCGCAGTACTTGTCGGAGGAACCAAAGCCTTGCTGATTACAGGCAGAATTCTGGTGCGTGCCTCCGCCGGTGGTCACCCCGTAAAGAATGCCGTTTGCCTCGATGATACCTCCCCATGGATAAGCACCGTCCGGGGCGCCGCCGAAATTGTGAATGACCGAGTAACCGGATCCCGAGGCGTTCATTTTGAAGATGACGCCTGCGTTGTTCTTGCCGCCCTCGTAGGTCGTGCCGTAGATCTCGCCGTTTTTGCTCATGAACAGCGATCCGAATAGGCCGGCGCCGTCGTCGGGCGGCCCTTTAAAGACATGCAGCAGCGTCTCCTCGTACGTAGAGCTTCCCGATTTTGGCGTCAGCTTGTAGACTACGCCACAGCCCGTTATGGCGATCGTGAAATATTTCCACTTACACGAAGTGTCGCCGCCCCCCGGCGCTGTCCCGTAGAGCGCCGTTGCGCTACCGATCAAGCCCGCGTAGCCGCCGATATCGCCGATCGTGCCGTCCTTGCCGCCGTGCCCGCCAAAATCGTACAACGGCGCAACAACCTCGGTGTTGGGCCTTGTGCCGGACGGGCCCCACGCCCCGGATGTTGCGGGAGTCACGGCGACGCCCCCGCGACTGCAAGAAATCAGGCTCATTACGCATAGAGCCGCGACTATACGGTTCGGTACATTCATGGGCGCCATTATAGCAGCCAAGCAACTAAACTCCAAGCTGGGAATGCAACGCGAGCCCACGGATCAATGGGGCTACGACAAACTCATGTCTGCGCTGCGCGAGACGCGCCGTCGGGTTACAGCGGTAGTTTAAATGCGATCCCCTGGTTTCGCGCACCGCCCCAAAGGGTTGTACCGTAGAGCGAACCCGCGCTGTAGAGAGGCGTGTCCTCCGGAAGGCTTCCGCCTCGTTGGCCTGAGAAGCTGGCGAGGACGGAAAACCCTGAGCCATCAAGTGCCAACGAATAGATCGTGCCGCATGCAGTCGAGCCGCATTTCGTGCCTGACCCGCCCTCGACCGTCGTGCTGTACAAACGTCCTTTCCGATAAGTCAACCCGGCCTCCGGGTAGATTCCACCCGGGATCCCGATAAATCGGTGCAACACGTGCTGGCGGCCCGACGAAATCTCGACCGAAAAGACGACGCCCTGACTGTTCAAACCGCCACCATTAAGTGCTGTGGCGTAAAGAATACCGTTGACGGCTATTACGCCGCCGATCGGCGCGGCAAACGTGCTGAGTTTTGGAAAGATGCGCTCTTTCCCGGTCGTTGGAGAAAGCGCGAAGACTGTGCCACTTGCGTTCCTACCCAGACCCAACGGCGTCGTGCCGTAGAGCATCCCGTTCACGTACGTCGGAGCGTCATAAGGAGTGATTCCATCATCGGTGCCGGCACCAAAGTTATGAAGCACGTGCTCCACGCCGGTCGCCTCGTTTAAGCCATAGAGAGTTCCGCAGTGCTCTTCGGCGGAGCCTAACTGACCACAGGCGGAGTTCTGGTGCGTGCCCCCGCCGAGAGTCGTCCCGTAAAGAACGCCGCTTACCTCAATGACGCCTGCAAATGGATAAGCACCGTCCGGGGCGCCAGCGAAATTGTAGACGACGGAGTAGCCGGACCCCGATGCGTTCACTTTGAAGATTACGCCTGCGTTGTTTGTGCCACCCTCGTATGTCGTGCCGTAGAGCTCGCCGTTTTTGCCCATCAAGAGCGTTCCGAATGGTCCGGCGCCGTCATCGGGCGGGCCCGTAAAGACGTGCAGCCGCGTCTCTTTGTACGAGGAACTTCCCGGTCGTGGCGTCAGCTTATAGACAACGCCACAGCCCGTTTCCTTTTCCATAGCATATTCCCACGTACACGAAAGGTCGCCGCCGGCCGGCGTTGCTCCGTAAAGTTCCGTTGCGGTACCGATCAAACCGGCAGTGCCGCCGGCATTGCCAATCGTGCCGTCCTTGCCGCCGTCCCCGCCAAAATCGTACAAGGGCGCAACAACTTCTGTGTCGGGCCTTGCGCCAGACGGACCCCACGCCACGGATGTCGCGGGAGTCACGCCGACGCCCGCGCGATTGCAAGAAATCAGGCTCACTAAGCATAGCGCCGCGACTACGCGGTTCGGTACGCTCATGGGCGCCATTATAGCAGCCAAGCGACTAGACGAGCAAGGCTTCCTCGAGGGCGCGCAATTCGCTCCAATCACGTCCCTCATCGACGTGACGCTCTGCGTCGTCACCGAGCGCGGCTTCAAGAGCGCGCATGAGTTGCGCGTGCTCCTCCTGCTCCGTAAAACTGCGCTGCATTTGAAGCTCGGCCAGACACCGATCGACGTAGCCAATGAGTCGTGCCGCGCGAAGCCGCGCGTCGATTTGCGCTCCCGCTTCGCTAATGGGACGCAGTGCCGCGATCGCGGCGAGATGATGAAGCGCCCACAGCTTCGGGGCAACAAACCCGCGCTCACGAGCGATGGCAAGCGCTTCGCGCGCGTGAGCCACTGCCTCTTTCCAACGGCGAAGCGCGATGAGGTATGCCGATAAGTTACCCAGGTCGAAGGCAATGTATTCGAGATTGAGATTCTTGAATGCGCGCTCCGCCTCAAGCGCTGCGCCGATCAGCCGCACCGCCTCAGCGGCATTGCCATCGTGGAACTCAAGCTCGGCGAGCATCATTGCCATCCGTGCTGCCGAGCGCGTCGCGCCGACCGATTGAAAAATCTCCAACGTCTCCGCGAAAAGACGGCGAGACGCCGTGAGGTCGCCCGCTCTAAGCTGCAGCGTCGCGAGGTAGTACAACGCGGCACCAATGTAGCGGCCTGCGCCGAGCCGGCGTAATTCGTCCAGCGCGCTACGCAACAGCGACTCACCGCCGCTGGTGTCTCCAAGCAAGCCGCGCGCCGCGCCGGTAAAGAGCCGCGCGAGCGCAAGGCCGCGGCGGTCGCCCACCTTGGTGAAACCCGCAAGCGCTCGTTCTGCTGCTGCCTGCGCAGCGTTGTACTGCTGCGTGACAATTTCAAGATAGGCTGCCCAAAGCTCCAGGCTCGCTCTTACGCCGTCAGGCGTTACGTTGTCGCACGACGCCAGCGCCGTGCTCAGCCACTCGAGGCCCTCCGAGGGCGCCATATTCGACCAAACGGAATGGAGCGCGGCGGCAAGGCGTTGTCCTATACTTCGATCGCCTGTAGCCTCGAACGCCCATCGTAACGCCGCGCGCCAGTTATCCAGCTCGGGCTCGGCTGAGGTCTTCCACTGCTCGTCGGGCGTTGTTTCCCATGCCGCGGACAGCGTCTCGGCAAGATCGGCGGCCCATTGCGCGTGCCGGCGCGACAGCACGCCACGCTCGCCGCTCTGCTCGAGCTTCTCCAGCGCAAAGGCGCGGGTCGACTCTAGTAACCGGTAGCGCGTACGCCGCTCGTCGGCGTCCGCAACGACCAGCGACTTTTCGACCAGCGATGACATCAGATCGATGATGTCGAGCCCATCCAGCCTTTCATGGCTCGTGACGGCCTCGGCGGCGTCCAACGTCCAGCCGCCCACGAAGATGGCCACGCGCCCGAAGAGCCGCTGCTCCGCTTCGGAGAGCAGGCCGTAGCTCCAGTCGATCAGGGCACGCATCGTTTGCTGACGTGGAAGCGCGGTGCGGCTGCCGCCGGTCAGCACGCGAAAGCGCTCATCGAGCTTCTGCGCCAGCTCCCGCGGCGCAAAGACCTTCACCCGCGCCGCCGCTAGCTCGATCGCCAGCGCAATGCCGTCGAGCCGCCGGCAGATCTCGGCCACGATCGGCGCGCTCTCGTTGGTGAGCGTAAACTTCGCATCCGAGGCAGCGGCGCGCTGAACGAATAGTCCAATCGCACCGTATTCGAGTGCCTGATCGGAGGTGAGCGAATCGCTCTCCGGCGGAACAGCCAGCGACGGCATCGGGTAAACGTGCTCTCCGCCGATCCGCAGCGGTTCGCGGCTCGTCGCAATCACTCGCACCTGGGGAGCAGCGCGCAGAATCGCATCGGCAATGCTCGCGGCTTCCCCGATGACGTGCTCGCAGTTATCCAAGATTATCAGCAGCCGGCGCGGGCGCAGATACTGCAGCAGCAGGTCGAGCATCGGACGTTCACCCTGCTCGCGCAGGCTAAAGGCCGCTGCAATCGTGTTGACGACCAAGGCCGGATCGCTCAATGGTGCCAAATCGATAAACCAGACACCGTCGCTGGAGCCCTCGAGCAGATCGGCTCCCACTTGCAGCGCGACACGCGTTTTGCCGATGCCGCCGGTGCCGAGCAGCGTTACCAGGGGATGCTCGAGCACGAGCGGTTCGACTTCGGCCAACACGTCCTCGCGCCCGAGCAGCGGCGTGATTTGCCGTGGCAGATTGTTGGGCAGCGATTCGAGGGAACGCAGCGGCGGGAACGTCTCGATCAGACCCGGTGCGCTCAGTTGCCAAACGTGTTCGCGTTCGACGAGGTCTTTGAGCCGATGCGAGCCCAGGTCGCGTAGCTCCGTCTGCTCCGGCATCACGCCGCGCAGGAGCGGCGCCGTTGTGCCCGAGAGAATCACCTGCCCGCCGTGTGCGGTCGCGAGCAGTCGGGCGACACGATTGACTGTCGGACCGAAGTAGTCGCCGTCGCGTTCGTCGGTTGCGCCGCTGTGCAGCGCCATGCGCACGGCGAGTCCGCCGATCGCACTCCAATCCTCGGCTGCGAGCGCGCGTTGTGCATCAGCCGCCGCTGCAACGCCATCCGATGCGCGCGAAAACGCGGCGCAAAAGGCATCGCCCACCGTCTTGAAAACGTAACCGTCCTGCGCTTCGATTGCGGTTCGCAGTAGCTCGTCATGGCGGCGCAGCGCCTCGGGCATTGCCTCGCGCTGCTCTTCCCAATGCTGCGTGCTGCCCTCGATGTCGGTAAAAAGCAGCGTAACCGTCCCGCTCGGAAGCGGGGCTCTTAGCGCCATGGGCAGACGTTCAAAGGTGAGATTAGTGGCGCCTGGCTGAAGCTGGGGTGGCTGGATTCGAACCAACGCATGGCGGAGTCAAAGTCCGCTGCCTTACCGCTTGGCTACACCCCATCGCTGGGGTTTCGCTTCGACCAGGACCGGCTTCACTCATGGACGCGTAAAGAGCAAGCGCCGCCAGTTAGGCGGCGCTCGTTTCAACCACGAAGAGCTCGAAAACTAGCGCGTCGTCGCGATCAGTCGCTTCGCGCCGACATAGCGCGCCGCCCAATAGGACTCCGAGAGACGGCTCACCTCGACTCCGCGGCTCGAACTAGCGTGGACGAACTTGCCGCGTCCGAGATAGATTCCGACGTGCGAGACGCCGCCATAGGTATCAAAAAAGACGAGATCACCGGGGCGTGGCCCGCCGGTCGCAGGCTTGCCGGCATCGTACTGCGCGTCGGCGGTTCGCGGCAGGCCGATGCCGAGCATGGCAAAGACGTGCTGCACGAAACCCGAGCAGTCGAAACCGGAGGCCGTCGTTCCGCCAAACGCGTAGGGCGAACCCAAGAAACGAAGGGCGCTTCGAGTAAGCTCCGCAGCGATCTTTGACGTACGCGCGAGGATGGCACCGGCGAAACGGTCGATGCCGCTGTGGTGGCGGGCCGGGCCACTGACGATAAGCCGCGACGTCCACTCGGCGACATCCGGACTTAGGGCTTGGACGTTGGTTCCTTTCGACGACCCCGTGAAATCGACTTGGGGAGTCGTCGGGCCGGCTCGAGCGACCCCGCCCAAACCGGTAATCAATAGGGCAAATGCCCCTACAGCGAATGCATGACGCAAAAAACCGCTCCTCTTTCACGACACTTGCGGGGTTAGTTGACGGGTTCGGGCGGGAAAGAGTCGCCCTAGAGCCGACCGGCTCACTCACCCCTGCCGGGATATCCCCCGCTCGGAGCTCTTGCTCCGACTCAGTGACCTATATAGCGTGAGAACCGCTTGTGGGGCTCTCGCCCCTCGCAGTCCCTTGATTCGCGGGCGCTTTCGGCGTTATGCCGAGACGCCCTGCCGTCAAGATACTCTGCCTCCGATTCCTGGGGTTACGTTGAAACGAATCGCTCGACCTCCTGCTCGATTCGGCCTGCAACGCGGGCAGCGAGCTCGTGCACCAAAGCTTGGTCGTCCCCCTCGGCCATGATCCGGATCAACCTCTCCGTTCCCGACGGGCGCACGAAAATGCGTCCACTCTCTCCCAATGCTGCTTGCGCCGCCGCGATTTCCTCGGTAACCGCGGGAGAGCTCAGAATGTCACGGCGCGCGGTCCGAACGTTCAACAGAATCTGCGGCGCCGGGATAACGTCGCGAACGAGATCGTGCAGCGTCGCATCGCTTTGCGCAACCAATTCGAGCAGCGTAACCGCCGTACGCGGACCGTCGCCCGTCGTGTTGTAACGAAAATCGACGATGTGTCCAGACTGCTCGCCGCCTAACACGTAGCCGCCCCTCAGCATTTGCTCGAGGACATATCGGTCGCCTACTGCAGCGCGAACTAATCCGATGCCTCGCTTCTTGAGCGCCCGTTCGAAGCCGATGTTGCTCATCACGGTTGCCACGACGGCGCCGCGGGCGAGCTGGCCGCGGTCCTGTAACGCACACGCCAGCGCGTACATTACGTGGTCGCCGGTGACGATCGCGCCGGTCTCGTCGACAAAGAGCGCGCGATCGGCGTCGCCATCGAACGCAACCCCGATGACGTTGCGCTCGCCCCCTGCGATCTTCGCGCGGACCGCGGCTTGCAGCGGCTGCAAGTCCGTAGCTCCGCAATCGACGTTTATTCGACTTCCGTCGTTTTCGCAATTGATTTCGGTGACGGTGGCACCGAGCTTTCGCAGAGCGTACGGGGCAACCGCATACGCCGCTCCAAAAGCGCCATCTACAACGACGTTCAGGCCGCTAAGGTCGGCGGCATCTTCATAGAGTTCGCGATAATAGTGGCGCGCGAGGTTTTGTGCGATGCCGGCGGACCCGACGGCGTCCCCGATTGGGCGAGGCGAGTCGCCCGAGTCGAGCAGCCGTTCGATCCGGTCTTCGAGATCGTCGGAAAGCTTGACGCCGTCGGGTCCAAAGAACTTGATTCCGTTGTCCGCAATCGGGTTATGCGAAGCGCTGATAACGACGCCGGCTGCTCCGCCCGCGCGGCGAGTGACGCAGGCTACGGCCGGCGTCGGGACGACTCCGAGCGACAGCGTGTCGCGGCCGGCCGAGGTGATGCCGGCCACGAGCGCCGACTCCAGCATCGTTCCCGAGAGGCGCGTGTCGCGGCCGACGATAATCGGTTTGCCGTCGGCATCATTCGGGGGAAGCGCGCTTGCGGCCGCCCGGCCGATCCGTAACGCCAGCTCCGGCGTTAGCTCGCGATTCGCTACGCCACGTACGCCGTCGGTGCCGAAAAGCCGGCTCATCGCGTCTGCGCTGTCGCAGCGATAAAGCGCAGCTTGACCCGCACCAGATTCGGCGCGATCGATAATCCCGAAAGTTCCGCGCCCGACGATCCGACGGCTACCGGACGAATCATTTCGTCGAGCACCTTGGGTTGAGTCGCGAGCGCAACGCCGACTTGCACCCCCAAGACTTGTGCAAGCACCGAAGTCGGTCCGCGAACCTGTGCGTTGTTTGGAAGCACCTCGGCTCCGCTCACCACAATGCCGCTTGGCTGCGTCCCAATGTAATGGACGGTAATGGGAAACGAGCGCTGCTCGACCGGCTCGATCGTCAGCGTAACGGAGGCGGGACTCAAGCTCTGCACGACGACGTCCGGCGCCACCAGCTGCACCGGCACGTTGTAAACGCCGACTTGCTTATTCGTCAAGTCGAGCACCGCTTTTATCTGCTCGGGCTTGACCGCCGGCTCGCCGCGCTTCGTTGCCACGGTTACCGTTGCTTGACGATCGGCGAAATCTGCGACGTAACCCAAGGGCAGGTTCACGGTGGTAAGCGGAATTGTCAGCTGCTGCAGCTGCTCGCTCGCGTCGATGGGGCTGCTGGTCACGCGAAAGTAGGCCCATCCCACGATCGCGAGTGCAACCGCGAGGATTTTCAAGGCGAAGTTTCGTCTGACGATCTCCACGGGCGCTAAGCTCCTAGGAGACCCGCGAGGCGGGTTCCCCGCGCGAAAGACGCAAACGCGACCGCAAATGTGCGATGAGGTCGTTGCGACGGCGTTGTCGGCGCGGCGGCCGCGTCACGGCGAGCAACATCCTGGTGAGCCGCTGTTCGTCGTCGATCGGGCGCGAAAGCCTGGCTGCGCGAGCGATGCTAATGGACCCGGTCTGTTCGGAAACGACGATCACGACCGCATCGGTCTGTTCGCTCAGGCCCAACGCGGCCCGATGGCGCGTTCCCAGGCTGTTTGACGGAGATTGCTCCGAGAGCGGTAAGAGACAACGAGCGGCTTCAACGCGGCCTTCCCGCACGATGACGGCTCCATCGTGCAAGGGCGATGCCGGCGCGAAGATCGCGATGACCAGCTCGACCGAAACGTCGGCATGCAACGCCGTTCCGGTCTCGCAATAATCTTTGAGACCGCTCTGCTGCTCGATCACGATTAGCGCCCCACGCCTGCCGCGACCGAGCAAGAAGGCCGCTCGAGCCAAGGCTGCGATCGTTCGATCTTCGGTGCGGCCTCGGCTCAGCTCCGCCTGATCGTCTTCCATACGAAAGAGGCCGCCCCGTCCGATCTGCTCCAGCGCGCGTCGCAGCTCGGGTTGAAAGACGATCGGAATCGTTACGGCCGCGCCTACCAGGATCAAGCGCAAAATCGTTCCGAGCAGGTAGAAATGGAAAAGCGTGGCGATACCGAGTAATCCAACCAAAACGAGAACTCCAATCAAGATCTGCACCGCGCGCGTGCCGCGGATCAAGACCAAGACGTAATAGATCAGAACGCTCGTCGCGATGACGTCGATGACGTCCGAAATGCCAACGTAACCCAGCGGGCTATTCACTCGATCCGCATCTCCAAAATGCGCTCCGGAGCAACCTGAGGCGCTTGCAAACCTTCCGCCGCGATGCTCGCAACGAGCGAAGGCGGCAGCGGTGAGAGCAGCTCGGCAGTTCGACCGCCGGCGAATCGCCGAAGTTCCACGTCGGCCACCGCAAGAACGACGTCAGCGCGGGTCACGGCCGGGTCCCACTCGACAACAAGTCCTCCCGAGATCGAGGAGCATGCAAAGATGCCCGCCGGACGGCCCGAGCCGCCGAGCGCTTCGAGTAAATGCGGCAAGGCTTCCGGCACCGTAGGGAAAAGTGCCAGTGCGATAATGGGATGGTCGTGCACGACAGCTCCCCAAGCAGCGCGAATTCTCGGCGCGCCGGATTCATCCGGAAGCTCGACGAGAGCATAGGAACGTCCGATGCGTTCGCTCGAGCGCCAGACCGACGATCCTCTCTGCTCGCGCACGAGCCGGTCGATCGCCGTGCGGCGGTCCTGGTCGATCTGCCCGTCAGTGCTCAAGGTTAAGTAAATCACGCTCGCGTCATCGTTGGCTGTTTGCGCCGGGCAATCTTGCGAGGGAAAGCTCTGAAGACGCATCGGGCAATCGTCGTCTCGACCGGAAAGAACTCCGCCTGGATCTCGGTTGACGGCGAGAGCCACCCGCGAATTGCCCAGCTTCGGCGCATGACCGGCCAGCGTTTCATGCCGGTGCCCGGCGACGTCGTGCAGGTTCGGATTCTCGAAGATGGCCGGGCCGTCGTGCAACGGATCGAGCCGCGCACGTTCACGCTTACGCGGCGCAGCCTTGGAGGCCGCTCGAAGACGATGGCCGCAAACACCGATCTGTTGGTCATGGTTTGCGCACTCGCAAATCCTCCGCCACGCCTGACGACGCTCGATCAACTGATCGCGTTTGCCGAGCTCGAAGAGATCGCCGCGGCGGTTGTCTTTACCAAACCCGACCTCGGCGATCCAACGCAAAGACGCGCGCTGCTCGAGCTTTACGGCAGGCTAGGCTACGCGACGATAGCGATCAACCCAAAGGCCGGTGAAAACGTCGAGAGCTTGCGCGAGCTGATTGCCGGCCGCGCAGCGATGCTGGTAGGAAACTCCGGTGTCGGAAAAAGCACGATCTTCCGCGCACTCGGGGGCGATACATCGGTTGGCGACGTTTCCCGTTATGGTCTCGGACGCCAGACCACTACCGCTGGGCGTCTCTACCGGCTCGGCGGCGGCTTCCTCATCGACAGTCCCGGTATCAACGAGTTTGGACTCGGTGAGGTCGACGCGCGGGCGCTAACCGGCGCTTTTCGTGAGATGCGTGAACCGGCGACGCGTTGCCGCTTCGCCGATTGCACTCACCTCCAAGAACCGGACTGCGCGGTCGCGGCGGCGGTGGCGGAAGGGCGGATCGCATCCAGCCGGTACGCGAGCTATCGGCGGATGCTCCTCGAGCCGGTCTAGCACTCAGGCCGCGCGGCTGGACAGTCCCGCTCGAGGCTGTTATCATACTCGCCGTGCCAAATATCAAAGCCGCTGAAAAATGGGCCCAACAGTCGGAGAAGCGCGCGGGTCGCAATAAAAGCGCCAAGAGCCGTTTGAAGAGTCTGTTCAAGGGTGCCGTCGAATCGGCAGGTACGGACGCCGGTCCGGCCGCGCAGGTCGAAAGCGCCTACGATAAGGCTGCCGGCAAAGGCATCATTCATCCCAATAAAGCTGCGCGCAAAAAGGGACGCCTTGCCAAGGCGCTAGCCCGCACTAGCGCTGCACCGCCGAAAGCCGCCAAGGGCCGCGCGTCGCGCAAAAAACAGCGCAGCTAGGAGGCTGTAGAGCTCCTAGGGATCGACGTTAACCGCCAAGCGCGTCGTGCGATCCGCGCGAGCAAGTGGTAGAATCCGCTCGCGAACCAGGGCCCGAAGCACCGATGCTTTGCGGCTTCGCAGCGCGATGCGATATCGCCACTCGTTGTTGAGCCGCGCAATCGGATAGGGCGCGGGACCGAGCACCTCGGCGAGCTCGGCCTCGCGCGCTACGCTCGCATATCGATTCGCGACTTCCACCACGCGTCCGCGACTGCGTCCGATGATGCCCAAATAAACGAGCCGCTGGGCCGGCGGAAAGCCCGCTTCACGGCGCTCGCGCAGCTCCTCTGCCGCAAACCCTTGGTAATCGTGGGCGGCAGCGTAGCGAATCGCCGGGTGTTCCGGCGCATAGGTTTGGACGATCGCCTCGCCCTGCCGCGTTCGGCCGCTCCGGCCGCAGACTTGAGCGATCAACGCGAAGCTTCGCTCCGCCGCGCGAAAGTCCGGAAGGTACAGCCCCAAATCCGCCGCGACGACGGCGGCAAGGGTCACGGTTGGGTAATCGAGGCCTTTGGCAACCATCTGCGTGCCGACCAGTACGTCTCCTGACCCGTCGAACGCCGCTAAGATCCGCGCGTGATCGCCGATCCGCGTCGTTGTATCGGAATCCATTCGCAGGACGCGAGCCCGCGGAAAGAGACGCCGCACTTCTTCCGCGACGCGCTCCGTTCCAATCCCGAGTTCTCGAATCGCTTCGGAACCGCAGACTTCACAGGTTCGTGAAAGGCGTGCTTGATGATCGCAATAATGGCATCGAAGCAACCCTTCGCTGCGGTGAACCGTCAGCGTCACGCTGCAACGCGGACAGTGCGGGGAGTTCCCGCAGCTTCGGCAGACCAATGCCGCCGCGCTGCCGCGGCGGTTCACGAAAAGCAGACTCTTCTCGCCGCGCCGCAATCGCTCGCCCAAGGCTTGAACCAGAACGCCGCTAAAAATGCCGCGATTGCCGCTCTCGAACTCCTGACGAAGATCGACGATCCGCACCTCCGGCAAGGGCTGCGCGGTCGCTCGTTCGCGCAACTCGAGCATTGAGATCCTTCCGGCCTTCGCTGCCGCATAACTCTCCAGCGACGGCGTCGCGCTTCCGAGCAGAAGCACCGCGCCTTCGTGGCGCGCGCGCTCCCGCGCAACCGCAACGGCATGATACCGCGGCACGACGTCTTGTTTGTAGGACGGATCGTGAGCTTCGTCGACGACGATCAATCGCACGTCTCGCAGCGGAGCGAAGACCGCGCTGCGAGCTCCCACGACGACGTCGATTTCGCCTCGCGCGGAGGCACGCCACGCCTCAAAACGCTCGCGCTCCGATAGTGCGGAGTGAAGGACGGCAACACGATCGCCGAACACCGCTTCAAAGCGCTGCGCCGTTTGAGGTGTGAGCGAGATCTCCGGCACGAGCACGATCGCGCGCCCGCCGGTGCGAACGACGCGTTTGATCGCCTCCACGTACACGAAGGTCTTACCGCTGGCGGTGACACCGTGGATCAGTGCCGTGTCGAAACGCTTCGCATCGAGCGCCCGAGCTATCCACTCCAATGCACGCCCCTGATCGGGCGTCGCCTGCACCGGCTGCGCCGCAGGTTTGCTCGTATCACGGGTGCGCGAGCGCTGCAGCGCGATTTCTTGCAGCGCGCCCGTCCGTAATGCGCGAGCGATGACCGCATTGCTGAATCCCGCTAGCCGGACGTCGGCGCGCGCAAGCCCCGGATGGTCGCGGACGTACGCGACGAGCGCTTCCGCCTTCTTTCCGCGGATCGGCGCGTGACCCGGCACGAGAGTTCGTACGCGATATTCGCTGGTTCGCGGATCGATCAAGCGTCGTTCGCGCCGCAGCGCGCCGGCCCGAACCAAGGCTCGAATGTGGAGTAGCAACGTGCCTCGGTCCGCAACGCGGCGCGCTTCCGGATGGCGCAATAAGTGCTCGAGCGTAAAGCCATCCGGAAGCTCGTCCCAAATAAGCCGAATCAGGCGTGGCGGCACCGTGCGGTAGCGTCGCGGATCCGGCCGCACCGGCGAGCGAACGAACGACTCGCGCATTCGTGGAATTGCGTCCGCCAGGACCACCGCGCCCAACGCCTCGCCGAGCGTGCAAAGGTAGTGCACGGCGACGAATTCAGCGAGGTGCAGGCCGGTCTGGTCGAACGCGCGAGGAACGTCCAGCCGCGCGCGCACCGCTTTGAGCGTCCGATCCGCCTTCGCGACCTCGCGAACCGGCGAGACGACAAAACCGACCACGTCCCGATTCCCCAGCGGAACTCGAACGATGTCGCCGACGTGCAGCTCAAGATCGGCGGCGTCGTAGCTCAGTGGTAAATCGAACCGAGATGACCGAATCGCCGGCAGCGCGTCAACGACGCGCACGAAACCTCTCAGGCGGTTCGCGCAGGCGCGCCAGCACCGTGCGTACGCTGCGGTTGTCGCATTCTACGCCGTATTCCACGTCACCGATTGCGCGCGGCAGCACGAAGCGCAGGCGGTCGGAGCGTTTTTTCTTGTCGCTACTCATCGCCGCAAGCATTGTCTCCGCCCGGATCTCGGTTCGCATCGGTAAACGCAGGAGCGTCAGCAGCGTCATCACGCGAAGGTGCTCGGCCTGGCTAAAGCGCCCCATCCGCAGCGCCAGCAATCCTGCGGCTCGCAACCCCAGTGCGACCGCCGCTCCATGCGATGTCCGGAAGTTCGATGCCCGCTCGATCGCATGAGCAAAGGTATGTCCGAGGTTTAGCAGCTCTCGCGTGCCGGTCTCCAAGCGGTCGTCGGCGACGGCCATCGTCTTTACTTTGACTGCGGACTCTACGACCTCAGACCACGGCCAACGTGCGAAGGGATGCGGCGCGAGCTCTTCAAGCATCTCGAAGAAATCGCCGCCCTCGATGATCGCGGCTTTGACGACCTCGGCTAGGCCCTCTTGCATCGCTACTTCAGGCAAGCTCTTCAACGCCGTCACGTCGACAAAGACGCCGATTGGATCTCGAAAGCAGCCGGCAAGATTCTTGCCGCCGCGCAAGTTGACGCCCGTCTTTCCGCCGATCGCCGCGTCGACCATCGCCACCAACGACGTGGCGACGTGCGCGTAACGAATTCCCCGCATATAGACGGCGCAGGCAAATCCGAAGAGATCGCTTGCTACGCCGCCACCGACGCCCACGATCAGGTCGCGACGCTCGGTCCCGTTGTCGAGCAACGCGTCGAGCACGCGTTCCACGGTCGTCAGCCGCTTTCGCGATTCGCCCAGCGGTAACGAGAGGATTGGCACGCGTCCCAGCGGTGACGCAATCTGCCCGGCGATTTCTCGGACGTGAGGATTCGCATCGCACAAGATCGCACGCGGCGGCCCCTCCTTTTTCAAAAACGCGATCAACGCGGCGCTCAAGTTCTCGCCCATGACGATTGGGTAGCCGAGATCGTCGTTGATCGAACACGGCGCCGTCATCGGGGGATCGCCTGGAGCTCGATCCCGTTGCGGGCAAGCCATGCGACGATTTCCTCGATCACGTCGCGATCGCTGCGGCGCGAGGCGTCCACCACATGGTCGGCGCTTTCATAATCCGGCATCCGCGCGGCATAGAGCTCTTCGATCTGCGCCAGGGTCGGAGCGGCGCCGAGAATTGGGCGTAGCTGCCGGCCGCGCCGGACTCGGGCGAGAATCTGCTGCGGCGAGACTCTTATGAAAACGCGCCACGCCCGATCCGTCAGCAGCCGCCGGTTCTCAGGCACGGTGAGACTGCCGCCGCCAAGCGCCACGACTCCGGGCTCGCCGTCCGTTAGCACGCTATCGATCGCCGCGCTCTCGTAGCGACGGAATGCCGCCTCGCCTTCATTCTCGAAAATGGCCGCGATAGGTCCGCGGTCGCGCATCACCAACGCATCCGTATCGAAAAAAGCGCACCCAAGCTTGCGCGCCAACTTGCGACCGATCGTCGATTTTCCCGATGCCATGAATCCGACCAGCGCCAGATGGCGCTTCATCCACTCGTGCTCTCTTCTCGCGCAAAGAGCTGCGCGGCCGCATTGCGGCTGCGCTCGAGGTTCTCCAACGTTTCCGCCATCGAATCGCCGCCGTACTTCTCTAAAACTGGACTCATCAGCGCCAGGCGTACCATCGCTTCGCCGACGATCGCGGCGGCCGGTACGACGCAGACGTCGCTGCGCACGATGGTCGCGGGCGCATCGGTGCCCTCGTGCAGATTGACCGAGGGCAGCGCCTTCATCAACGTCGGTATCGGCTTGACCGAGACTCGCAGTACGATCGGTTCGCCGTTGCTCATGCCGCCCTCGATGCCGCCCGCGCGATTGCTGGTCCGCGTCACGTTCTCTCCGTCAAAAGCAAAGACGTCGTGTGCGGCTGAGCCCGGCGTCCTCGCAACCTGCGCACCGAGCCCGATCTCGACGGCGCGAACGGTCTGCATGCCCATCACCGCGCCGGCAAGAATTCCGTCGAGCCGCTGGTTTGGTTGACGGTTGCTGCCAACGCCGATCGGCATGCCGTCGACGCGCACGATGAAACGCCCGCCGAGGGTGTCGCCGGCTGCCTTTGCTGCATCGATCTCGGCGATCATCCGTTCCTCGCTCGCCGGGTGCGGGCAGCGAACGTCGCTTCGCTCAACCTCGGCTTGATCCCATCGATCGAGTTCGGGCGCTGTGACGCTACCGATCGCAGCGACGTAACTTCGCGTTTGAATGCCGAGTGCGGCCAAGAACTGCGCGCAGATTGCCCCAAGGCAGACGCGCATTGCCGTCTCCCGTGCGCTCGCACGCTCGAGCACGTTGCGCAGATCGCGTTGGCGATACTTCAACGCGCCGGCGTAGTCGGCGTGGCCCGGCCGCGGATTGGTCAAAGGCGCGCCGGCACCGGAGAGCGGATCCATCAACCCTCGCACCTTCGGCGTGAGGTAATCGCGATTGCGCACGATCGCGGCAATCGGTGAGCCCAACGTCTCGCTGCCGCGCACGCCGGCAAGGAACTCGATCTCGTCCTTTTCGATCTTCATCCGCGGGCTGCGGCCATATCCGCCCTGACGCCGCGCCAGGGTCTGGTTGATCGCGGCGACGTCTAAGCGCAGATGCGCCGGAATGCCGTCCAGGATTCCGACAAGCGCCGGTCCGTGCGATTCACCGGCCGTCAGATAGCGGAACATAACCGCCCCTTCGGCGCCGCCGCGGGCGCCTACTTCACTCACAACGGCCCAGCGGACAACGCGCTCTTTAACCGCTCGATCGCGGCGCGATGCAAGCGTGAAACGTGCCGCCGAGAATAGCCGAGTCGCGCCGCCACCTCGACGATCGTTCGTCCATCCAGATCAATCCCCATGACGATCTGTCGCTCCAGCGGTGACAGCCCTTGCAGCATCTTCTCGACGGTCAGCCGATCGATGACGTCGTCGATCTCACGCGGCCGTGCGTTGCGCTCGCAGCGCCTGGAGAGTTCAAACGAGAGCACGTGCTGCGTCGCACGATACGCGCGAATCTCGCGCAGCTGCGCCGGCGTGACGCCGAGAAGCTGCGCGACATCGCTCTCCCGCGGCTGCCGTCCACGTAGCGTCCACAGCTCCCGCTCCGCCATGGTCCAGCGCCGCTCTAAATCGCGGACTCCGCGCGGGGCGCGCATGAAGCGTTCGCTGTCGCGCACGTAATGCATCAACTCACCGAGGATGAGGAGCCAGGCGTAGGCCGCAAACGGCGCTCGCTGCGACGCATCAAAACGATCGACCGCCTTGATCAGGCCGATTGCGCCGACTTGCTCGAGATCCGCTCGATCGAGGCCATGCCGTTTGAAACGGCGCGCTGCTCGACGGCAGAGGTACCAATGATCCACAACGACGCGCTCGCGCTCGAGCAGGCCGCGCAACGGCGTTGCACAGTAACGAAGAGCCACACCCAACCTCTTCTAAAAACACCCGTGGTCGCGCACGCGACTTCCGGTGCTAATCGTTATAAACGATGTGGTGTCAAAGTGCAAGAGGTCGCGTGCGGTCTGATCATCGCATGACCCGGTCCCATGCGCGGCTGCGTATATCGGATGTTGCCTTTGCTAGCCCGTGTTCCGCGAGAGAGGCCGCCGAAGCTTGTTAAGGTACCTCGCGGCGTGAACGTCTGGATACCGGGCCCGCACAGCAATAAGGCCAGTAGGGAAACGTTCCTAATAGATCGCCAAGCCCCGGGGATACTCCGCGCCCTGCTTTTCGGTAAACGGCGAGCCTTTGATCTGCGTCATCGCGCCCGAAGCCCGATCGCCGGCGATTTGCTCCACGCTCTGATTGGCGACAAAGAGTTCCTTGCCCGCACTATCGATCGCTGAGGCCGTTGGACCGGTTCCGCTGCCGTCGGCGAACGGCGACCCTTTCAAAGCAACCAGCGCGCCGTCGGTAACGTACAAGTAGCCGCCATCGGGCGTCATCACTGCGTCGGTTGGTCCCTCACCCGTCGCGTAGCTGTCGAGCTCGGTAAGTGCGCCGCTCTTCGCAATCGAAAACGCGGAGATGTACCAGCCGTAC
>Ga0187783_10000824_pt1 | contig 22791 bp, 26 predicted proteins | sample 1015_SJ02_MP02_2_FD_132471 | JGI IMG/M metagenome (GOLD analysis project Ga0187783, IMG submission 132471) | Tropical peat soil microbial communities from peatlands in Department of Meta, Colombia - 1015_SJ02_MP02_20_MG | ecosystem: Environmental > Terrestrial > Soil > Wetlands > Peat | place...
GAAGAAGCCGTGCTGGGAACGAGCGGTATCGCCTCGGCGGCCGGGCTGGATCGCAAGATACTGGTCGATCACTCAACCACCGAGGTCAACACAACAAAGCGCATCGCCGCGTCCCTGAATAGGTCCACGAGAATGGCTTTTGTCGATGCGCCAGTGTCGGGTGGCCCGGCCGCCGCCGCGAGCGGGACGCTTGCCATCATGACGGGTGGCGAGGCGGCGGCAATCGCCGGCATCCGTCCCGTGATGGAGCAGCTCGGCCGAATAACGCATATGGGTCCAGTCGGCGCCGGCCAGGCCACGAAGCTCGTGAATCAAACGCTCGTGCTGACCAATTACTGCGTGATCGCCGAGGCGTTGCGCTTGGCCGAGGCCTATGGTGTCGACGCCAAGCTCATTCCGGCGGCACTGGCTTCGGGACACGCGGGCTCCAACCTGCTGCCGGTGCTGTTCGAGCGGATGGGCGCGCGCGATCATGCGCCAAGGGGCTATGCGCGCCAAGTGCTCAAGGACTTAGAGATGCTGCATGAGGCGGCGAGCCAACACCACCTCGCCATGCCGATGGTGGCTCAGGCGCTCACCCTGTATCGGCTGCTGATTGCTCAGGGCAAAGGCGAACTCGATGGTTCGGCCATCCTCACCCTCTATCCCGAGCGCAACGGCTAGCCGGAATTAAAGCAGCGCACACTCTCGGCTCGGTTCGGCTAACTCCCAAACTGCCGCGGTGGGGGCTGCAGCCGTTTGCACTCTCTGGTGCTACCGCGGGCTCCTGATCGGGCGGAGCCGACGACCGTGCCATCAAGCAGCCCAATCCCGGTCACGGAGTTCCTTGATTGGCGTCAATGCGCGCGAACACAAACTATCGCCAGCGGGATTAGGCCCTTGCGTGTGTGCTGCTCAGAAGCCGAAAAACTTAACGCGCAGAGCATCTTCATATCGTTTTTTTGCCACCTTTACCTTGTTGCGTATTTCTTCTTCTTTGAAGTGGGCGGCCTCCCATTTATCTACGTCGGCTACCGAATGATTGACCGAGGCGAGCGCCTCTTCCTCCTTTATCGCAGCAATCCATTCCATGACCGCTTTCTTATACGCCATCTGCATTTCATCGAGGCTTAGAGGGTCCTGTTGCATTGCATTTCTCCATTCCCATCTGGCCGTTTGCCTATTTCCCGTGAAGGTCCCTGGACGGCGCAACTAATTTTTTCCGTAAGCCAATCGGCAGCTGACATGCAGAATCCATCTTCGGGGCAGCTTGTAACAATAATATGAAGGTGAGATGCGTTCCTTCGACTCCATTAATACATCTGTCGCTCCGTCTGCAAAGAGCGAGCCAGGACCAATGCATCGATTAAAAGTGGATGAAACAAGCCGAGCTACAGGCTTGCTCGAGTGGCCGGAGTAGCGGCGCGCGGCACATGTAATCCGAAACCGCAAATGAGGGGCGCCAGGAGTACCTTCGGATGTCGCGTTTCCCTCAGGAGTAGGCGGATGACATATTATCAGCTGTTTCGCCTCTCCGCTTGCGACTTTGACGTCACATCGTAGGGCCGCCGATCCCAAAGGTGTTTCTCCACCGCAAGGCCGGATTTAGAGACCTCCGCACTTGCGACGAGCTGACGCTTTGTTACGCGGTTGGGCCAGGGAGGTACCGGGACTGCCGGCAGATCAAGGACCTTGGCCACGCGTGTATAGTTGTGGGGTCGACGCACATAGAATTGCCTTAGGTGGCAGCAGCTCGAGCATCGCGAGACTCCTTTGCCAATTGCGGCGATGTCGAATGACACGTCGAACCACCGTCCGTTACCTATGAAGTCGGTTAGGCCGGCGACCAAGGCGGGTGCCAGGCCGCGGTTTCCGAACGGTGCCAGGCTGTCGCCAGTAAGCGAAATGGGTGACGTTCAGACGAGTTTGGACCCTGAAGTATCTCGTTCCTTGGGTGCGCCGGTTAAATCGGCAAGGAGTAGGTCGTGAGAGCCGGCCACGGTGAAGGAGTAGCGAACCGCACTGGCCCCGAGCCGTCCGCCATATCCGACCATCGGTCCCTCACGGCGAGGAATGGGCATTCATTGGCACTGACGTCATTGCTGAGGGTCTATCCTTCAGGTCAATGAAGGTCAGGGAAAGAGCTACGGCTCCCAGGCAAATGACGACCGCGATTATTGCGCCGACCACGTCCACCCAGGTTGTCCGATCTTCAGTCCGCTGTTCCTGTGCGTTCATGGTGCTCTCCTCCACGCGAAGTCCTGGCGGAGGACGCATCCCCGCCGACTCGAATAACTCGAATTCATCAGCGCCGTGTGGACGCGGGGCGCGTGTCATAGCCAAGCCGCCACACGGAGCCCGCGACCGGTCCCAAGGCGCAGGACGCGACGCCGCCGGTAGGATGGTGACCCAAGCGGCTTCCACACACGCTAACGCGTACGGCACGGCAACGCTGCGCACCGAACGCAATTGGGAGGTAAGCTTGGAACAAATTCCGATAATCTGAAATCTTCGCAAATCTGCCGACGAATGACGAATGTGGCGTCTCAAATTTGGTTCCAACCCACCGTCGCAATGATGACGGATATTTACAGTTCGTCGCGGCGCTTACAGACTTGACGTGATGTCCCAGGAGTGGGCCGATGCGCCGAGAACGAACTGCTCTGGAAAGGCATCGTTCGGAAGTTTCTGGCAATTGACGGCAGCTCCCCGCATTTGGGCGTAAGAGCGGGAAGCACGAGTGTACGCGACCGCGATCGGCGCGCGTATCTATCGGAGCGCGAGGAGCGGTCCTGCCAATGGCATCAGCCTTCGATCAACCACGGGAGGGAATCATGAATGGTGCCGTTTCCTTCCGCCGACCCCGACCACCAAGCACTCCGCCGCAGGTATGCGCAGCGGATCGCGCTGTTGGCGCGGTCGAGAATGTTCTTTTGAGCGCGGCGCCGAAACCCTCCGCCCGCGACGCCAGACGGCAACCCTCGTTTCTCAGGAGATCATAAAGTGCTGGCTCAACTCGGCATTCTGATGATGTTCCAGTTCATCGGCGAGGCCCTGGTGACCTCGGTCGGCATTCCGTTCCCGGGGCCGCTGTGCGGTATGCTGCTCCTACTATTGTACCTCTGTCTGCGCGGTGGCCCCTCGGACGATTTGTGCGATGTCGGCTCGAGACTTATCGACAATCTCGGCCTGCTGTTCGTGCCCGCAGGGACCGCCATCGTCGCCTACGGCACCCTCTTTGCGACCGACGGCTTCGCCATTCTCGCTGCCCTCATCGTCTCGACCCTTCTGGCCGTTCTCATCGGCGGCGCAATTGCCGCATTGGCTGAACATGTGGGCAGCGGCGTGCCATGATCGACTTCGACAGGCTGTTACACCTGCAGGGGGCACTGATCTGGTTGCCCTGCACCCTCCTGCTTTACGCCGGCAGTTCGGCGTTGCATCGCCGGTTCGATAGGGCGCCAATTGCCAACCCGACACTGCTGACTATTGCGGCATTGACATTGGTTCTTGCCTGCTCCGGCGTCCCTTACAGGACGTATTTCGAGGCCGTTGCGATCCTCCATTACTTGCTTGGGACCGCGGTTGTGGCGCTGGCTATTCCGCTCTACCGAAATGCCCGTCGGCTGCGCGGGCGATGGGTCTGCATGGCGCTGGCGCTCGTCGCTGGTTCGCTTGTCAGCATCTTCGTCGGGCTTTCCGTCGCGATTCTGGCGCACGCCTCAGCTTCTACCGTTCTTTCGCTTGCGCCGAAGTCCGCCACGGCGGCAGTGGCCATGGAAATTTCGCGCCTGATCGGCGGCGCGCCTGCGGTTACGGCAACGTTGACGATCATGACCGGGATCATCGGTGCGGTCGGCGGGCCTTATGTGCTCAATGCCTCGGGCATCCGTACCCCGGAGGCGCGCGGCTTCGCCATGGGCGTAGCGAGCCACGGCATCGCCACCGCGCGCGCGTTCAGCGAAGGCGAGGTTGCCGGCAGCTTTGCCGGACTAGCCATGGTCCTCAATGCCATTCTCACGGCGTTAGTCGTCCCGCCGACCGTACGACTTCTGGGATTAGTATGAACGGTACAGTCCGCCCGGCATTGGGGCCGGTGGCAAGGGTTGGATATTTCGCCATGAATTTGGCACTTGCGCTTTTGCACGAGTGATCTCGCTGCTTCTCGCTTTACACAGGGTCCAGGAAGGAGATGCCCGCTACCGTGACGAATGCCACAGCGGACGCAGGGTCCATCCGTTGGTGTGTAGGAACCTGCTCATCATGGCCGGGGCGGCAGCACGACTACGACGATCGTATCGTTCGTCGTCGGTTAGCTGAAGATGCCCGAGCCGTGGAGCACGGTGCGGGCGCCCGACCCTGGACGGCGCCCCGGGCCAGCGACAGAGACGAGCAAAGGCCCATCCGTCCCCGTTCCCCCCCCGCTTCGACGTTTCAGCCCAGCCCTTGGTCGTCCGCGCAATGCGGTCACTGCCCAGAACACGAGGATCAGCGGATGAAGCCAATATACGGTCTCGCGCTAACGCTGCCGAGCACTGCGGTGCCCGCTGCTTCCTCAAGGTGACACCTTGTCCAGCTCCGCGACCGACAGCCCATTGCGCACACCATCAGCTCGGCATCGCTCCATCGCTGACATCGGCACAAATTGTACCATCGTATGGATCTGTGTCCCGAGCCGCGTATAAGCGGCTGCAACCCGAGCGCTCTAGGTTTGGCGACCGGCCCCGTGCTACCTATGGGGCCGCCGGTTCGGTAGCTAGCCCGCGAAGCTACGACGAAGCGTCTGCCGCGAACATGCACATCGGGCGTGCCTATCGCCTGAAACCTGTGAGGATCCAAGCGACGGTCCAAGCGATGGCATAGATGACGGCTGGTGGCCCGATGGCATAGGCCGCAACGAACAATACGTAGCCAGCGGGACCAAATTCTATGCGCAAGTATTGGTTGGAGGCATTGCTCACGCAATGCGTAACGATTATCGCGACTACCCATACCGCCGATAGTGCAATCCAAAGGCGGTAAAGAACTCGATGCCAGCTCATTGCACCTTCCTGAAGCCCGCCAGCGCCCAATGGAGCGCGGAGCCAAAAGCGAGCATCAGTGCCGGGAACCACGTTACCATGGCGACCGCGTTTCCGAGCATTTCCCAGAGATCGACACATCACAGCGATCTGGCCTTGAAGATGCTATTGGAAACGCCCGACCCGCGCAGGATCCGTCGGCAAATTGCGGTACCTGAGAGTTTAGGACCAATCGCGTTGAGCTACCAGACGCGAGGTGCTCGGCACGGCAGTGCCGGCCACAAGCGCTGCGTACACATCGCGGCCGCGCGGTCGGAGCAAAAAGTCGCCTCTCGTGTCCAATCCCCCACATCAGCGACAAACCGTTAGTTGCCAGGCTGGTCGTGTATTTCAGCAAAGAATACGTCGGACCATTTCTCTGGTCGCCGCTTGATTCGGCCGACCTTGTACAAGAAGTCCGCATATTTCATAATCCCGGTCGGCACCATAGAATAAGGAGAAATGATTGTTTCAATGTCCCCGGGGGAGTCTTTGGTTTGAGTTTCCGCAAGGTAAACTTGAGCCGCCTTCTTTTTGTCGCTGTTGACGCTGCTGATCGCCTCTTCGAGGGCATCAAGGATGGCCCTGCACAAGACAGGGTTGGCATCGTGAAACGCTACCGTCGTTGCGAGGAGCTCGCTGGTTGCAGGGCCGCCGAGAACCTCGTGGCTTGTCAGAACGGTGTGGACCTTCGAGTTTTTCAGTTCCTCGTCCTGAAAAGGAGACTGCCCAAAATGCGCAGTGATTGACCCTGAGAACCCTGACAATAGCGACAAAAGAGCATCAGGATGCGCCATGGTGACGGTCAGATGATCGAGCTTGCCAAAGTTGGCCTCGCCGAACAGCTTGGCGCACTCCATTTGCAATAACGTCGCCTGGAGACCAACCTTGGCGGCAGGCACAGCTATGCGATCTTGCTCGGTAAAATCTCTGATGGTTTTTACATTCGGGTTCGTCGAGTTTAGCAAAAACAATTTGGAGCCTAATGCCCCGATTGCCTTTATCGCGCTACCACTACCAGTGCTTACACTCCAAAGTTGGATTATGGTGGGCGTGCCGGTCGTAATGAGATCCACACTCCCAGAGAGCAGCGCGTCGTTGCTGGCCGTGCCGGTTCCGAGCTTTACGAAATTAACGCTGATGGAGCCGAGACCTAAGTTCTTGGCATGCTTCTCGAGCAGTTGATCATGCTTCAACATCAATATCGGCACGTAATTGATACCAAGCTGACTAGATACAATAAGTTTGGTCTTATCGCCGTAAACAACTGTGCTCGAAGTGGCAATCAATGCCGCTGACGCAGCCGATATCCAAGATCGCCTAAGCATTTCACTCCCCAGGTTGCGTGGCGTGACCGCCCGGCGACCGGTCCGAACAAACGGCACCGGCGACGAGGGCAATGAGCTTCCGCCTCCTGATCTCACCAAAGGCACAGCAAGGAAGATAGCGGGTATCTACATTCGTCACAGGGTGGGGGGCGAGAGAGCACTGCCGCGTCGCAATATATACGCGTTGAACGGGACCAAAGTCATCAAGGGAACAAGGCAGACACCGCAATGAGGGGTTGCTATGGCGCTCTAAGACTTCGAGGTCTGCCGTGATTGGAAGCTGAGCAGGTCTTTTGTGACCGTCCGGCGTGGCCGCGAGCACCTGCGACGCGCCTGTTCGTCGGGTGAAGGATCTTCGGGGAAAACATCTTCTCCGAAGGCTCTTGTCTTACGTCGGGGCGGGTGGTGACCGGAGGGTCATCTGGGTCACGACGTCGAAGTCCTTCAGCCACCTGGATCTGTCTCGCCCGGCTCACACGTCGCGTTCGCCGCGGCGTGCTCGATTTGGTTCATGCACTTCGCCTGAGCGGTGGCCGCATATGCCGTCGCCAATGATCGCTCGGTAGCTGTGCTGTTCCCCATGCAATACGGTGGAGACGCCCGTTAGTCACACTGGCCGCCATCTAATCGGGCCGGGCCGGGTTTAAAAACGCCACCGGGCATGAGACCGTTGCCAGGGTGAAGCTGCCGTCAAGTGATCTCATGCGCGGCGCTGATCGGCGGCGCGCTTTGCCGTGTCGTCGGCGTGGGTGGGAAGAGGCCGAATTCGGCATTTCGCGCGCGAAACGACGTCAGCCTGGCTTTCTCATCGAGGTATGGGATAGCACCAGGGGTACGCGTCTTAGCGCGCACGGCCCACAAGGTCCGTTCCCGCAAAATGTCCCGATGTGCCCGCCGGCGGCTTGGGCGCGTTCGCCTGGCGCACGTTAATTGCCGCGGAATTGGTGTTCGGAGTCTCCTCAGGCAAGGGGGGCCTCGGTTGGTACATCTACGAAAACAAAAACATGCTCGACATTCCGGCCGTCTTCGCCGGGCTCTGTACCGTCGTCCTCATTGGCCTCATTGTCGAGAATCTGATCTTCCGCAACATTGAAGCCGCCACCGTGCTTCGCTGGGGCATGCAAAGCTGATACGGCCATTTCCTCACTGTTCCTTGTACAGGGAGCTGACAAGCCGAGTGGGACTATGTCGCTCGTGTCGGCCAGAAGACACCAGCCAGCTTGTTATTCCTGAGCGCTATTCCAGTCCAGAATTTGATAGAGAATGATGGCGCCGAACGTTGCGGTACCTATTCCTCCCATTGCGAAAGCGCCGAACTTGAGGGTAAGGTCGCCAGCGCCGGCCGTAAGCGCCACAGCGACGGTGATCAAATTTCTTGGGTTGGAGAAATCTACCCTATTCTCTACCCAGATCCGGCCTGCCATGGCGGCTATTAGCCCAAACAGCACAAACGACAAGCCACCGATGACGGGACTAGGGATCGACACGATGAGCGCTCCAAATTTTGGTGAGAACCCCAGCAGGATAGAGACGATGGCAGCAATGACAAACAGAAGAGTCGAATAGATCTTTGTCGCCGCCATCACACCAATATTCTCGGCGTAAGTCGTGACGCCGGTACCACCACCGAAGGCCGACACAATCGTTGCCAGGCTGTCTCCCAAGAACGCGCGACCCAAGAAGCGATCAAAGCTTCTGCCTGTCATCGCACCGATTGCTTTGATGTGACCAAGATTCTCGGCGACGAGAATGATCGCGACGGGCGCGATCAAGAACATCGCATCAGCATGGAAGCTCGGGCCCGTAAATTTCGGCAAACCTATCCATGGCGCGGCAGCCAGTGCCGTAAAGTCGATCGGCTTCCCCAATCCGAGGCCGTTGGCGAGGAGCCAATACAACAGATATCCGCCGATAGCTCCGAAGAAAATCGGCAGTCTACGCCAAATTCCCGGCGCTGCCACGGCGACCAACCCGATGATCAGAACTGTCAACAGCCCAATCCAGGCATCGAATTGGCTGCCACTCAGGGATTTAACGGCGACGGGAGCGAGATTGAGACCGATTACCGCGACCACCGCTCCCGTTACGATCGGGGGCATCAATCGCTCAACCCAACCGACACCGGATTGCATGACGATCAGCGCTATGACGCCATACAGCGCACCGGCCGCAATTATGCCGCCAAGGGCAATATCCAGGTTTGGGTTTGGTCCATGCCCCGAATAGCCGCTTGCAGCAATGACGACGGCAACGAAAGAGAAGCTCGAGCCCAGGTAGCTCGGCACACGCCCTGCAACAACCACAAAGAATATAAGAGTGCCAACGCCCGAAAACAACAATGCAAGATTGGGATTAAAACCCATGATGAGCGGGGCGATAATAGTTCCGCCCGCCATCGCGACCCCGTGCTGCAGGCCCGAAATGATCATCTGGCCCCACGGCAAGCGCTCCTCGGGCATGATCACGCCGGCGGTCTTCAGTTTCCAATGTGGAAGGTAGCCTTCATGTTGTGCTTCAGGGACTGTGGCGATCGACATCTTCCTCTATCCTGATCGTCAACTCGTGTGTGCTTGTGAAAGATCAAGCGCTCAAGCGGCGAGGTAGTGCACGTATCTCGGCGCTGCGGCCGCTATCGGGGTAGCGTGCTGGCGGCGCCCAACCTGCGCCATTGGGGAAAATCCCGATTCCTGAATGAGGTGTTTATTCACTCGAGCGTTCGCGAACACCTCGAAGGGCCCTTGATACTGGCCGCCTACACGAACATGGCGCACAACGATTGCAGGCGTCTCGCCAGGGAGCGACACCGAGGACAGGGTTCACGTCATCAAGTTTGCACTCGGGACGAAGCCTTCGGCCGCGTCGTTGAATCCCTTGGTGAAGGCGACGGTGGACATCGCGGCGCGGCGCGGAATCCGGGTTGGAGATCAGCGCGGCCTGCGCCGCCTTCGGCCTTGAGCGGATCGCGCCATCTGCTTGCCATCGTGGCTGTGGACGTTGACGAAGCCAGTGATGTTCGCGGTCGGCGCTCGAGCGTCCGGACAGACGGCAACCAGCTGCTTTGCGAAGGCGCGCATCCGCTGGATCTCGTTTCGCCCAGCGAAGGTTGATCTCGGTGCAGGCCATGAGCGTGCCAATGCGCCGCAACCGAGGGTCTGTTGCGCCCGGCGCCGCGAACGGGCACGCGGCCGCATCGCAGCGGGATGAACTCGCTCGGCTCATACGCTAGAATGGGCTTCCTTTTCAAGTGTATCCACCCAAGCAATCGCCCGCCTAAGGCTGAGGCCCACGATGATCGGGCTGCCGCACGCTCAGCCCTCCACGTGCTGGCTGGCACGTGGCATGGGGTCGATTGACCGGCCGACTTGCGCCGTGCCAGGAGCCTACCTGTGGAGCAATTCGCGAGCTGAAGCGCGAGCAAGTAAGGCGCTGTCCCTCTGCCCCTAACGGGCTGCGCCAGATCGGCTCCCTAAAATACGCGGAGAATCGCTGCGTTGGCATTAGTTGCGCGACGCCGTTGAATGGAATTGGATTAGTGGTCCGCCTGAAGCGGTGCCGCCGAAGGGGCAGCTCGCAGGCTTTCCAGTTGGCGAGAACATTAGGTCCCTGATTCTTGCAACCTTATGTCATGGGGTCCAGGCATCGCTGGGGCCTCAATCCGCAGAACCTCCGCTTGGCCACGGAATGGAGCATGCATCGCCAACGCCGCGCACATAAAATAGAATCGTTAGGCCAATCGAATCGAGCTGGATCCATGGACCTCCGTGAACGCTGGGAAGCTCATGCCGCTCAGTGGATTGCATGGGCCCGCACGGCTGGGCACGACAGTTATTGGCGTTTTCACCGTGATCAATTCCTTAAAATCGTGCCTCGGCCCGGTCGGCGAACGGTTGACATCGGCTGCGGCGAGGGGCGGCTGACGCGGCACCTAAAGGAACTTGGGCATGAGGTCGTCGGCATCGATTCGTCGCCCTCCCTCGTTGCGGATGCCCGCAGGCTCGATCCATTGATGGACATCTGTTTGGCCGACGCTGCCGCGCTTCCATTCGACGACGAGAGCGCAGACTTGGTGATCGCATTCATGTCACTTCACGATATGGATGCTATGCCGGCCGCGGTACGCGAAGTCGAGCGTATTCTCGAACCTGGCGGTCGGTTCTGCTTGGCGATCGTTCACCCAATCAATTCGGCCGGGCGCTTCGAAACGACCGCCGCCGATGCGTGCTTCGTCATCAAGGGAGATTATCTTCGAACATTCGACTATTCCGACCCGGTCGAGCGTGATGGGTTGTCAATGACATTTCATAGCCAGCATCGGCCTCTCGAGAGCTATTTTCTGGCGCTTGAGGAGGCCGGACTGCTTGTTGAGACGCTTCGTGAGCCAATGGTTCCAGATTATGCCGTCGTCTCGGAAAGTGGCCGCCGCTGGCAGCGCCTGCCCCTGTTCCTACATCTGCGCGCCCGGCGCCCATAGGCGCCCGTCCTCTGGTCTGCAACGGGTACGGGTCACGTATCAGCGAACGGCCTTGCGGCACAGAAAAGTGATCGGCAGGTCTTGCGCGTCTGCGTAGGTCGCGGAGGCTATTCCCGATACCGGGTGCCCTCACAGACAAATACCCGTGCCCCTCATGGCGGCTATGAAACCGCACACAGTGCGCCACACCAACGTGCCGCGGAAGGAAGGATCGGCATGTCCAGAGATATCGAGCAGTTTCGCAAAGAGCTTGCCAAGTTCGGCATGCGGCTCGAGGCAAAGATCGCCAACTTCCGCGAGCAGGGCGTATTGCACGGCGCAGCACGCGAGAAGGCTGCTGAATTACAAATCGAGCACGCACCGATTTCGAGAGCGGCCGACGGGGATCGCTTCACCGTCGCCGGCAAAATCGCTGACGAACTCGCGACAGATACCGAGATCTTGAACCACACCTTCGATCGCTGGGTGGACAGGGAGAGTGAGCAGTAGAAGTCCGAGCGGGTGTCTTCTTCAGAACTCCGTGCACGCCCCCTGCTCGATCATCCCCGGCGCGACGAGCTGCGTCAGTATCGGGTCGAGAATTAAGGTAAACCCCAACAGAACCAGCACCGAATTAAACGTCTCCTCGTCCTGCAAACGCACCCCCCGCTGCATCGAGAGTGTTGTAGCCGACCAATGTTTGGGCGACCGTGGCGGCAACCTGTGGCGGTGCCAGCGCCCACATCGTCAGCCTCGCAAGTGCTAGCGGCAATAGCTGCGGCGACTAAGCAGATTGGAAGGAATGAAGCCTTAACGCCGAATTCCGGCTTACCCTTCGCGGGATGGTCATGGGCCGTGGCGCTGACCGCGCACGCACGGTAGCCGGGGAATGCATACGCAATTCTGGAAAGGTGTTTATTTTTAAGTCGGGGCGTAGGTAACATTACTCCCTGCTGACCTGGTTAACCGGGCGACCTAGGCACAAGACGCTGGCGACCCGCCCGCGCCCAATAAGCTCGGATAGCTTCGGTCGAGATTGAGAAATCAGATGATGCACCGACGACTGCCCGCGTTGGTCCGCTCGGCGATGTACGCGCTGCGAGGGGGATTCCTTATTCGCCCTCTGTTAATCGCCATAGTGCTGGGTGCCGCAGGCGCTATTCTTTCTGCTGCTGAGGAAGCGGCACCGAACATCAGTGCCTGGATCCCCAAAGTTTTGTTTCCTTCGCGGCAGGATCCACAGGTTGCCCAGGCAATTCTGAGTGTGATCGCGACATCGATCATGACCGTGGTGTCGATAGTATTCGCCATCCTACTGATGACGCTCACACTTGCATCAACGCAATTCTCCCCCCGCATTCTCGTTAATTTCGTCCGTGATCGCAGCACGCAATGGACACTGGGGCTGTTTCTCGGCACGTTCTCTTACTGCATGGCTGCGCTTCCGGCCGCACGATCGCTTCCCATTGCCTTCGTGCCACTCGTAACCGTTACCGTCGCGATGCTGTTGGCTCTAGCGTGTGTTGGCTGGCTGATTTTTTTCATTCATCACATCTCCCAATCGATCACCGTGAATCACATCGTCGACCGCATCGCGCGCGAAACCGAGCTTGTCATCGACGGCCTCGCACCCCGCCAGAGGTCCCTGGACCCGCCCGAAACCATGCCGGTCAGGACCGTCGAGGATGAACAGCCCATCCTGAGCCGACTGTCCGGCTACATTCGTTTCATCGACATCGAGTACTTGGTTTCCGTCGCGCGCTCATACGGCGTTTGCGTGTGGCTTGAGCGAAGAGTAGGTCATTTCGTTCCGGAAGGGGTTCCGGTTATGCGCGTCTCCAAGCGCGCTGCAATGACGCCGGATCGCGAGGCACATCTGCTCGCCGCGCTTGAGATTGGCCCTGTCCGTACATTGCAGCAGGACGTCGAGTTCGGAGTGCTGCAAATCGTCGATATCGCCCTGCGAGCGATCTCGCCTGCGGTGAACGACCCAACCACGGCGATCAGCTGCGTGGATCAGCTTAGCCGAATTCTGATCCGATGGCTGGCTCGCGTTGCTCCTCCTGCTTGCTACTACGATCCACCACATGTCCTGCGCGTCGTCCTGCCTTGGATGGGTCTGGAGGGCTTGCTTAACACGGCGTTTGAGCAAATTCGCCACTATTCACGGTCTGATGGCGCAGTGAGCCTAAGGCTGCTGCGGGCATTTGATGACATCGCAGCGACGGCGAGGGACCGTGAAGTTCGCACGATGCTTGTATGGCGGGCCCGTCGCGTGGTCGAAGGATGCGAAGCGCGGCTTTCCGAGGACGACTTTGCGATGCTGCAGCAACGGCTGTTAGCGATTGAATCCAGAGTGACCGCCATCTGATCGGACATCTACCCATCACGGATGTCGTCACGGCCAGGCCTGATCCAGCAATCCGAGTGTGAGAAGGGACCCTGTGCTACTGTGCCGCTCTAGCCGATCGCTCGCGTTGACGCGGTAATCGCACGACGCGATGGCCGGTCAAGTCGGTTTGGGGGTCGGACTCGGCCGCCACGAGCCCAACCCATCCTTCCCGCCGTGCGACAACGTGCTCTTGCTCGATGGCACCACCAGCCCGTTGCCGGCGAAGCCACTGAACCCGAGTCGGTCGCGCCGATTCGGCAGTGGCAATCCGCAAGAAGAGCGGGTCTTCACGCCAGAACGTCTGGCGTAGGGGAAAAAACCGCCCGGGATAGGTTATGGCACGCGTCCAGTTCGGTAATACTACCCATTTCTAGCCGTCGGATCTCCTGATCTATTCGGCGGATTCTGATGGGGAGTGTCCGCGATGCTGACGGCTTCGGTGTGCGAAACGATCAAAGACATTCCCGCCCTCGTTGCGTTCACAGACAAGGTGGTTGGCGCCGAGATGCCGGCCGCCGTGCTCGACGCCCTACAAGACTTCGCGACGTGCGTTCCCTTTAACGTAATGGGAGCCGCGCGCCTACCGCTCGGTGTAGGCGATTGGCGTTCGCTCGAGCTGGGCCGCAATATCTTCCTGCATTCTTCCGTACCCAAGGGATGGTGGGAGGAATACTCGGTGATGGCGCAGCGCGAGTTCGATCCCGGCATCGTGATGGTGCGGTCGAGCATCATGGCCTTCACGTGGACGGAGATGCGGCGAATGCTCGATCCCGTCGGCATCGACCAGTGGCCCTTCGAGTTAGCCTTGAAATATGGAATTCGAGACGCTCTGAGATGTCCAGTCGGTCGGCGGTGGCTCGTCGCTTATTGGTCGAGCAGGCCTATCGGTTCCGAACTGACGCGACCCCTGCGCATCCTGCTGCAGGCGGCCGCGGGCTTTACCGCCCTGCGCCTTGAGCAAATCATGGAATACGAACCTGATCCTCACCATGAGCGCGTCCACCTCACGCCGCGCGAGCTGGCGGCCCTACGGCTAGTCTCCTTAGGGCGCACGACCGAGGAAGTCGCCAAGCTGCTTCGGCTCGGAGAGGAGACCGTCCGCACTCACATCAAAAAGGCGCAAGAGAAGCTCACCGCACGAAATCGGACACACGCCGCTAGCACGGCCATTCGACGGCAGTTGATTCCATAGGTCGAAAAGTATTTCTCGGGATAGCTATGTTCCGTCAGCGGGCGTATTTCGGCGGCGCACGGCGCATGATGTTCGCGTCTGCCGTCGAAAACTGATGAGTAGTCTCGGTTCCAACTATATCTCAATCAAACTGAACAGCTGCCGTGGAAGGGTGGCGAGACGCACGGTGTGAGGGATAATGAACACGTCGTGGGGGCCGCCTGGCAATGCGTCCGCCGTCGGCAAGTTAACGGTGACGTCCACGCAAGGGGATGCATTTCTCGCTCGGAGGGTAGATGCTCGTACGCGTCCGTGGAGAATTGGGGATGGGGTCGCGACCGGCGTTGGGTCGTCGTTTTCTCCGAATGACAGAAACAACGCAGTACCCACCCCGGCCATCGCACAAGACCGTTGCTCAGGGAGGCCATGGGAATGCGCGATGTGAAACTGACCCAAGGGCAAACCGCCTGCAAACCGCGATGAATGAAGGGGAAGAAAGGCCGCGACGAGTTTGCGCGTTGCCAACACGTCGTACCCATCACCTCCCGGCGACCGCAATGGCGTTCTACGCAACTTCGACGTATCGATCGACGAAGGCGCCGCTATGATGCCTCCAGGATTCGCCCTCCTTGCGTGAGGCTCCGCTCGGTCGATCCGGGGAATCGTCGCCGAAACATCGAGAGTGGGTCGCCTTTAAGGAAGGACATTCGGTCTAGACTCCAGCTAGGTTTCATTTTAGCGAGATCCTAGCAAGTTCGGTGCCACATCAGATCAAGCGATTTCGCATGCTTCCTGGTGAGCCCGATTGCGAGGCGGCGAGCGAGTTCAGCAGATTGAACGTTCCGAGGCCTCGGTATACGCAGATGACGGTCCACTTCCTCCATTGCTGCAACGCAGCGACAGAGATATGGAAATACCCTATCGGACTACCTTCTTTGCGTCCTCAGACACGCGGGCGTCTCGGACCTGCGGGGGTGCGGGGAGTTGGATTCGGAGACGATTGAGAGAGAGTTCACGATTGCAATTCGGTCAGGCACACAAGCAAGCACACGGAAGAGAGTCATGATTTTTCCCTATCCAGTGCATCGTTCGCGCAAAGCCGGTTTGCGCCAGATGATCTCGGGCGCGCGATACCATCATCCCGACTTTGACAAACTTGCAACGCAAGGCTGGAAGGCGCTCGACGCCGAAAGCAGATTATCTAGCTCCGGCTGGCGAAAAGAGCAACAATGGGCCCTCGACATGGGACTTCCCGGCGCCGATAGCCTCACTGACAAGTCGATCCCAACGTTTGTTCGTGGCGAACTGCCTCATTTTGCGGGTATCAACACGTTCCTCAAGGCGCCTTATGTGGAAAACGTCCGGGATGTCGCCAAATACGACGCCGCCGTTATCGGAATTCCATTTGATTCAGGCACGACCTATCGTCCCGGCGCGCGGTTTGGGCCGCAGGGTATTCGGCGTATTTCTGCGCTCTACACGCCGTACAACTACGAACTTGGCGTTGACCTCCGCGAGCAGATGACGCTGTGTGATGCTGGTGATGTCTTCACGATTCCCGGCAATCTTGAGAAGAGTTTTGATCAAATTACCCGTGGCGTAGCGCATGTCTTCTCGAGCGGGGCGCTGCCTTTGCTATTGGGTGGGGATCATTCAATCGGTTTTCCCTGCGTACGAGGCATTGCGCAATGCACGTCGAAGACGATCGGCATTGTCCATTTCGACCGCCACATCGACATCCAAGAAAAGGATCTCGATGAACGGATGCACACAACGCCTTGGTATTGGGCGACAAACCTTCCTAACGTACCAGCGGGAAACCTTGTCCAGCTCGGAATAGGAGGTTGGCAGGTGCCGCGCGCCGGGGTGGCGGAAGCGCGCAAGCGCGGCACCAACGTTCTTACCATTGCAGACATCGAAAGGTTTGGTCTGGAAAAGGCCGCGGAGATTGCGCTCGATTTGGCCTGGAAGGGAGCCGACGCGGTCTATATCTCGTTTGACGTAGACTCGGTGGATTGTGGGTTCGTACCCGGCACCGGGTGGCCGGAACCCGGTGGGTTCCTGCCGCGCGAGGCACTCAAGCTTCTGGGTTTGGTTGCAGCGGAAGGGATCTGCGGCTTGGAAGTTGTCGAGGTTGCGCCTCCCTATGACACATCGGATATAACAGCGCTGCTCGGGGTGCGCATCGTTGTCGAAGCATTGGGCTCGTTAATTGCGCACGGAAAGCTGGGATCGCACAAGAACTTGATCGACAATCCAATCAACTACTGAGGTGACCCATGCATGGGAGACATGACGACGATCATTTGAGTCACACCAACGGTGCGGGCCAGCATTTGCCGAGACCAGGGCACAATCGGAGGGAAGATGGCAGCGTTGCTCAGTGGCAAACTCCCCACATCAAGGAGTACCCACAGTCAGCCCGGGCAAATCCTGAACCGGATGTCGATTTGGTAGAACTCGCTTTCCTTAGGGCGCTGGCGGCGGCTCCCGATCCTACGAGCTTTCTGCGGGTCGCGCAGATACCGTTCGACGCTCAGACATCAAATGGCACGAGGCTCGTACTCCTTCGCATTGAGACAGAAAGCATTACCGACGTGGGAAGCGTGATGCCGCATTTGGGGGGTGGATCGTTTCGCTATCATCCACTGCCAGGAAGAATGGCTACTCGGCGTGAGCGGTTGCGCTTTGTGTATTTCGACGGACGAGAGCCGCAGGTTCTGACTTTGGCATTGGTGCGCGGCTTGCGGCCGATCCAGTCCGATATGGAATGACCGCTGTTTCGAGCCTGGCTATTTCTGGCGATCCCTTCAAACGGATGAACTCGCCGCCGAAGCGTCGATGAAAGTGTTGGGCGGCAGACGTGCATCCCATTGACGAACCAAGCCACGGTTGCAGCGGTTGACAGACGCTACCGGCAACCCGGGTGATGTTTCCCGGCGAGAGACTGCTCCCAACCATGTACGCATCTAACGTCACTGCATACTGACGCGTCGCTGGCGGCTGCTGACGGGACATGGGGCAAGCGCCGTCCCTGGTGTGTTGGAGGCTGGCTGTGCATAGGGCACTACGCCCGTGCAGCCAGCTCTCGCTTGGCTGGGTTTCTCAAGCCTTGCTTTTCGCTGTCATGGAAGCGACGGCCGACATCGTCTCATTGCCGAGCGGCAGGTCAATGGGTTGGTTGCAGTCGGCCGAAAGGTCGGCGGCCAGATAGGTCTCCATGACCCGGCGGGCGCTTTCCGGGGTAACCATGACCGGCCGGTCGGTGATGCAGGCCTCAAGAAAGTGTAGCGTCTCTGGGGCCATCTGACCGGCAAATACGTGATCCACCTGTTCTCCCGGCATGGTCGACATGGGAAAGCGCGTGCCCTCCGATACCGTGTTGAGCCAGTGCTCGCGGTGAGTGTCGTCGAGAAACAACGAACCCTCGGTGCCCGTGATTTCGACCCAGGTCGTGCAGTAGTTGGGATAACTGGGCGGCAGGTTCCAGCCGCCGCCGATAATGACCAACATACCGTTGTCCATGGTCACAGTGGACCACATGCAGTCGTAGGAACCGTTGACAGCTTGCATGTAGCCGTACGAACCCTGCGAGTAGACGCGCACGGGCTTGGCAGGCTCTAGCAGCCAGAACACGAAATCGAGGTCGTGGGTTGATTCCATCACCACCGGCGAAAGCCTCACGCGAGAAGCGATCTTCTTGCCGAGGCTGCGCGACAGGTGGCGACTGACCATGACGGACACGACCTTGCCCAGGGTGCCGTCGGTGATCTTTTTCTTGGCGTAAGCGAACTTTATGTTGAAACGCTGGGAATAGCCGATGGTGAATTTAAGATTTCTCCGCTGGGCCAACGTGATCAGCTCGTCAGCTTCCCAAAGTTCCAGTGCGATCGGCTTTTCCAAAAGCACGTGCTTGCCGGCCTTCAGGCAATCGCGCGCAATGGGAAAATGCGTTTGTTCCGGCGTGGTGCAGATATAGACGACGGAGACATTTGGGTTACGGACGATGTCCTGATAGTCGACAGTGGCAGATGCGGGATTGGTGAGCGCCTTGATCTCCGCCAACCGATCAGGGCGGATTTCACATACGTGTAGCTGATCGACGAGTGCCGAGCGCGATAGGGTCTCGGCACGAATGCCACCACACCACCCTGTGCCGATGACTGCGGCGCCAACCTGTCGCATCATACTGCCCCCAAACGGTCCTATCAGCGATTGGACAGACGATACCGGCCGGTATCGTTCTGGGCAACCGGAGTAGTTTGCCGCGATCGCCAATTCATTTGCCGTTATGCTTGATCGGGACCCCGGCGGCAGCCATTCGGCGTTGCTCTGAAAGGGCAATCTTCTCCTCGCCGTCTCCGTTTCCGGAACGGCTGCTCGACGCTGACGTGCATGCCCATTGGCGGCCCTGGTGCGCCTCCACCGGATCGCTTGGTGCGATGAGCTGTGGTGCGGCTTACCCGACCTGCACGTGAGCCCCAAGGTGGGCGCTTATCACATCGCCACGGCTCCCGGCGTACGAACGTCGGCCGGCATGCTGGGTTACAACGCGCACTGCAGGCGTAACCTTGTCTCGCGTGTTGTGTGGATCCCGTTTGGGGCAATGCCGGGAATGCCGCCTAGTTGCGTCAGCTTCGTCGACGCATAGAGCTTGCTGCGACTGATTACCCTTGCAGTCGGCCGATACCCTTGCCCTGCAGTGCGTCGTCCAATTCTTGATCTTCTGCTCTTCTGCTTCGAGCTCCACCGGAGCTCCACGCATGATTTCACCCACTATCGTCTCTTAGCGTCGATGCGCACGAGTTTAACGACGCCAACACATCCGATTGGCGTCCGGCAAGCAAGCAAAGCGGTGAGCGCTTACGGGCTTGCGATAGTATGCAAGCGACATATGCCCACTCTAGCTCGAGACTGGCCGTGCGTAAGGCGAGCGCTCCCGGGCAAGAAGCATGCCGTGACCGACGGACGCGACCAGCTCGCCGTCGCGCACGATGAACCTACCACGCACGATCGTCGACACCGGCCATCCGGTCACGGTGAAGCCCTCGTAAGGGGTGTAGTCAGCGCCTCCGTGCATTGCCGATTGGGTGATTGTCACACGCTTCGCCGGATCCCAAATCGCGATATCGGCATCCGCGCCGATGGCGATTGTCCCTTTGCGCGGATACAAACCGTACATCTTCGCATGATTAGTCGCCGTCAATGCCACAAAGGCGTTGAGGTCGATGCGCCCTTTCACCACTCCCTCGGAAAACAGTATCGGCAGCCGCGTCTCGATCCCTGGAATGCCATTGGGGACCCAACGGAAGCTCGTTCGCCCTTTTGGCACCAGCTTACCCTGTGGGTCGTCATAGCGAAACGGGCAATGGTCGGAGGAAAAGACCTGAAATACACCGCTTTTAAGCCCGTTCCAGCAGGCGGCCTGACTGGCATGATCGCGCGGCGGTGGACTGCAGACGTACTTGGCCCCTTCCATGTTGAGTCCCTCAAGGTCCGCCTCAGTTAGAACCAAGTATTGCGGGCAAGTTTCACCGTAGACCTTGAGCCCGCGGCTCTGTGCCCAGCGGATCTGCTCCATCGCCTCGCCATTTGAGACGTGGACGATCATAATCGGGACATCGACAAGCTGCGCGAGACTGATGGCGCGGTGCGTAGCCTCGCGCTCAACCGGAATCGGCCGCGAGGTAGCGTGAAATTTCGGTTGTGTGTTACCCGCCCGTTCGAGTCGTTCCGTAAGGAAGCGGATCGCGTCGTAATTTTCCGCATGCACCATGACGAGGGCGCCGGTATCGCGCGCGCAGGAAAAAACCTCAAGCAGCTCCTTGTCCGCAAGCGCAAGCCCTTCATAAGTCATGAACACCTTGAACGAAGTATAGCCGTCGTCAACCAGGGCAGGTAGCTCCTGGCCGAGCACGGACGGTGTCGGATCGGAAATGATGAGATGAAAGCTGACGTCGACAAAGCATTGCCCCTCAGCGAGTGCGCGATATGCGGTCACTGCATCGCGCAAACCCTGCCCCTTCGCCTGCAAGCAAAACGGCATGACTAGTGTGTTGCCACCAAATGCCGCCGCACGCGTGCCGCTCTCGAAGTTGTCAGCCATAACGATGCCTGGACCGCTCGGCTGCGAAAGATGAACGTGGCTGTCGATGCCCCCGGGAAGGACGAGCTTGTCTGTCGCATCTGCGACCTCATCGGCATTTCCTAGATCTGCTCCCAGCGCGACAATCCGGCCACCGCTGACGCCGATATCGCAATTGAAGGTGTCCGACGCAGTCGCAACCGTGCCGCCGCGAATGAGAAGGTCAAAGGACGACATTGCTGCTTCTCCTGACATGAGCTCGCGTCAAATGTGCCGTGCGGGTATTTCTGGTATCGAGCCGGCACCCCGCACGGTTCTGGCAAGATGATTTTCACAGAATGATGGCCGAGGATAGCAGACTCTCTCCGCCGCGCACCTATGCCAGAAGGGACTTGGACGGGCGCTTAGTGTCCGAACGTGCGGTGTGTGACGCCTGCCGGGCAACTTGGTGTCGCGACGTTTGTGTGGAGCCACCACGGTCCCAGGGGGCGCAGGAGCGCCGCGCTGTGCATCCATAAACTTGTCGGCGGAGACACACCTGCGCTTGACGCGCTACCCACTATGTGAAGCGCTGATCGCCTGGGGCAGGCATCAAGGCTCAAGGAGCCGGCACCCTGGCACGGCATTCAAGAGGCAGCGAAGTCACGCAAGGCGCATATGATCTTGATGGCCTCCCATGGGCGTCGTGGCCTCATGAGCGCGCTGGTCGGCTAGGTCGGCCTCGCCGGCGATTCGGGTCGTCGGTTCAATCGGTGTTCGGGCGGGTAGTCGCACTGCACTCACGGGCACTGCCGATTGAGATCGCCGTCGGGTTGAACTCCCTCGAAGTGTGTGCGCACCATCGCCTCCCACGTGGACATGGACACATGGACACGACGGTCATCGGACAATCCAAAATTGCCATCCGGCAAGATCCCACTGACGCCGGCGATCCTGCAACTGGCCGAAGGCTGCGTTCAGCCGTTCAGCTCGCCGCTCGGGGACCGGTAGCGCTTACGGGCCATGCCAAATCCGGGTGGAGGTTTGCGCTCTCACTGGGCCAACGCCTTGCGCTCCCGGCTCCGCGCTTGGGGACGAGCATCCCCGCAGCCCTCCGGCCGGCAGGGTACCTCCATCTCGGCGTCAGGGCAGCTATGCTAGCGACACCCGAAGTGCAACCCCGGTCTTCCGATGCGGCGCTCCTCACCAACCGAAGAGGCCGAACAATGTCCCCGCAAAGCTGCTGCTGCGTCGCTGGGGCGCTCGCTGCGGACGAACCCGAGTCGTCTGAACCGCGGTGGCGGCGCCAGGCGCATTTGCGTGCTCTGCTTGCGGCCCAGCTAACACCATAGGATCATCTGCAGGATCACGAATCCCAGGGTGAGCTGGCGTTACCGTGGACCACACTGAGGTCACTAGCTCACGAGGCTGTTCTGCCGCCGCCAACGTTGCACTGTTCTGGGCAGCCCTCTTGTTCGCTAGCGCAAGAATTACGTTCGGTAGACAACGGCCATCCCTGGCCAAGCTCTCCCCCGGCGGGCATGTAACACCGCAAACTCTGTCGCGGTGACCCTGCACCAGGGCCAGGAGGATCTGGTCGGGTTTGTCGATCGGCAGGATTGCGTTGATCCGATTGGTAAACGCCTTCATCGCCATGCGTGTTCCAAGGGTCCAGCTTTCGTTGATTGCACCGTCATAGCAGCCGACACGCCGGAGTTCTCGCTGCAGTTCGCGCACAAGTGAAGCACGATCGCCAGGCGCCAGGGTCGCATATCTTGCGGCAACCGTCGAAGCGTTGACGCTGGGCGCACTGTAGCGTTTGGCAATTGTAACTACCACCGGTGCGGCCTCGTCCTCCGTTGGCTCCGTCGCCCCCGTGGGGCGACGGATATAAGTTCGCGTTGCTTCTGGTGCCACCACGAGAACCGTATCGGTTCTGCTGCCAGGTCCCTTCACAATGTCGCTTTGTTTTGATTCAATCTGATGATCCTTCGCGGCGCGCGAATGCATCACATACGCAGTACAGAGGCTTGCCGCGCCCGCCATTATGACAAAGAGGCCACTTACCTTAGCCATGTTCAAGCGCGGACATAATGAGCTTGCAAGCCAGAACCCCGCCCTAGCGCGTCTGTCGCGGGAAAACCCGCGGCAGTGGTCGTATCGAGTTGACTTCAAAACGAGGGGTGTCGGAATGCAGACTTCTACGGAGTCTGAGGACGGAGGAATCCTAACTGCCGCCCTTCATTCATCATTAAGTATCACGCGTCGCAAATTAACTTAGATTGCGTAAGATTTTGAAGCACGGCCGGGCGTCGGCGACCTTTTGATCATTGGTTTGACAATGCTA
>Ga0187783_10000826_pt1 | contig 22786 bp, 14 predicted proteins | sample 1015_SJ02_MP02_2_FD_132471 | JGI IMG/M metagenome (GOLD analysis project Ga0187783, IMG submission 132471) | Tropical peat soil microbial communities from peatlands in Department of Meta, Colombia - 1015_SJ02_MP02_20_MG | ecosystem: Environmental > Terrestrial > Soil > Wetlands > Peat | place...
ACGGATCTCAGAGGGCCAGTCCTTCGACGGGATGGAGTCGTGGCTTCCGTGGCTGGTCGACGAGGACCTCCTTCTTCCGGACGTCCTCGGCGACAACGCAAAGGTGGTGCTCGTAGACCCTCGGCGCGCGCGTGACCGGGCGAGTGACCTTCTTGAAGAGGAGGTCGCGCTCGCCGACACGCTCGCGGAGACCTGGGGAGTCGGCGACCATCCACCGGCCCGTCTCCATTTGCCATTCGATCGGCTGCTCGCACGCTGTTCGGCGGCGGTTCTCAACCTCGTACCGGTGGCCGAAGGTCCGGTGGTTCCCACTGTCTCGGCGCACGGCTGGGACCCCGTCTTCGGCGACCGTGCGCGTCTCGCTTCGAGGCTCGCCGACCTGTCTTCGAAGGGTTACTCGGTGACCGTTTGCGCTGAAGGCATTGGATCGGCGATGCGACTTGCAGAAGTCCTTGCCGGAGAAGGCCTTCCGGTGCCCGTCTTGAACGGCGCCGACGGCTCAGACGGTGCCGACGGCGCAGACGGCGCCGGTGGAAACGACAAGAACCGCAGCGACACGCACCCGAGCGATCCGGACCTGTCGCCGGCGGGTGTGAGGGTGATCGTCGCCTCTCTCGACCGGGGATTCGTACTGCCCGGCGCCAAGGTCGCGGTGCTCGCAGAGTCGGACGTGACAGGCAGGAGACGCCCGCATCGTCGTGCGCGCGCCCGGGCAAGACCAGTCGACGGATTCTTCGACGACCTTGCACCTGGAGATTTCGTCGTCCATCGACAGCACGGAGTAGCCCGGTACGCAGGAATGGTCACGCGAACGGTCGCAGGCGCGTCGCGCGACTATCTCCTTCTCGAGTATCGGGGCGGCGACAAGCTTTACCTTCCCTCCGACCAGATCGAGGCGTTGACCCCCTATAGCGGTGGAGAATCGCCGACGCTCAATCGCTTGGGCGGATCCGAGTGGCAGCGGACGCGTTCGAAGGCGCGTGCCGCCGTGCACAAAGTCGCTCAGCACCTCGTCGAGCTCTACCGACGACGGTTGCGCATCCCCGGCCACGCTTTCGCGGAAGACACCCCTTGGCAACACCAACTGGAAGACGCCTTCCCGTTCACGGAAACCGCAGACCAACTGAGGGCGGCACAGGAGGTGAAAGCGGACATGGAGGTGGCAACACCGATGGACCGCCTCGTCTGCGGTGACGTCGGCTTCGGGAAGACCGAAGTTGCGGTGCGCGCGGTTTTCAAAGCCGTACAGGACGGAAAGCAGGCCGCTGTCCTCGTTCCGACCACGCTCCTGGCGTCACAACACACCCAGACGTTCTCCGAACGTTTTTCGGAATTCCCGGTCAGGGTCGAGATGCTCTCGCGCTTTCTCACCGGTCCGCAGGTGCGCGAGGTCGCCGCTGGCCTGGCAGACGGGAGCGTGGACGTCGTCATCGGCACACATCGCTTGCTCGGAGGGGACATCCGTTTCAAGGACCTGGGCATCTTGGTCGTGGACGAGGAGCAGCGTTTCGGAGTCGGTCACAAGGAAGCACTGAAAGCGATGACCGAAGGTGTCGACGTGCTCACGCTGTCTGCGAACCCGATACCGAGGACACTGGAGATGGCGCTCACCGGTATCCGAGATCTGTCTCTCATAAACACGCCACCCGCGGCGCGCCAACCGATCCTCACGTACGTGGGGGAGTACGACGAGCCGGCTGTGGTGGAAGCCCTCAGACGCGAGCTGCTGCGCGAAGGACAGGTCTTCTTCGTTCACAACTGGGTGCGAGATATCGAGAACGTCGCAGAGCGCCTCAGGGCCCTCGTCCCTGAAGCCAGAGTCGCCGTTGCCCACGGTCAGATGGATGAAGGGACGTTGGAAAAGGTCGTCTTCGACTTCTGGGACAAGCAGTACGACGTACTCGTGTGCACGACGATTATCGAGTCGGGTATCGACATGCCCACCGTCAACACAATGGTCGTCGACAGGGCGGACCGCCTCGGTCTCGGTCAGCTGCACCAATTGCGCGGTCGTGTCGGGCGTGCAGGGCAGCGCGCGTATGCCTATCTCTTCCACCCGACAGATCGGGTGCTGACAGAAGCCGCTTACGAGAGGTTGCGGACGATAGGGGAGCACACAGAGCTCGGCAGCGGTTTCAAGATCGCGATGCGCGACCTCGAGATCCGAGGCGCGGGAAACCTCTTGGGTGAAGATCAGTCCGGCCACATCGCGGCGGTTGGTTACGACCTGTACGTGCAGTTGGTGGCTGAAGCGGTGGCCGAGCTCAAAGGGGAACCGATCCGCGGGCGTGTCGAGGTGACGATCGACATTCCCTCGGACGCGCATCTCCCGAGCGATTACGTGGCGCGCGAGGATTTGAGACTGGAGGCGTACCGAAGGCTCGGAAACGTGAGCCAGGAGCCCGAGGTGGACGACATCCGCGCGGAGTGGCTGGACCGGTTCGGGCCCCTCCCCCCGCCGGCAGAAGGTCTCTTGGCGGTCGCGCATTTGCGAGCGCAGTGTCTTCGGGTGGGCATCAGCGAGGTTTCTGCAGCAGCCGCACGTCCGGGTAGCTCGATGGCTCGACTCGGAAAAAAGATAGTGGTCGCGCGAATGAGCCCTCTGCGCTTGGCGGCGAGCGCGCGTGTGCGGTTGCGGCGCAAGCACCCTGACGCGGTGTACAAGGAGGACACAGGCCAGCTGGTGGTTCCCTTGGCCGAAGCCGGGGACTTGGCCGACGAGCTGGCGGCGCTCATCCGTGACCTGGTGCCCCAAGAGCGACAGGCCTTCGAATCGTCCGCTGGCGGCGCCCCCGATACCATGCCGAACTCATGAAGCGCCTGTTGTTCCTGGTAGTGCTCGGTACGCTCGCTCTCTCTTCGTCGAGTTGCGATGCTTCGCCGGCGGCGGCGACGGTCAACGGCGTGGAGATCTCACAGTCCACTCTGAACGGGGATCTCAACCAGTTGGCGTCGAACTCCTACGCGTTGTGTGCGTCAGAGATCATGCAGGGTGGGACGATTTCAGTCGCAGGAGTGGGCACGACCAGCGACGGGAGCACGAACGCAGTTACGACAACGGTGGCTGCAAACGAGTTGCAGAGTCTCATAGTCGACGAGCTCTACCGTCAGGCTCTCACACGCCACGGCGCAACGGTCACGACGGCCGATGTGGAAGCGGCGACGGTGGACTATCGCAATCAACTCTCGCTTGCATCCCAGAACGGGACACCGTGCGGTCTCCCGGCTTCGACTCTGCTCGATCGGCTTCCTGACGGCTTTATCCAAGCACAGGCCACGGCTCTTGCATCGCAGGAAAAGTTGGCACAAACAATCGGCAAGGTGGACGTGAGTACCGGGGCGCTGATGAGCTATTACGACAACCACCTGTCGTCGTTCAACCAACCGTGCTTGAACTTGATCGTCGCGACTTCGAGCGCGGCAGCTCAGGCGATCCACAACGCGGTGGCCATCGGCGCGACCTTCGCGGAGGCCTCCCAGATGTCCGGCGTGGCGTCGAACTCCCCGACCGACGGCGAGGCTCCGTGCGTCGCACCGTCAGCCGTCACGTCGACATTCGGAGCTCAGATCGCGACGACGATCGACGCCCTGGCGGACGGGCAGCTCGCGAGCCCGATTCCGTGGACCGAGACCAGCACGGCGACCCAGTACTGGCTCGTCGTCCAGATGCGCGGACACAACCTCGTTCCGTTCGAGCAGGCGGAATCGAGCATCAGGACCGGTCTCCTCACCCAGTCGGGCGCGATCACCGATGCCGAAACAGAGGTGAGCCGTTCCGCCCGTTCGTCTTCGGTGAACGTGGATCCGCGATACGGAACTTGGAGCGCCGCCAAAGGCCTTTCGGTTCCAGCCTCCCCTCCGGCAAAGTTCGTTCCCAACCCCTCGGCCAACCAACCGGCGCCGTCGAGCTCTCCGCTCGGCCTCGGATCCGGGCCGAGCGGAGGGTCCGGGGGCTGACGGTCCCGAGGCGACGATTCGGAGGAGGCCCGGCTGTCGAGCGATCGCTTTCAAACGAACTCTCCCCTGATAGTCGCCGTAGGTCTCGGACCGGCAGGAGCGGAGCTGCTCAGCCAAGCGACGATCGAAGCGCTTCGAGGTGCCTCGAGGCGGTTCGTTCGAACGGCTCGACATCCTGCCGTCGGTTCTCTGGAGGCGAAGGTCGGGCCACTCGAGTACTTCGACCAACTCTATGCAGAGTCGGATTCACTGGACGAGACTTACGCGCGGATCGTCGGTGACCTCGTCGAAGCGGCGATCGAACAGGCCGAGGCCGCCTCGGCCGGATATGTCGCCTATGCCGTTCCCGGGTCACCACTCGTCGCAGAGCGCACCGTGGGCCTTCTTCGATCGGAGGAACGAGTCACCACCCGAGTCATACCGGCGATGTCTTTCCTCGATCTCGCGTGGGAGCGGGTTGGTGTAGATCCGCTCGAAAGTGGAGTGAAACTGGTCGACGGGGCCCGGTTCCGGACCGAAGCCGCCGGTTCGCCGGGCCCGTTCCTCGTCGCCCAGTTGGACAGCCGGTCGCTCTTGTCCGACGTGAAGCTCGCCTTGTCCGACGGATGCTCTGAAGTCGTGGGAGACGAGGGGCCCGATGACGGGCGTGGCGAAACCGCGTTGATATTGCACCATCTGGGTCTGGCCGACGAGGTCGTGATCGAGGTTCCTTGGACTGAGCTCGACCGCACCCTGGAACCCGACCATCTGACGTCCGTGTGGATCCCCAAGCTCACGACGGCAGTTGCGGGCGAGCTCGTAGCGCTGGAAGAGCTCGTGCGCATTCTCAGAGCGCGCTGTCCCTGGGACATGCGCCAGACCCACGCGTCGCTTGCGCGTCATCTCCTCGAAGAGACCTACGAGACCATGGACGCGATCGCGGCGCTGTCGGCGGCCGAGCCGGATCCGAGCTGGGAGAGGGTCGAACACCTCGAGGAAGAGCTCGGAGACCTGCTCATCCAGGTCTACTTCCACGCGGTGCTCGGCGAGGAGGAAGGGCGTTTCAACTTGGCGACGATCGCCAGGCGGGTGCACGACAAGCTTGTCTCACGCCACCCGCACGTGTTCGGCGACGCCGTGGCCCACACTCCCGAGGAAGTAGCGGAGCGCTGGGAGGTCCTCAAACAGATGGAGAAGGGCCGCTCGAGCGTCTTCGACGGCGTGCCCCGCTCGCTCCCGTCGTTGGCGCTCGCGGCGAAAACGCTTCGAAAAGCCGAGTCGGTCGGTTTCCCGACGAAGGCGTTCCAGGATCGGCTCGCGGAGGTCCAAGCAGGCCTGAGGATCATGGAAGAGGAGGCAGAGTCCGCTGACAGGTCGGGGGAGACCCTTCGTGACGACGACCGGGTCGCAAGTGCGGTGGGCTCGGCGTTCTTCGCGCTGTCGGACTTGGCGAGACGCCTCGGGGTCGACGCCGAGACTGCCCTTCGCGCGAGCGCGGGCGACTTCCGCCGTGCGGCCGAGGCGAACATGTAACTTTGACCACAACAACCACAGGGGCAACACCGACATGAGTTTCGTCGAAGAGGTAGTGGGGCGCGAGGTTCTCGATTCGCGCGGCAATCCGACTGTCGAAGTGGAGGTCCACCTGGACAGCGGGGCGGCCGGGCGCGCGATCGTGCCGTCGGGTGCTTCGACCGGAACCTACGAGGCGACCGAGTGGCGTGACGGAGGAGAGCGATTCGGCGGCAAAGGCGTCCTCGGTGCAGTCGAGCACGTGAACGGCGAGATCGCGGAGGCGATCAGCGGATTCGACGCATCGGACCAGAGAGCTCTCGACTTCGCAATGGTGGACCTGGACGGGACGCCCACCAAGGGACGTCTTGGTGCCAATGCGATACTCGGCGTCTCTCTCGCGGTCGCCCGCGCTGCGGCGGCCAACCAGGGTCAGCCCCTTTACCGATATGTCGGCGGTGTGAACGCGCACGTGCTGCCCGTGCCGATGATGAACGTTCTCAACGGAGGCGTGCACGCGGACAACTCCGTCGACTTTCAAGAGTTCATGGTCATGCCGGTCGGAGCGGCTTCGTACTCGGAGGGACTGCGCTGGGGCGTGGAGACGTACCACGCGCTGTCACGTCTGTTGAAGGCCAGGGACCTCTCGGTGTCTGTAGGCGATGAGGGCGGTTTTGCCCCCGATCTCCCAAACAACGAAGAGGCGGTACGGATCCTCGTCGATGCGATCGAGGCGGCGGGACGCGTTCCCGGGGACGAGGTGGCGATCGCGCTCGATCCTGCAACGAGCGAGCTCTTTCGCAGCGGTCAGTACGAACTGGCGGGAGAAGGACGCAAGCTGAGCTCGGACGAGATGGTGGAGTACTGGCGCACACTGTGTGATCGGTACCCGATCGTGTCGTTGGAAGACGGCATGGCAGAAGAAGACTGGGATGGGTGGGCACATCTCACCTCTGTCATCGGTGACACCGTGCAATTGGTGGGCGACGACGTGTTCGTCACCAACCAGGACCGCCTCGAGCGAGGCATCGCGGCCGGCGTGGCGAACGCGATCCTCATAAAGGTGAACCAGATCGGCACGTTGACGGAAGCGCTCGACACGATGGCTTGCGCCACCCGAGCCGCTTACAGCTGCGTCATGTCACATCGCTCCGGCGAGACCGAGGACACGACGATCGCCGATCTGGCGGTTGCAACCAACTGCGGGCAGATCAAAGCCGGGGCGCCCGCGCGCTCGGATCGTGTGGCCAAGTACAACCAGCTTCTCCGTGTCGAGGAGCACCTGGGCGAATCGGCCGCATATCTGGGCGGCGCCGCGCTGTCTCGACATCGCGCCGGGGGCGGAGTCGGGACTTGATCGGTCGCCGCCGCTCCGGACAGGTGTCCGCCGCTTCTGCTTCCCGGTCCACTTCCACCCGTGGCGCCGCTTCCTCCTCAGGCCGCCGAAGGATCAGGGCGCGCCATGCGCGAGCGCTTCACCCGCAGAGTCGGGCGGCAGCACGCGCCGCGCTCAAACGCAGACGCGCCCGCGTCGTCCTCATTTTGGCGGCCGGTTTTTCGGTACTGGTACTGGTCACCGAAATGCCAGTTTCCGCTCTCATCTCCCAACGACACCAGATCTCGAGCAGTGAAAGCCAGGCGCTCGAGATGCAGGCGGCCAATCGAACCTTGTCACGAGAAGCTGCAAATCTGACGAATCCTGCTTCGGTGGACGAGATCGCGCGCGGTGCATACGGTCTAGTGAGCCCGGGGGACAAGGCCTACGACGTGCTCCCGCCGTCGGGATCGTCGCCGACTGCAGCTTCTCTGTCAGGACACGTGCCCTTGGACGGCCCTCCGGTCGTCCCCGGCTCGAGACTGTCGCAGCAACTTCTCGGGGCGGGCTCGGTTTCCACCTCTCCCAATCCTGGTTACAACGATCAGACCGCCCCCGGAACCGGCTCCGGGAGCGGCGAAGAGGGTGGAGGGAAAAGCGGTGAAGACGGGAACGGCTCCTCTGGTCAAAAGAGCTCGCCCGCGTCTGGGGACGGCTCCAAGCAATCGTTCTGGGGGCGCGTCGTGAACACACTCGAGTTCTGGCGCTGATCGTGAGCGGTGGCTCCCGTGGCGCTGCCGAAGCCCAGGACGCAAAGGACCACGATGCGGTAACGCGATTGCTCGGGCGCGAGCCACTTTGTTCTTTCACCGTCGTCGTCCGCGGAAGTGACGGAGACCCAGACGTCATCGCGAACGAACCGTTCCTCTTCGACGGGACGCCGATGCCGACGCGTTTTTGGTTACTGGACCCCGCCATCTGCCAAGCGGTGAGTCGACTCGAATCGTCGAGAGGTGTGAGTCGGGCGGAAGAGGAGGTGGATCCCGAGTCGGTCGCCCGGGCCCACGCTGACTACGCCCGGGAGAGAGACCGGTTGATACCCGAAAGCCATGATGGCCCTCGACCGATGGGCGGGGTCGGCGGAACCCGGAAGGGTGTCAAATGCCTCCACGCGCACCTGGCGTGGTGGTTGGCCGGGGGAGCGGATCCCGTCGGACAGTGGGTGGCCGACAGGATCGATATCCAGCGCCAGTAGAGACCTTGGTGAGCTCAGCCCGGCCGGCGACGCTGGTAACCGCTCTGTTTCGAAGACGTCGTGCGGGTGGCAAGGTATCGCTCGTGGCTTTCGGAGTGCCTTTTCGAGTCGCAGCGCTCGACTGCGGCACCAATTCGACTCGTCTCCTGATCGCCGATTCGGACGGGTCGCCGATCGCGCGAAGGATGCAGGTGACGCGCCTCGGCGAGGGAGTCGACGCCAGCCGAAGGCTCAACCCCGAAGCCGTGAAGCGGACGCTCGTCGTACTCGAGGAGTACCGACAACTCATGGACGAAACCAGTGTGCAACGAGCTCGGCTCGTGGCGACGTCCGCAGCTCGTGACGCGACCAACTCCGACGAGTTCTTCCGCGCGGCTGAAGAGGTCACGGGCGTGCCAGCGGAACTGCTGAGCGGGCAGGAGGAGGGAAGGCTGTCGTTTTTGGGAGCTACAGCTCTCCTTCCTCGAGGATGGGACCGCGAAAGGCCCGTGCTGGTGGTGGACATCGGGGGAGGGTCTACGGAGCTGGTGGGCGGAAGCCCTTCAAATCCGGGGAACGCGCGAGCGGTTTCGATGGACATCGGCTGCGTGCGACTCACTGAACGATTCCTCACCGACGATCCGCCGACTCGTAGCGAACTCGTGGCTGCCCGCGCGGCTGTAGACGAGGCACTCGGGGGAGCCGCCAGCGAGCTTCCGGAGCTCGACCCTGGAGGTCCCGTAATCGGGCTCGCCGGAACGGTCTCGACCCTCGCCTCGTTGGCCGGCCAGCTCGAAATCTACGACAGAGAACGGATACACCACGTGGTTCTGCCGAGACAGGAAGTCCACAGTTGGCTCTCTCGCCTTGCATCAGAGGACGTCGAAGCCCGTCGCCGCCGGCCAGGCATGGACCCGGGCCGAGCCGATGTGATCGTGGGTGGGGTGCTCGTTTTGGCAGCCGTTATGGACGATTTCGACCGGGGTTACTGCCTTGTCTCGGAAGACGACATTCTCGACGGGCTTGTCGCTAGCCTGTTGTGAACTTGGGCCGGTCACGGGTCTGAGCTGTTCACCTGCGAGTGTCGTGGCGTACCCGATTCGAAATGGTTGAACGAGTGACCACGTCCGAGCTACCTACTTTCGCGACCGGAGACCCGGTGTTGAAGAGTCTCGGGACGTCAACCGCGAGGTCGACGCGTGGTTCGACCCGCAGGGCGTCCACACACATAGACCCCGCCCTCAGACTGGTCCACTGGCTGTCGCTTGCGGTGGCATTTGTCCTTCTTCTCTACATCGACCGGAACACGTGGTTCTTCGCCGACGAGATGGACTTCCTGAACCGAATAATCGGGCCTCAAACCGCGAGCACCTGGCTGTTACCTCACAACGAGCACTGGTCGACGGTCCCGCTCGCCATTTACACGGTTCTCTTCAAGTTCGCTGGCATGCGCACCTACTGGCCGTACGTCGTCGTGCTCTTACTGTTCCACCTCACTCTCGTTCACCAGATCTGGCGACTGATGATCCGCATAGGGGTCGCTGGGGTCATTGCGACGGTTGCCGCCGCAATACTCGCTGTTCTGGGAGCAGGAATCGAGAACCTCAACTCCCCGTTCCAGATCAGCTTCACACTTTCCCTGATCTTCGGCGTCTGGGCAGTTTTCGTCGCGGACACTCGAAGTCGATGGAGCTTCAAGAGGCTTTCTGCCATCTGGTTGCTCGCCCTGCTCAGCTTGGCTTCCTCGGGTATCGGGCTCGCAATGTTGCTCTGCGTCTGTCTCGTCGCGGGCGGGAGAAGGGGATGGCGCGCGTTGGTCGCGACGGCGTCGGTACCCGCCCTCTCGTACGTGCTCTGGTACGCGTACTACGGAAGAAAGGGCGTGATAAGCGCGGACCGCGTGACGGGCGAGAAGATCCTCCATGTTCCCTCCTACGCCTGGACCGGGCTCACCAATGCTCTGCAGAGCTCGACCGGCTTGCCGAAATCAGGAGCGATATTGGTGGTCGCTCTCGGGTGTTACGCGATCTTCAGATTGAGATCTGTTCGCGGTCCGGCACTGCCTGCTTTCGCAATGTTCGCTTCGGCGCTCTTCGTGTTCTTCTTCATCGGAATCGCACGCGAACAATTCGGGAGCTCTCAAGCGGAGTCGACGCGATACGTGTACATCTCGATGATGCTCCTTACACCCATGATCGGGCTGGGTTTCTCGGAGCTCTGCCAACGTTGGAAGATCGCGTCAGCTCTCGTGGCGGCGCTCGCGGGTTTCGCCCTGGTCCACAACGTGCAGCTGTTGAACAGCTCCACGTCCAGTGACAGTCCTCATTACGAGCTGATGCAGCCGTTTCACATGGATCTTCTCGGGGCTGCCCATCTGGTGCAGACGAGAGCGAAATTCGTGGGAGTCGGTGTTCCTCAGCTGGGATATCCACCGACGCTGAGCAATATGCCTCTGGTGCCGATCTCGTCGGTGGTCAGCTGGGTCGATCAGGGAGACCTTGCCGCGAATCGCCAAACCCCGCTCGGGCTGCTCGCAGCCGAGACGTACCTGCAGGTATCGGTCGAGAACCGTCCCGTATTCGAGCCGATCGTCGCCCCGACGAAGGTTGTGAGTCCCAAGGGGGCGACCGTACAGGGATCTTGCGTGCGTGTCTCCCCGGGCAATGCAGAGATCTTCCGGGTGACGAGTCGCGCTTCGCTGCCCGTGCTCGGTCTGAACCGATCGAAGGCCTATCTGTGGTTGCTTTCAAGCGCGGGGTTGACGGGCCCGGCTCTACAACTGCAGTCCGGCGACGGATCATCCTTCCTCAACGTGAGCCGCGTCGGAGATTTCAGGCTCGCAAACATCTCGGGATCGCCGATATCAGTTTGTGGCATCTCGTAAGTCCTGACCACATCGTCGCTCGTGAGAAGCAGGTCTGACCACATCGCCGCTCGTCAGCAGGAACGTCGTCCCGAGTGCAAGTCGACCATCGAGCGACCCGAGCTTCGGCTCGTCTAACATCGCCTTAGGTTTACGGCACTTGGCCGTGAGGTCGAGCTGCCTTGTCGAGCCGCCGGGTGTGGCGACCGACCACCTGTGATCAGGGTCGGAGGAGATGGGCGAGTCGCTTTTCAACAAGGACGTTGTGATCGTGGGAGGTTGCGGTCATGTCGGCCTTCCACTCGGGCTGGCGTTCGCCCACCGGGGACTCTCGGTCACGCTCTACGACGTGAACCAATCGGCCGTCGACCTGGTCACCCAAGGTGTCATGCCTTTCGAAGAGGCTGGAGCCGAGCCCGTCTTACAGCGTGTGATCGCTGACCGTCTCACAGCGTCATCGGAGCCGTCGGTCGTGGGCACCGGTGAAAACGTGGTCGTCGTCATCGGCACTCCGGTTGACGAGCACCTCAATCCTGATCCCAACGAGGTCTCCCGCGCCGTCGAGGCCCTGGGCGACCATCTCGAGCACGGTCAACTTCTCGTGCTGCGCTCGACGTTGTATCCGGGGACCACTGCGCTCGTCGAGAACGTCATCGACGCCATAGGCAAGGAGATCGACGTCTGTTTCTGCCCCGAGAGGATCGCGGAGGGCAAGGCGATGACAGAACTGTTCGAGTTGCCCCAGATCGTCTCGGCCCGGACCGACGCAGTAGTGGATCGCGCCGAGAAGCTCTTTCGGAACCTGGGATCCCAGATCGTACGTTTGACCCCTGAAGAAGCGGAGCTGGCGAAGCTTTTCACCAACACTTGGCGATACATAAAGTTCGCCACTGCCAATCAACTCTTCATGATGGCCAATGATTTCGGCCTCGACTACGAGCGCATCAGGAGTGCTCTGGCATTCGATTATCCGAGAGCCGCCGACCTCCCCAGAGCTGGTTTCGCAGCTGGACCGTGCTTGTTGAAGGACACCATGCAGCTCGCTGCTTTCAACAACAACAACTTTGTGCTGGGCCACGCGGCGATGATGGTGAACGAGGGCTTACCCCTCTACCTCGTCTCCAAGCTGGAAGAGCACTATCCAATAGGTGAGATGACGGTGGCCATCCTCGGCATGGCCTTCAAGGGCGAGTCCGACGACATCCGATCAAGCTTGAGCTACAAGCTGAAGAGAATCTTGCGGTTCAAGGCTCGACGCGTTCTCTGTCATGATCCGTATGTTCGCTCCGACCCGGACCTCGCTGACCTTTCAGAGATATTGGAGGTAGCGGACCTCCTCATAATTGCGACCCCCCATAGGGCCTACAGAGATTTGAGCACTTCGATCCCCGTGATCAACATCTGTGATGCATCGGACACAGATGCATCGGGAGCAAAGTTGCCGTGAAGCCACGGGTCTCTGTTGTCGTAACGGCTTACAACGAGGGTGAAGCCATCGTCGCGTACCTCGATCGGCTACTCGAGTCAGTGCAACTACCGTGTGAAGTCCTCGTCGTCTACGACTCCGAGGATGATTCCACTGCAGAGTGGGTCGCAAAATATGCGAGGACCGACTCGCGTGTGGTCCCGACTCTGAACACATATGGCCGGGGGCCCGCCAAAGCCATCAGGTTCGGGTTCGACAACGCGCAAGCGGAAGTGGTCGTCGTCACGATGGCAGACGGGTGCGACGACCCGATGCAGATCGACCCGCTCGTTCGCCTGGTGGAGAGAGGAGTGGTAATCGCAGCAGCGTCCAGGTACATGCGTGGTGGGCAACAGATCGGGGGGCCGCCTGTAAAGAGCTCGCTCTCGCGTATGGCGGGTCTGACGCTTCACTGGTTCGCAAGAGTGGGTACTCGGGATTCGACCAACTCGTTCAAGGCCTACAACGCGGAGTTCGTTCGATCGGTCGGAATCGACTCGGACCATGGCTTCGAGGTCGGTCTGGAGCTGGTGGCCAAAGCTCACCGCCGCAAGCTGCCGGTTGCCGAAGTTCCCACGATCTGGCTGGAGCGCACCCATGGAAGCTCGAACTTCAACGTCATCAGTTGGATTCCGAAGTACCTGAGGTGGTATCTCTACGCTTTCGGATCTGAGCGGCGAGACCGGAAAGAAGCTGGTGGCGCCCGTTCGGCCGGTGATTCAGCGATCGAGCGCCCCTAAAGCATCTCGGTCGACTCGCACACCCGACAGGGAACTGGCACACCGGACAGGGAAGGGTTATCAATGAGCACAGTCTTGGTCAGCGGGTCCGCCGGCTTCATCGGCGGATACGTGGTCGAGGAGCTACTGCGCTCGGGGTACGACGTCGTCGGGGTGGACAATCTCTCCAAGTACGGGCGTGTCTCGAAGTCGTACGACGACGATCCGCGGTATGTCTTTGTGGAGGGGGACTGCCGTGACGTCGATCTAATGACCAAGCTCGCGCAGGAGTCGGATCACTTCATCGCGGGCGCAGCGATGATCGGCGGTATTTCTTACTTCCATACCTACGCGTATGACCTGCTGGCAACCAATGAAAGGATCGTCGCGGCGGCATGCGACGCCGCGATCGCCGCTCACAACTCTGGGCGGCTCAAAAAGGTCACTTACATGTCCTCCTCGATGGTCTTCGAGTCGACGGACTCCTGGCCTTCGTACGAAGGGCAGGAGCGTGAAGTCCCGCCGCCGCTCTCGTCGTACGGGTTTCAGAAGCTTGCCGTGGAGTACTTCGCGCGCGCGGCTCGAGACCAACATGGTCTGCCATACACGATCGTCCGTCCGTTCAACTGTGTCGGCATAGGAGAGCGCCGTGCTCTCGGGGACGTCGAGATTCTTTCGGGGAACGTGAAGCTCGCGATGAGCCACGTGGTGCCCGATCTGGTCCAAAAGGTCTTGAAGGGCCAGGATCCGTTGCACATCCTGGGGGACGGTTCCCAGATCCGTCACTACACCTACGGAGGTGACCTTGCGAGGGGAATCGTCACGGCGATGGAGCACCCCGACGCAACCGACGATGATTTCAACCTCTCGACCCCGGTTTCCACTTCGGTTATGGAGCTGGCCGAGATGATCTGGCGCAAGATCAATGGTCCTGAAACACCTTTCAGATATGTAAGCGACCCACCGTTCGAGCACGACGTGGCCCGACGGGTACCGGCTACCGACAAGGCTCGGAGGGTCCTGGGCTTCGAGGCGACGACGAGCCTGGAGGAGATGCTCGACGAGGTCATCCCGTGGATTTCGCGCGCAATCGACGAGGGATCTATTTAAGAACTCCACCGAAGTCGAGAGAACTTCCGAGGTTCTAACTCGGGCCTGCTATCGAAGGAGGTTCCCAGAGGAACTGGTATTCTCGGCGTGTGCCCGGAGCCGGAAGGGGCAGCACCGATCTCGTAAATGCAGATCGGCAGCCCGGACAACTCGATCTCTTGCTCGTGATCAGCGCGCCGGCGGACTTTGAGTTTGCCTCGTCCGCAGTCGTCGCGTGTTCGGCGTTGGGTTTACGGACCCTGGAAAAGGCTGACGCGGCCCGGGAGCCGACGATCACCCCGCTCGCAGCATTCAACGACGCCCTGCTCGATGCCCTCGGTGGTTCGGTCGAACGTCCACCGTCGGTGCCGTACGGCGAGATCTCCCGGTCTCTCGGGTCCTTCAGTTCCGAAGCGCGACGGGTCTTCGCGAAGGCGAGGTCACGACGGGGGAAGGTGGCCGACTCTGTCCCGTACCTGTGGGCGGATCCGCGTCTGTGTTTCCTGGCTCCGTTCTGGCTCGAGGCTTTGGAGGTCGACCCGGCCGTCGTTCTCGTCCACGGCCCGGTGCAAGGGACCCGTCACCAGGATTCGGCCGAGAGATTCGGCGACTTACTCGATATGGCCGATCTCAAAGTCTCGTGGGAGAGATACAACAAATCTGGGCTTGCGCTTTGCATGGACTGGCCGAGCCTTGTGATGCGCAGCGAAACCATCGTCTCGGACCCGAAGACCGCCGTCTCAGAAATCGTCGAGCTCACCACGGGCTGCGGCTTCTCACCGGAGCCCGCGAAAATTGGCGAAGCCGTGCTAACCGTCGAACGCCAGGTCGCAAGAGCGTCCTCCAGACCCAAGCGCCTGTCTACGGAGCTGACCACCTCGGAGGACGCGTTGTCGAGGGTGTTCGACAACCTCGACGGAGTGCACCTCGTCGGCGAATCTGCTCCGTGGAACGCAGAAAGCGGGCTCCTCGATGCAATTTCGTCGCTGTACGACGAGGAGTACTACGGCGAGTCATACGCACCGGGCGCTCCCGCATACCGGAGAGAAGAAGAGCACTGGCAGAGATTCTTTGCAGGAATGGCGGACGCCATCGAGAGCCAGATCAACCCACGAAGCGTGTTGGACGTGGGTTGCGCCATCGGCATGCTCGTAGAGGCACTGCGCGCGCGTGGAGTAGACGCAAAAGGAATCGACGTCTCAGAGTGGGCGATCGCGCAGATCCCCGACGATCTGCGACAGTACTGCCGTTTGGGCTCGGTCACTGATGAGCTGGAAGGACAGTTCGACCTCATCACTTGTATAGAGGTGGTCGAGCATCTTCCTCCTTTTCTCGCAGAGGATGTGATCGGAAACCTCTGCCGCCATGCGCAGTGCGTCCTCTTTTCCTCGACGCCGGACGAATTCGACGAGCTGACGCATCTGAACGTCCAAGGCCCCGCTTATTGGACTGAACTTTTCTGGCGCCATGGGTTCGTGCGCCAAGGAGAAGTGGACGCGACTTTCGTGGCTCCGCACGCCGTCGTGTTCACGCGTTTCGATGGCGATCTGGGCGATCTCTTCCACTCCTACGAGATGGCCCTGCAGCAGATAGAAAAGCGTTTGAGCGAGATGAAGGGCTTGCGCGAAGAGGCGTTGACAGCGCACGATCGGATCGCAGAGTTCCATTCGGACCTTGTGGCGAGATATCAGGCGCTTCACGAGGAGAATGCCATATCTGAAGAGGCCTTACGCTGCGCACGGGAAGATCTGTCGCAGTCCGAACTTCGTAGGGACGCCGAGAGAATCTCGTACCAGAAGCGGATGTACGAGCTCGAGGTGAGCCAGCGCAATCTGGCGCAGCAATTCACAATGCTCGATTCGGAGCTTCGAGCCGTTCGCGAGACAAAGACGTTCAGGTATTCGGCCGGACTACGAAAGGTCTACGGCCAGATCCGAGAATTCGGCCAGCCCTCGAGTCCGGCACCGACGGGTCCGACCGAGTCGTCCCCGGTTTTCGTAGAGGATCCTTACACGCTTTGGACCCAGCAATACGACACGGTAGACGACAGCGCACGACGGTCCATCCGGCGCCGTTTGGAGAGGTTGGACCGTCCTCCGCTGTTCTCGATCGTATTCCCCGTCTACAACACGAACCACGTGTACCTTCGCACGGCGCTCGATTCCGTTCTCGCACAGCTCTATACCAACTGGGAGCTGTGCGTGGCAGATGATTGTTCTACCGACCCTGGAATAAGTGACATCCTCGCCGAGTACAGCTCTCGAGATTCGAGGATCAAGGTTAAAAGGCGCGAACGAAACGGCCATATCGTCGCGGCAACCAATACCGCTATCTCGGAGGCTCGAGGCGACTGGGTCGCGTTCATGGACCACGACGACGAGATTCCCGAACACGCACTCGCAATGATGGTTCTGGCTCTGGCCGACCGTCCGGATGCAGGGCTCGTCTACACGGACGACGACAAGATCGACCCCGACGGAAGCCGCAGCGGCGCGTACTTCAAGCCGGACTTCGACCCCTTGCTCCTCATGGGCCAGAATTACCTCTCGCACTTCTGCGCCATTAGGCAGGACCTGGTCGATGAGGCTGGCGGCTGTCGTCAAGGTTTCGAAGGGAGCCAGGACTGGGACTTGGTCCTGCGGGTCACGGAGAAGTTGTCACCTGAGCAGGTCGTTCACGTTCCTCACGTGCTCTATCACTGGCGCGTTCACCCGGACTCGACCGCCAGCAGCGTGAGCGCGAAGCCCTACGCGCGAACTGCGAGCCGTTCGGCGGTACGTGAGCACTTGGAGCGAACAGGCCGCGTCGGGGAAGTGCTCGCACCGGCAGATGGCGGGCCCTACAGGGTGAGGTGGCCGGTCCCGGATCCGGCTCCACTCGTGAGCATCATCATTCCGACGCGCGACGGCAGGTATCTCGGTCAGTGCATAGACAGCCTGCTCAGATTCACGGCGTACCCGAACATGGAATTGATCGTGGTGGACAACGGCAGCAAGGAGCCGGCAGTACTCGACTTCCTTAGAACGCACGAATCCTCCTTCCACGAAGGACGCTTCAGCGTTATCCGCGACGAATCGGCATTCAATTACGCGGCTCTCAACAATCTCGCGGCCGAACAGGCGTCAGGGGAAGTGCTCTGCTTGCTCAACGACGATGTCGAGGTCTCCTCGAGCGGATGGTTGGACGAGCTGGTAGGGCAATTGATGCAACCGGGGATCGGTGCGTGCGGTGCGCTCCTTCGCTACGAGGACGGACGGGTTCAGCACGCGGGAATCGCACTCGGGATAGGCGGCGTCGCATCCAACCCGCACAAGAAGTTCGAACGCCTGTCGTCCGGATACTTCGGACGTCTCAGAGTGGCCCACAGCTTCTCCGCCGTCACAGGTGCATGCATGGTCGTGCGTAAGGAGGCCTGGGACCAGGTAAGTGGCTTCGATTCAGAGAAGTTTGGCGTCGCGTACAACGACGTGGATTTCTGCCTGCGTCTGCGCGAATTGGGCTGGAGGGTTGTCTGGACGCCCTTTGCGGAGCTGGTGCATCACGAGTCCGCCACTCGTGGTTCGGATCTCGAGGGGGAAAGCGCCGTCAGGTTCGCAGCGGAAACTCGCGCTATGAAGCTCCGTTGGGGACCGCTTCTCAGAAACGACCCCTGCTACAACCCGAACTTGACTCTCGAAGCAGACGATCTGTCTTTGGCTTGGCCTCCAAGGGTCTCGTTTCGCTGACTGCCCGCGATCTCAACCGTGGAGAAGTTCCGTGGGATCTCAGCCCTGGAGCACCTCCGTCGGCGCACTCTCATCGTTGATGCCGCGCAGAGCCGCGAGCGTCCTGTCGCGGAAGAGCGACGGCGACCCAAAATGTTCTTTTGTATACAACGCTCCCGATTTTCCAAGTCGAGTGCCCTTCGACTCGTCCAAGAGGAGCGATAGGCCTTCGAGCATTTCAGCGCCGTCGCGGTACCAGAGCCCGCAGCCGCCGTCCTCGGCGTGTTGCTTCGCCCTCGACAGCTCGGGCACGACTATGGGTGTGCCGTAGCGCAGTGAGATGAGAGACGCTCGAGCGAACAGGCGTCCCGGCCGCAGATCGACCGTCACCCGGGCCCAGGCCAGCAGCCTTCCGAGATCAGTCTCCCCTGTAAAGGGAACCACCCTGTTACAAGAACCGCGGGTCCAAACGTCGAGATGGTCGTTGAATATCGCCGACACGGGCCGTTCGGGCAGAGCGTTGACGATGACCTGCAGTTCCTTGCTCACGAGGGCATTCGCTTTACCCGCTCGCGAATTGCAGAGCACGGCCACGTAGTCGGTATGGGCGACCGCGGTGACCGGCTCGCGCCAAACAGCGTCGAACACCGGCAACGACACTCCGATCGTGTGAAGGGAGCCGACGCGAGAAGGTGACAGATGTTCTGAGACGGCATGTTGCTCGGCCCGGGTTGCGACGAGGACATCCTGTGCGCGTTCGAGGATCGGGGGAGCATCGATCGACAGCATCGGGTCGGTGTCTGCGACCATGGGCACCTGCACGACAGGGGCGTTTGGGGCGGCACGGTCGATCGCGGCGGACAATGCGCGATTTCCGAGCCCTGCGACGACCAAGAGGTCGGGAGCGAGAGCTCGAACGACCTCCGCAGCCGGTCCCCACGCTTCGTCATCGGTGTCTCGAAGCCACCGTCTCGCTTCGTCGGGAATGGAATCTTTCGGTCCTCGAGATCGAGCGTCCACCCTTAGTGACACACCATCGGTTTGCGTGCACAGCGTCCACAAGAGAAGTTGACGCTTTACAGCCGCCCGGTCGGACCTCGTCGCCAACTCGAATACCTCGAACGCACCGTCGGCGTGCTGTGACGGTTCGCGTCCACGTATCGAGACGACGAAAACGTCACCCTTGAGGGCGAGAACTCCTGCTATCTGGCGTAGTAACACCCGCTTTTCGACGTTGAAAGCATTTTCGACCGCACTAGTGGCGACCGCAGCACCCGCACTGCCCGAAGCGCCGGCCGCGCCCCAATCGTCGCAGAGTACGACGATCCGAAACCTCGAGCTCACGCGTTCGATCTCAGCGAGCACTTTTGCGCCGGATCGAGTCGAGCTCAGCCGCGAGCCGAGCTTCGCGGGCTCCGGCCTCGAGCGCACGTTCGTCCAGCTGCGCGTGAAGGTCGTCGATCTGGGCTTCGAGTTGACGGCACCTCGTCACGAGGGCGTCGGAAAGGCTGGCTAACTGAGTGAGCAGCTCCCGTTCTCTTCGAAGAGCACGCCGTGGTAGGGCATACAGCGCCTTGCTTATCGAGGCCCGGACGCCTCTATTTGCTCCGGTGCCCCCGTTCTCGGATGCCGTGCGAGTCCAATTCCGATGGAGATACTCGATGGCGGGATGCCCGTCGAGCGGATCGCCGAACTCCTCGCGATGAAGCGGCGTCGGAGCAGCTGGAGCCCAAATGTCTCGTGATGCCCGCTCTCTGAGCTCCTCGATCAGCTCATCAACGCGGAGAGGTTCGCTTCCCATTCTTCGTCTTCCTCTGCGGGACGGACAACCACTCGCGTCGAGTTTAACCTGCTCAGGTTGGGGCTGAAGAACGGATCCCCCGCTTTCAACGACTCCTGCCATCGCTTGATGTAGAGCGTGTAGTCACGGTAGAAGCCGGTGAAGCCTCGACTTACGGATTCGTGATGGATCAGCTCTGCCAACGGGGTGAAAACGATGCGATAGCCCATGTGCGTGAGACGCATGCAGAAGTCGACGTCGTTGAAAGCGACGTGCAGGTCTTCGTCGAAACCGCCCGCTTGGTCGAAGACGTCGTGTCTGCACATCATGCATGCACCCGTAACGGCGCTTACGTTACGGACGAGCTTCGCGAAACCGAGATATCCGGGCGCATCTCCTGCAAGACCCGGCATCACGTGCGCTGCGATCACGCCGAGCCCCGGTACCGTTCCCACGTGTTGCACCGCACCGTCGGGATAGAGAAGCCGTGCACCGACGGCGCCCACTTTCGTCCTGAAGGCCTGCTCCACCAACGCTCCCAGCCAGCCTGCCTTGCGCGCTTCGATGTCGTTGTTGAGGAACAAGAGAGCGTCTCCATCGCACGCTGCAGCAGCAGCGTTGTTGATCGCTGACCAGTTGAAGTCGCCCGGAGAATCGATGATCCGGTGACCCGGTCGCGACTCCAGGCGGTCGAGCAGGGCCTGGGTTTCGGGCTCGATCGAGTCGTTGTCGACGAGGATCATTTCGAATCGTTCATGTCCAGGATCCACGACGAGGGAGTCGACGCACGTGCGTAGCATCGGAGCCTGATCCCTGAACGGGATGACGATGCTCACAAGTGGAGACCCTGCGACGGTTCGGCGCACGTAGAACGTGCCCGGCAGCGGGCCGAGCTCGATACGTCCCGGTTCTCCCCGGCGCTCTAGCGCCCGCTCAAGGGCTTCGAGTCCCTTTTCCTCCTCCAACTCGTCGACGGCGTACCACCCGAGCTCCGGTCCGCCTCTATGGCACAGGACGCGCGGTATGTGGACAACTTCGGTGGCGACTTCGGTGACCCTGAGCAGAAGGTCGTAAGTCCTCGTGACGTCGGGCTCACCAGTCAACTCGAGCAGTGACGGTCGGATGAGAACGAAATGACCGAGGTACTGACAAGAGTCGAACAGGTCAGGTGACCAATCGGTTTTGAAGAGTGGCCTCGATCGGCCTCCATCGTCGTCTATGTGGTCCTCGTCGGTGTAGATGACCTGGGCACCTGGGAGATCGTCGGCTGCGATCGCGACGTGAGCCAGTGCATTCTTGTCGAGCACATCGCTGCCGTTGACGATGGCGACCCAGTCTGCAACCCGGGCGATCTCAGAGACGTCGACGGTATGCCCATGGCCGACGACGACGACCGACGACGGCCTGAGCGACTGACTTGCGAGCGAATCGAGGCAGCGACGAAGCCGCAGTGGATCGGCGTCAGTGGCGTCCACGAGCACGCGTACCGTCCGACTCGGTATGTCATCGGGAATCCCGTCGAGCCCCAGCTCTTCGCGCTGATCGAGCCATGTGCGATAGGAGTGCGTGTCGGAATATGCGTCCGGGCCGCTCGACGCGCCGGCGCCGACAACCGATCCGTGCTGTTGTCCGCCGGACCTGAGGTCCGAACCGCTCAAATCAACAAGGAGATCGGTCAACCGATCGATGCTTTGCATGAATCCGGCCGAGCTCGGTGTTCGCGCCTCGTCGCTTTCCTCCAAATTCATCTTCTGACCGAAGCCACTCTCGACCAAGCGCGGTGAAGGCGCTGAAGCGAGCCCATCACCCGCGAAGTGGGGGACGAGACTCCCACAGGAGTCGAGATCGGTTCGCTCTCGCCGCTTTCGACAACGTGGTCTTCTGCGCTCGTGCCAGTGCCAGTGCCAGAGCCAGTGTTCGTGCCAGTGCCAGTGCCAGTGCCAGTGCCAGTGCCAGTGCCAGTGTCCGCATCCGTCTCCTCGAGCACGGGTGTATGCGGTGGACCGCCGCTCGTGCTGAACACAACTGTGGAATGCCGGGCATGGCGAGGTTGCGACTTCTTCTGTTTCTTCCGTCTCTTGAAGCGGACATCGAATGCGACACCGGCGATCGTGACGAGGATGGCGATCACGGAGACGACGAGAGCTGCGTCACCATGAGGCGGAACGAAGGAGAACCGGACCGTGGAGGTTCCAGCCGGTACCCGGACGGACTGAAATGGCCCGTCGGCTGCGTTCACCTGAGACGCGCGACCTCGCACGGTCGCCCGCCAGCCTGGGAGATCCTGTTCGAGCCGCACCAGTGTCGAAGCCCGCGGGCAACGGACGACCGCTTCGTCGTACCCGCTAGTTGTTATCGAGCACGAAGACCCGGGTGTCGAGAAGAAAGGCCGAGTCGACGGCAGCTCGTAGATCCTCGACCCGGAATCTTCGAACACGAGTTTCGGGGCAGGTTCTATTCCCGGAGTCGGCCACGGTTCGCCGAAGACGTCGGAGCCTGTGCCGAAGGTGACGATGTACTTGACGCCCGCACGCTCGTAATCGACGAGGTGCGCTGTGAGTTGTGGCGCAGGTCCGGGGGCGTTCGGATTTGTCCGAGTCGTACCCGTGATCTGGTATGGAAGCGCGTTTGGGTCGAGGTATTTCGATGCGTATTCGCTGTATCCCTTCGGGATCGGAAGGTCATGAAGGGATAGCTCGTAGATTCCGAAGTAAGAGCCGTAGTTCGGTTGGATCGGGCCGAGAGTGGCGAATCTTGCAGTCCCCAGATGCGATTGTAGGTAGTGAACCGATCCCTCTTCGAGAGGAGCGGGATTGGGAGCCGAGAGCAACGGCGCTGCGAACAACGCGATCGCATCGATGATCACCGTGCAGCTGACGATGAGCGCTCCACGCCTTCTGTCTGGCCTTCTATCTGCGCGCGGCGCTTTTTCCCGCGGCGGACCGCTCGCCCGGCAGGCGATGAGCCCTCCCACGATCAACGCTGCGATCCCGGCGAGTGCCCACACAGCGCTGACCACAGCGAACCGATGCGGATGCGTAGCGCCGGAGGTATGCGTAAGGACGGGCCACGCGACGAACAGCATGGCCACGACGAGTAGAGCGCAGATCGAGCCGCAGACCAGCACCGTTCGAGCTTTGAGCCGTCCCCTCACGAGGTCGTCGATGCC
>Ga0187783_10000827_pt1 | contig 22776 bp, 16 predicted proteins | sample 1015_SJ02_MP02_2_FD_132471 | JGI IMG/M metagenome (GOLD analysis project Ga0187783, IMG submission 132471) | Tropical peat soil microbial communities from peatlands in Department of Meta, Colombia - 1015_SJ02_MP02_20_MG | ecosystem: Environmental > Terrestrial > Soil > Wetlands > Peat | place...
GTTTCATAAGATCTGGAATTCTTAGTTAGTTGACAATTGGCTCTGATCTCCGTTGGGCTTCGTGAGTTGCAATAAATTTTGCAACGGAAGTGGAAGAGTTCCGAATGCCGACAAATTCTCTGCCGAGTCAGTGGTTGTAAACAGGTATATGGGGTCGAAATCAGGACAGATTCCTGACATACACCACGGTATCTAAACGCGCGGGAGGTGGAGGCGGTGTGTTGAAAGAAAGAGGATGCTTTTGAGCGATTGGGATTCGGACACCGGATTTTTTTGTTGTGGCGCCCGCCATCATTGGGGGAAGAGCAGTAGCGTCGCCGAGGAAGTGTGCGCAGGTGGGTGAGGGGCGCAGGAGAGACAGATGGAGCGGGGGGGCGCGGGCGGATCAGGGCGGGAGGTGAGGCGCGGAAGGGAGCGGGGCGGGAGTGGGATTTTGAGACGCGATTTAACGCAAAAAAAATCGATTCGCCTGTCAATCAAGAATGGATTCGCTGTCGCTTGTGACAGATGCACAATCCAAACTTCCTAGATATCGTCCTTAGCGTCTTAGAGTCGGGGACTTGCATTGGATGAGGCAGTCTCGCGCCCCAATGTTCAAGGAAATCAATGAGGTCTTTATGAAGACATTTTTATTGGTGGTCTTCCTCGGTCAAGTTTTCATGCATTGTGCAATCGCCCAGAACGCCGAGAGCACTGCCAGTTCCGGGTTCTCCTTCGACGTATACGGTGACTCGCGCTCGATGATGTACCTCCCCTACAAAGCAGATCAGGAAGCGGACGCCCGAAAACTTATGGTGGACATGTTTGAGCTCGTGCTTCCCCAGAAGGTTTCGGAAGAGGTAGTCGAAAAGGATGTGAAGTTGATCTACGACCCATCCAACCATGAGTTGGTACAGGCGGTCATGCCCTTCATGACCAAGAGCGAGGTAACTACGCTAACTCTCGACAAGGGTTGGGTCACTTCAGCCTCGGTCGAGGATGTAAAGCTCTTACCCGGTGTGAACCGCACTATGTTCCGGTTGGAAGGTGGCAAGTGGGTTGCACGCGAAGCAGTAAGAGACATCAAGAGTGGAAACGCCAAGTTTCTCCTGAATACAGGCGACCTCGTTTGGTGGGGTAAGCAGGGCGGTAAACCCTCCGACAATCCATACTGGACGCTCGTCGACAAGGAAGTATTGAAGGAGCTACCGCGGCCAGATAAAGAGATGAAGGAAGCTGGTCTGGATGGCCGTATTTTTCCCGCCGTGGGCAATCACGAAGTTTGGGATGATTCCGATGTGCAGGGATTGTTGGCATCCTTTCCCTATCTGACGAAGTTGGGCGTGTCTGACAAGCAACTTATTTACAAGTTCGACTTTCGGGGAGTGCGTTTCATTTTCCTATGGACGGGCAAATACGACTACCGTGAGCCTTCCGGGTGGGGTGCTACGCGGCCTGCATACGACGCGCAGATGACGCAGCTAAAAAGCTGGTTGGATGAAGCCAAGTCTACCGGGATAAAGAAAGTCTTCATTAGTTTTCATGCCCCTGCGTTTTGCCGTGCCGGAATGGGCCCGATTCCCGAGGCACAGAATCCACACAAGACGATCGCGTCCTATGCAAAAGACATGGACATCGTAGTATTCAACGGCCATGTGCACACGACTGAGCTTTTTCAAGCGGATGGCGTCAAGTACTTTGTTCTGGGCGGCGGTGGCGCTGAGCAAGACCCGATTCTCCCCGGTAGAACACAGCTCCCGAACCTTCCGGCAGACTACCCTGCGGACTTGTATTGGAAAAACGAGCCTCCTCAGGAGGAGTATAACTATTTGCACGTAGAAGTGATGCCCGGTCAGCCCACAAAGTTCACAATCAATCGCTTCCGCCCTGAGTCGGCCGAGCCATTCGCTGCTGTCGAGGTGTTCAAATAGCGCTAGTTTCAAATGATGATGCACGGCACTCTGCCATCCCGGTTCGTGCTTCCTCTACCCGGCTTCGTGCTACACCGATATACGGCTATCGTCATCGCCGCTATTCACGTTTCCTGAGTGTCGGTCATCGCTCGAAGCTGTTCGGAGAGGAATGTACAGTGGACAGATTGCTGCAAGGGCTTCGGTAGCCTAGGTGGCGCTTACGTGTTTGCGGCCCTGGCCTCACGCGGGTTTGCTCGACACAAAAGATAGTTCCATTCTCCGGGAGTCTTGTTATAGACGACGCCCATTCCCCCACCGCCGAGCTTCTCGACAATGCGGTAGTGCGAGATGGTCCGGCCGATCACTGTGTGCACGTGGGTAAAATCGGCAAGTCGTTGAAAGCAGGGACGTTGTCAACGCAAAGTTGAAAATTCCCCTTCTTCGCAGGCCTGTCGCTCGAAGTCAGGACGAAATGTGATCGGAACCACAGACTCCCATCGGCAGATTGGTTAGATTGCGTGTGGTTAGCTTCGCCCCGTAGTGCAAGCACGCGGTGAAATACAAACATATCGTCGTTGTGAAACGGGGTCCGCCGGAGAACCTGCAGGTCGAGGAGTGCGATCTGCGCGAACCGGCAGCGAGGGAAGTCAGGGTCAAAGTGCTGGCCTGCGGTGTTTGCCAGCCTGACGTGCAAAATCGTTACGGACTCAGCCCGCATGCCCCCAAAGTGCCGTACGAACCGGGCAGTTCCATCGTGGGCGACGTGGATGCGGTTGGACGCGGGGCCCGGAGCGCCATCCCGGGTAGGAGAGTTGCGGCATGGCCGTCAATCGGAGGCTACGCCGAGTATCTCTATCTTCCGGAAAGCCGGCTTGTTCCCGTTCCTTCGTCACTCGATCCAGTCGAAGCCGCCCCAGTGGTACTGAACTACGTGACCGCGTACCAGGTGCTGCATCGGAGAGCGAAGGTCAAGGCCGGCGACAAAGTACTGATCATCGGCGCCAGCGGCGGTTGCGGCACGGCATTTCTCGACCTCGGCCGGCTCGCGGGCCTGAAGATGTACGGCATTGCCTCCGGCAGCAAGAGCTCCATTCTGACCCAATTTGGCGCGCTCCCGATCGACTATCAGAAGGACGATTTCGTGGAGGTGATACGCCGTGCCGAGCCGGATGGGCTGGATTTCATCTTCGACGGGATGGACGGAAACTACATCGACAGGGCCCTCCCGTTGTTGCGGCGTGGGGGCGTGCTGGTGGAATACGCCAATCCGCTGAGCTTGCGCCGCGCGCTTGGCAATCTGGCCAGAACCGTGATGGTTAATCTGCTGCCTGGCGGCGGGAAGATGAAGGCATACGGGGCTGGTCTCGCGCTCTTTTATCGCAAGCCGTTTCTCGAAGACTGGGCCATCCTGTTCCGGCTGCTTCAGGAGGGTAAGATTCAACCTGTTATCAGCGGCCGGTTTTCATTGCTCGAAGCGGCACGGGCGAATGCGCTCCTCGAAGGCGGGCAGGTGGCTGGTAATCTTATCCTAGTGGCGCCCGCTCTGCTTAAGTGAGTGCATCGTCCCTGGATCGGGCTATTCGGAAGTCAACTCCCTTCGCACAGCCCGGCTCAGGCACGGATTCAGGGTTAGCCCCGCCAGATTGGCACACGAGATCAGCAGAATGAATCCTGCACGGACCTGGACCCTGGCGACGTGCTAACAACCGAAGAGTCAGCCAAACTCCTCGCTCCACTTATCAAGCCGTTGCCGTCGTTCGATGAGGCGGTATTAGGCAAGAAGACAGCCGCATAGCCACGTCGAACCTCGGATGAATCCATCGTTACACCCTGAGCCAGCGCAACAAATTCGTCCCCAATCCCGATGGTTCCGTGGATCTGTATCTGCTAGCGGAATCACCAGGCGAGGCGAAAGGGGCCAACTGGTTACTCACTCCCAAGGCAAAGTTCGTTCCGATGCTACGTCTGTACTGGCCGAAGAAACGTCACCATCTATTATCGATGGAACGTGGACTCCTCCAGCAATCAAGGTTGCGAGTTAAGTTAGCCAGCTGCCAGCGTGACAAGACTGCGCCGCTCTGACGCCAGGGCCGAAAAATTACCTCTTCGCAACACTCACGATTCGGGTCAATTTTTCGTCAGTTGCTATCAGGCCGCCAGAACAGGAGCCAACTCGAGTGGACAGAGCATGGATCCGTGAAGCCCCGATTAGGTTCTGAGCAGGCCTTTTCAACTTGTCATGACCGGTCGTGAACCCTGAGAGAGCTGCCACGCGAACGCTCCCAATCCTAGGCAAACTACACCCAAGCGAACCAGGCCACCTAGGTGTGGGATGAACCCGACGATGGTGAGGATCACGAGGCCCACCAACAGTTCGAGCAGCCAATCGCGTTTCGTGGATCCGGCGGACTTGAGAAGTATCCGCCCCAGGAAGACTCCAACCCAAACCTTCGCCAGGTAGATCGCAGCCAGATAGACCGCGAGCAACATGAGCGAGATCGGGATACCAACCAGCGTGATGGCTGCTACGACGATGGCTACGGGCGCGCCCGCCAGCACCCCAACCCCCAAGCCGAGGCTGCGCCCGCCCGAACCCACCGCCCGAGGAGTGGCGAGGAAGAAACCAGGAAACAGCATTAGACCCAGCCATCCCACCAGCATGGCGGCAGCGAGCCAGACAGCTTGATGGAAGTAGAATCTGGGGCGTGTGAACTCGCTTTTCCTGACGCGCACCTGGATGTCACGTTGGCCCGCAATGGTCGCGCCATTGGCGATGTGCACATCTTTCAACTGGCGCACGCGAGCGCTCAGGTTGCCGCCGACCCGGGCCGTGTCCGTCAGGGTAAGGCTACCACCGGCCATCGTCAGATCGCGGCCGACAGTGCCGCTCACATCGGCATTGCCGGCGAACATGGTCAGGCTACGCTTCACATTGCCTTCGAGGATTACATCGCCTGCGCCAACCACGATACCTTCTCCAACCTGTGCCCGATTATCTACGCGCAAGGATTGCACCCAGCCGTAGAGGCTATGCCCTAATTCCCCATCTAGGTCCAGTGACTGCGAAAAGTTGTAGATGCGGCCTTCGACAGTTCCGCTTACCACGGTTCGCTTGGCAAAACTCACCAGGTCACCTTTGACAATGCCGCGCACATCGAGGATTCGGCCAAAAGCCAGCAGGTCCCCATTGACCACGCCTTCCACGCGCACCGTGTTGCCGACGGCCAACAGGGTGTCGTCGAGGGTCTCGTTCGCCGTTACCGTGACAAACTCACCGTGACGCCGCTCCAAAGCAAAGCTGGGCAAAGACAGCGCAAGCAACGCGATCAGCAAGCGGAGAACCAGCTGGTGTAGCCACCATCGGCGTCCCAGCAGTAGTGCTCCGCCCAGCAACAAAAAAAGTCCCCCCACCACAGCAGCGTAATCAGCCAACATGGCAGTGCCTCCGTGTGCGAAGTAATAGGAAAGGTTGAAGATCAGGTTCGTGAGGCCATCCGGGCTGAAGGGATTGAACCACTCCAGCGGTGCCGGAATGCTCAGCTTATCGATCCAAGGGACAACGATCCAACCTAGGGCCAGCACTGCGGCCGGGATCGTCAGGTCGCCCCACCCCCAAGGCGAGCCCCGGGGGGAGAAGCCCACTGGGCTGATGGCTTCTTCCGGAAGCTCGTTCAGACTTTCGTGCAGAACGCGAGTCTCGGCGCGCAATGCGTCCACTAGCTTCCGGCAGCGCTGGCACGTGGCTAGATGGTCTCGCAGGCGCTGCGCCTCGTCAGCCGCGAGTTCGCCGTCCACGGCGAGGGCGCAGGTCTGCTCCGAATAACATTCCATGATCACTTGCTCCTAGGGGCCAGTCGTCGACGGAGTTCCTGTTTGGCCCGAAATATCAGCGCTCCCACGTGGTTCCTGTCCAGGTCCAGCTGCTGCGCAATTTCGTCATAGCTCAGTTCGCTGTAATAGCGCAGGACCAGCGGCAGGCGATAGTTCTCCGGAAGGCGCACGATGGTATCCCGCACGTGCACCCTCTCTTCCATGCTGATGACGGCCCCCAGGGGCGACGGCTCCGAACTGGCCGCCTCGATGACGGCGCCTCGGTCTTCAAGTTCCACGATCACCTTCCGTCCGCGCTGCCGGCGCCGCAAAGCGTCAATGCAGTGGTTGCCAGCCACCCGTAACAGCCACCTGGGGAACGGTATCGAACCGTCGTAGCTCTCGATCGAGTGCTGCAGCTTGAGGAAGACCTCACTTGTGGCATCTTCCGCGCTCTCCCGCGAGTCCAGCATGTAACGGCACAATCCGAATACGCGCCGCACATAACGCCGATAAATCTCCCCCAGGGCCTCGGCATCGTGGCCCCGCGCGCGCTCAATCACATTCTCCAAGTCGGACCCGTCCATCGGCTGCCTGGCTGCGCCCTCTCAGGGAGACGCTCCTTCCACATGGTTCGTGTTGGCGTCCAATAAAGCAGTACGCTGCAGACCGAAGAATGTTACAAGGAATTTCTGAGGGACTCGGGACGCTGTCCCGCCCAAAGCCGCATAGGACATTTCGTAGTGGTGATGGGTGGCTGGTATGGTTGTTCCGGGTACCGATCGCAGCGAACATCAGGCCGACCGGGGTGATTCGCGCTCCATGAGCGGCTAAGAATCCGGCGGGTGAAATTCTCGCATTATCCAACCTCGGATCCAGACAACTCCACCCGTCGCTACTGGCCTAGGTGTTCCAGAGCGGAGCGTAGGGGCGCACTTGAGATCTGAATCAGTCCGGCGAAAGGCGCGTACATCTCCAGGATCAGAAAAATTGCGCCGGAAACCGACAACCCGGCGGCAAAGAGGCTAGCGATGGTGGTCGTGTTGTGAGGCGCGAAGAGGCCGAAGCTGAGGAAAACCACTGCCAGCCAGAAGACCATGATGGTCAACATGGGTTTGGAAACCGACGCGTTTCCCTGCTCGTACATCAGCCAGCGCATGCGCCCGAGACTAATCGCCATGCTCATCGCCTGGGCTTGGAGCGAGCGTTGCTTGTCGTCTTTGGGCGACAGACCCTGAATCTTGTCGATGAGAGTCTCAGAGGTCCCTGGTGCGACCGATTGTGTGTTTTTCTGCGGCCAGATTTGCTCCAGCTGCCTGACAACGCTGCCACGCAGCGCCTCGCGTCCCTCTTTCGCCTCCGGCCCATAATGCGCCAGCACGCGATCCAACGATACAACGTCGCCCGACATCTGATTTAGTTCGGCACTCTGCGTGTCATAGAAACTCTTTGCCGAGGAGACCAGCAAACCCAGAACGAGGGCAGACATTGTCGAGACAAGGCCCATCGCCGATTTCACCGTATCCTTCGAATCAGAGCCGAGATGTTGCGGGGGCAACAAACTCCGAAAAAGCATGCCGACCAGTGCGCCTCCGAACACAAATGCGAAAGCGGTCAAGCTGATTCCAATGGAACTCATGGTGTAGGTCTCCTTTAAACCACTAGCCAGACTTCGGGTTTCAGTGGGAACCAGAATTGTAGGCTCACCAGCTTGTCGCAATCCAGAGCTCGAAAGCCGCTTACCCCCAAATTGGGTGGGCTGGGCCGTGTTACACGAGATCCGATCCGAATATGCGCAGATGCTAACGGTCCTGTTTCTGATGGTGCTGCCTAAAAAGCGAAAAGTCGGCGTCTCCAAACTCGTCTCCTCGGGCAGGCCTCTGGATTTGGCGCGTGCCACAAGCCACTGAAACCATCGACGCTCGAGATTGATCCGCACTTTTGACCTCATTTCGTTCGTTGAATGACTGCCATCTGTCGCGTCAACAAGACCCACATGCCCTGCCGCGCATGGTCTCACGGCCCTCGAACACAATCAGTGGAGTAATCGCGACGGCTGCGGCAGGGTCAGCCCATTCGATATGCCAAAGCGCGTGAACCGTAAGACCCACGAGAGCGATGATGGAGAGATAGAAGCAGATCAGGGATTCAGCCGCATCTGCCCTCAATGCGGCGCTTCCGGTCGCAGCCGACAAACGCCGTTTCACGTTGCCAAGCCAGGGCATGATCACTGTCGCTGCCGCAAGCACAGCCATACCCAAATAGCTTGGCTGGGGCTCACCGTAGCCAAGCAACGACATGGCAGAAACTACGAGCACGCATGCGGCAAGCAGGAACAATAGACCGCCTGCAATTCGTGCTGCACCTTTCTCCGCTCGCTCCGATTCCGGCCGGCGAAAGCGGCGCAGAACCACTACTGCCGACAGTAGTTCGATCGCGCTATCACCTCCAAAGGCAACCAGAACCGGGCTATGAGCCTTCCATGCCGACCATATCGATAGGGCGGCTTCGACACTCATCCAAGCAATGGTAAGGGTCTGAACACGGCGAACTAGGCGCAGCGTGTCTGGGTTGGCCATTTGTGGCGTCGCCATTGGAGGACATTAGTTTGCCAGGACAAGGACAATGTTGAGCTCCTTGGGAAGCGGCCTGACGCGTTTCGGAGACATCATATGTTCCTTAAAGAGATGCGAACAAGAACCGTTACCGGCACGGCAATAGAAACCGTGGCAGCTTTCACAAGTCGTGTAGCGTTCTGATGGGATCAAGATGTGCCGCCCGCACTGCAGGTACCAGCGCGGCGACCATCGAAACCGACAACAGCGTGAGGGTGACGGCTGCGAAGACCATCCAATCGAGACGCGGCACGTCGAACAGCAGATCGCCGATGAGTCGGGTAGCAAGAATCGAAGCCAGCATGCCGAGTCCGATCCCAGTCGAAGCCAACAGCAAGCCGTGTTCCAGAACAAGCCGCAGAATATGCAGACGATCGGCACCCAAAGCCATCCTCAATCCGAGTTCACGGGTGCGATCGGCAACTACGAACGAGAGCACCGCGTAGAGTCCCACCGCCGACAGCAATAAGGCGATGAGTGCGAATCCGGAAACCAGCAGTGCTTCAAAGCGCGGTGACGCCGCCTCCCATCGAATATCCTGGGTGAAGCTGCGATAATCGAACACCGGCGTGTCCTTGTCCATTGCACTGACGACTTTCCGCACCTCGTTCTCGTAGCTTAAGGGATCGCCTGCGACCTTCAGCACGACCTGCGGGCGCTGGTGAGCCGGGTCCTGAGCGTAGGGGAGGTAAAACTGCGGAGGGTAGAGATTGCCCAGATCCTCGCTGCGGACGTCCCCGACGACGCCGATGATTTCTCGTGCTTGGTCCGCTTCGCCGAGATGACCGAGCTTGGGGACAAAATGCTGTCCGATGGGATCGACTGCGGAAAAATATCGGCGCACGAAACTGCGGCTGACCACCGCGACCGAAGGGGCTTTCGGATCGTTATCGCGCTCGGCAAGAGTGCGTCCGCGGAGCAGCGGGATTGAGAGGGTCTCGAAATAGCCGGGCTCGGCCACTGCGGCCACCGCTCCGGGGAGATCTTCAGACGAGGCAGGGTAGCCAGGAATGGCGAGCTCCGTCCAGGAGTCCCATGGCCAGTAGAGCGGCATAGGATGACCGGCACCGACCTTTTCGACTCCCGGGAGCGCTGCCAGCTGCGGCAGAAGTTGGGTAAAGAACGGCACCTTAGCGGGATCGGGAAAGCGTTTGTTGGTCAGGGCGATGTCGAAGGCAAGAGTGTGTTCGGAGTCGAAACCCGGCTCGATGTGCAGCACATTGATCATGCTGCGCATCAGCAATCCGGAGCCAATCAGCAGCATGAACCCGAGGGCTGTCTCGCCGATGACAAGAAAACCATGCAGACGATGGCGGCGAAGGCCTCCGGTCAGACCCGGCGCTCCCTCTCGCAGCGCATTGGCCGGGTCGACACTCGACATGCGCCATCCCGGCACCAGCCCAAAGATGAGAGCGGTTGCAGCGGAAAGCAAAGTGGCAAAGATTAGCACCCGGAGATCGAGCGCGACTTCGTGAAGCCGAGGCAAATCACTGGGCACGAAGCGAAGGCCGACGCGCAGCAGGGCCAACGCAAGTGCGACGCCGGCTGCACCGCCCATCAGCGCCAGAAGCAAGGCTTCTCGCAGAAGTTGCGACAACAGATGCCACCGGCTCGCACCGAGCGCGGTGCGGACTGCCAGTTCCGGATATCGGCTGTTGGCGCGGGCTAACAGCAGACCCGCTACGTTGGCACAGCCGATGAGCAGCACCCCACCCACGGCGGCCAGCAGGATTGACAGGTCCGTCCGCACATCACCCACCGCATCCTGTAGCAAAGGCATCATCGTTACCGAGAGCTTGCTGCGCTCTTCGGGGAACTGCTTCGCCATGTGGCGCTGGAGAGCCGTGAGATCAGCCACAGATTGCTCAATAGTGATACCGGGTTGGAGCCTACCCAGAACATACAGGCGGTCGTCATCGCGGCGGGAAATCCTGGGAAACGGTCCTTCGGCGTCGGCGGCGAAAGTGGTCCAGAAGTGAGAAGGGTTGGCGACTGGGAAGTGAAAGCTCGCGGGCATGACACCGACGATGGTGTGAACTTCATCGCTGATCCTGACGCTTTGACCGAGCACGTTGGGCGAACCAGCGAAATCGCTGATCCAGAGCCGGTGACTGAGAATGACCACGCGATGGCCGGGTTCTTCATCTTCCGGGGTGAAGCCGCGCCCGAGCGCCGGCGAGACGCCCAGCGTAGAAAACAAATTCGCCGAGACGCGTGCCGCCGAAAGAACCCGTGAACCCTCGTCGTTCGGCTTGCTGAAGAGCCGCGGTACTTCGTCGCAGGAAGCCACGGAAGCCAGCGTGCGATTGCGTTGCCGCCACTCCAGGAAGTCTGGATAAGAGACGCCCAGAGAATTCGCGGCGGCAGGGTTTGGCGCCGGGGCATCGGCCGGGTATTCGAGAGTGTGAATGGCGACCAACCGTTCAGGATGGGAAAATCGAAGCGGACGCAGGAGAATTCCGTCGACCAAGCTGAAGATCGCCGTTGTCGCGCCGATGCCCAGCGCGAGCGTCAGCACGGCAGTCAGGGTGAAGCCGGGACTGCGACGGAACTGGCGGACGGCGAAGCGGATGTCCTGCGATGACATTGAGCTGATTATGACATTGGAGAAGCTCTTCTGCCCGAATTCTCCGACCGATCGGCTTCGGAAAAGCCAGGTAAGACTAGGCACCAAATACCTTATCGGACGGGCTTCCCCGCAAATCTGGAGCCTGATCTCTTGTACAGGATCAATGGTATGTAGTGCACCCCCACCACCGTTGTAAACTGCGCCCAGTGACCCGATGAGCCAACCGCGCAGCAGGCATCCTCACCCGGTGCAGGTGCCGATTCGTCGTCAGTGCAGTCAAGATCTGATCGGAGCGTCCCAGTCGTGGCCAAGACGGTGTTGATCGTGGATGATAACCCGACGATTCGCCGGTCGCTTTGTGAGCTGTTCACGCAGCAGGTGGACTTTGCGATCTGTGGCGAAGCGGAAAATGGGCTGCAAGCGATTGAGAAAGCTCGACAGAGGAAACCGGACCTGATCGTATTGGACCTCGTGATGCCAGGCATGAATGGCCTGGACGTTGCACGAGTGATCAATGCCATGCTGCCAGAGGTTCCGATGATACTGTTTACTCTCCATAACGACGGTCTCGTGCAGGAACAGGCACGCTCGGCAGGGATCGCCACGGTCGTTTCCAAGAGCGAGCGAGGAGGGTTGCTGATCGACAAAGCTCGCAGTCTGCTCAACGGGTCTGAAGCAGCCTGACTCGGGGCATTTGGCGGCCGGCAGGAATGGGCGAGAACACGAAGGGACGTTTCTAGTTGTTGTCCTTCTTCATCTTCTTCGCGATCTCTTCGATCAACTTGGGTTTGAGTTCCGCAAGAACCTTGTCCACGAGGTGGCTGAGGGCTTCGCCCCCACCCCCATCCTCGGACTTGGCACCAGCCTCGGAGGCCGACTGGGTGGCTGATTCCTTGCTCGCGCTTTGAGCGGCGGCAACCAGCTCGGAGGTCAACTCTGGAGTAACAGATCCGGCAAGAAGGTGCTCGACAGCCGCAGCCGCGTCCTCCTTGGACTCAACCAGGGGCGCAGGAGAATCGCCTGCAGGGCTCGGCTGGGAAGGAGCTGGCGCCTGGATACTGGCGGCGTGTGATTCTGGAGCCGCCCCGGCCGATGCCTGAGCTGCGTAGGCTTCGGCTTCCTTCACTTCGGGAGCAGAGGTTTCGGTTGAGGGAGCAGCCGCTACCCCCGCCGGCTCCGAAGAACAAGCCGCAATCGGAGCGCCTTCCTGGGTTTTGATTGGGCCGGCAGACGATTCGGGTTTTTCCGCCTGCGGGGGCAACTTCGTCTCTTGCGGAATCGAGCTCTCGGTCGGTGGCGATGCGACACCATAGCGGGACAGGATTGAGCGTTTGGCATCGGCGGCGGCAGTTGCGGCTGCGGTTGCGCTCTCCATTTCCTGCTCCAGCAGGAGCGAGGATTCGTCTTTTGTCACAGCGATTGATTCGGCAATCCATCTTGGGCCGGTAGGCTGGAGCTGAGCCGTAGTCGCTGCCATGGTCGCTTCCGCCGCGGCTCCCTTGGCGTTGTCGGGGATCGTGGCTAGCACCGCCGCCACCTCGTCCTCAACCGACTTTCGATCTCCTTGCGGTCGATCCGCCACAGCATCGACAACTGCAGGCATGGCTGACCGTGCTTGAGCCTGAGCTTTGGTTTCTGGCGCGGCGGACGGGGATAGTCTCGGCTCGACCGCGTCTGCCTGCGCTCCCGGTGCGTCTTGCGCCGCGGCTTTCAGGGCTTCGGTAGGCGGTTGTGCGCTCTCGGAACCGCGCAGCTTGACCTCGTAATATTCGTCAGAGGCAGGGGGTGGGGTATCCTGGGCAGGTTCAGCTTCGCGGGTTTTTCCGCGCACGGTGGGAATCCTCAGCCGACTCCTCCACCCGCGTTCCTTATCGCCGAAATCTTTGGCGGGCTCCGCTGGCGCCCCGGTCTTCAGGTACGGGGACGAGGGCTGGGGAACAATCTTATCCTCAAGGTTGGTGAGGGCGGTTAGAAGTTCGCTGGCTTCGAAGGGCTTTACGATGAAGGCATCGGCGCGAACCCGGCGTGCTTCGTCGGCCTTGAACGGCTCCAGTTTGCCGACGGTTAGGAGTACAGGAATTCGAGCGGTTTCCGGCGATTCCCGAATTCGCTGGCAGACCTCCAGCCCGCCATAGCCAGGCATGTACACGTCCAGAACGATCAGGTCAGGTTTTTCTTCAGTGATCTTCTTCAGAGCGGAGGAGCCGTTGTTGACCGTGATCACTTCATAGCCGGCATCTACAAGGATTCGTCGGCCCATGTTTTGGGCAGTCACACTGTCATCTGCCAGTAGTATCGTACGTGCCAAGGCGAACCCTTCCCTTGAAAGGGGGAGATAGCGCGAAGGTAACGTGTCTTGGGCTCTAAGTCAATGAGAATACGACCATTAAAGAGGTTACGACAGGACAGCGCCGATCGGGGTCCGCTTAGCCAATTGAGCTGCGGCCCTTGAGCTCAGATACGCACCCGATCAGAAGGGTATTACTTTGTGAATACCTTTCTTTTTCTTGTGCTTGCTGGTGGCCTCCGCCGTGTCCTGGTCCCCGGGTGGAGGGTTCTGAGATGCCGCGTTGGGGTTTTGTGCATTGGTCGTGGGGGCCGAAGTCTGGCCAGAGGTCGACGCGGCTTGAATCTCGTTCACCTGTTGTGGCGGAGGTAGCGCCTGACTGGCCTCGGCCGGGACGTTCGGTTTGAGCTCCTTCGCGTCTGCCGGATTGACGTTAGGCTTCAGCTCGTTCGGGTCAGCGGGGCTATTGGAGGTGGCTCCGGTGGCAGGAGCCGGGGCTGCGGTTGCATCCGAACGGGGCACGGGCTGGTCGGGTGGTGGTGTACCTGGTTGGACGGTCTCGATCGAAACCGAGTGATTGTCGCTGCCATGACCCGCCGGAGCGATCACCGCCGCGGTTGCCTGGCGGACGACATCGCTGGCGCTTACTGGCGTCGGATCGACCAACGTGGGTTCGCCCACATGTGCCGTTTCCGCGACATCGGGACGCTTTTCGAAGTTCTTCACCAGCTTCGAGACTGGGGTTTCCGCGTGGCGGCTGTCCTCTTCCGCCTTATTTTCTGCGATGGCTGCCTTGGTCGGTTTCGGGATAGGCTGGTGAAGCGCAGCCAGCCTGAGCTTGGCGTCGTCGGCCCGGTTCATCAGAGGATAGCGAGTCAGAATGTGGTCGTAGGCATCGGTGGCCCCTTTGGTGAAAGGCTCAATCATGCGGGTCTTGACCACCTCATACATGCAATTCCGCGGCTGACCCGGGCTCACACAATTCGGTCGCGACCGCAACATATTGATCTCGCCTTCATAGGATTGTCCCAAAAGGTAGAGAGCTTCATCGGCTTTGCTATAGAGGGGATACTTGTCCACCAAGGTTCGCAAGCGCGCAATCGCGGCGGGATAAGATTCACGCAAGTAATAAAAGCGCCCGATCTCAAACTCGCGCTCGGCGAGGTCTTCCTGCACCTCTCGCAGCTTCTGCTTGGCCTCGGGGACCATTGGGCTATCGGGAAACTGTTGAATCAGTCGCCGATACTCCTCCTCGGCGCGCAGGGCGTGGGTGTAGTCGCGATCCGGCTTTTCCATCTCCTGATAGTGAATGTTGGCGATTTTCAGCTGAGCTTCCGCGGCTTCTGGCACGTTGGGGAAAAAGGTGATGAAGTCCTTGTACTCGATCTCCGCCTGCTCGAGTGACGCCGTGCCGCCTTCCGCATACCAGGAGTCCGCAATGGCCAGCTTGGCGCGGGCGATGTACTCCGAATCCGGGTAGGTATTGATTAGGGTTTGCAGGCTGAGCCGGGCTACGTCGAAGTGGTTGTGCTTCATGGCGTCCATGGCACGATCGAAGAGCACTTTGTCGGGTTGCTTCGAATCGACGTTGGCAATGGGATTTTTGACCTTCTTGTTGGTGCAACCCGAGATGAGCAACAGCAGACCCACAACGAGAACTATTTTCGGAAGACGTTGCGACATAAGACCTCGAAAATTGCCTCTACTTCCAGTTTTAGCCTGCGTTCCTTAGCAGGACGATGGGCAAGCAGAAACTATACCCTGAGGAATGCGGCTTCGCGGGCCGCTTTCAGCAGTTTCTGCGCGTTGTCGGCCGGGTCGCCGTGCCCGAAAACGGCGCTGCCCGCCACCAGGATCTCGACTCCGGCCCGAACCACCTCGCCGACTGTCTCGACGTCAATGCCTCCATCCACTTCGATGCGAAAACCCAGGCGCTTTTCCGCCCGCCACTCGGCCAATCGGCGAATTTTGTGCACCACCCCGGGGATGAATCGCTGTCCCCCAAAACCGGGATTCACCGACATGATGAGCACGTGGTCGACCATGTCCAGTACCTCGGACAAGGTCTCAACCGGCGTCGCGGGATTCAGCACAACACCGGGCGATACATCATGACTGCGGATCAGGGTCAGAGTACGATTGAGATGGCGGCAAGCCTCCTGGTGAACCGAAATCCAATCTGCCCCGGCTTCGGCGAACTGGGGGATAAATTCATCCGGATGCTCAATCATGAGATGGCAATCGAGAGGCAAATCGGTTGCTTTTCTCAACGAGCGCAACACCACCGGTCCGAGGGTGAGGTTGGGCACGAAATGCCCGTCCATGACGTCCACATGGATGATTGTAGCTCCTCCCTGGACTGCGGAGTCGACCTGCTCGGAAAGGTGGGCAAAATCTGCCGACAGAATCGATGGGGCTAGCTCGATCAACCTAGGCTCCTGACGGATGCCGCACAAAAATTTTAACACGCGCATTGAGGCAGCCATGGCTTTTTCCCCGCTTTCCGCCCGCAGGATGCGGCCGCCAAAAGGTACAATCAAGCCTTGGTCTGGCGGACGTCGATCCCGCCGACCGCAGGCACATCATGATGCGAGTTCGAAAAGCCGTCTTCCCCGCCGCCGGTTTGGGCACACGTTTTCTGCCTGCCACCAAGGCTCAGCCCAAAGAAATGTTGCCCCTGGTGGACAAGCCGATCATTCAGTATGGCGTCGAAGAGGCCTTAGCCTCGGGTTGCGACCAGATCATCATTATCACCGGGCGGGGAAAGCAGGCGATTGAGGATCATTTCGACGTAAGTTATGAACTCGAAAGGATGCTCGAAGACCGCAAGAAGACGGACTTGCTGGCCATTGTGCGTCACATTTCCGATCTGATTCACGTGGCCTACGTGCGACAGAAAGAGGCTCTCGGCCTCGGCCACGCCGTGCTCACGGCGCGAGAATTGATTGGAGATGAGCCCTTCGCAATATTGCTGGCCGATGACGTGATCGATGCCGACCCTCCTTGCCTCAAGCAGATGATCCAGGTCTTTGAAGAGACCCAGAGCTCGGTCCTGGCCACTCAGATCGTGGAGGGCAAGGCAATCTCAGCATACGGCGTCCTGGACGTGAAGCCCGCCGACGGCCGGTTCCATGGCCGTCTCTATGAAATTGTCAACATGGTGGAGAAGCCGCGCCCGGAAGAAGCCCCTTCCAACCTGGCCATCATCGGACGTTACATCCTAACTCCGACGGTGTTTAACACCTTATCCCAGATTCAAGCCGGCGCCGGCGGCGAACTCCAGCTCACCGACGGAATGAAGTTGCTGCTCAAACAAGAAAAGATGTATGCGTATGTGTATCAGGGCAGGCGTCACGATACCGGCGACAAGCTGGGCTTCCTGAAAGCCACGGTGGAATTCGCCCTGAAGCGAGAAGACTTGGGAGAACCGTTCCGCCAATACCTAAAGAGTTTGAACCTCTAGACTCGCTCCCCTTTCATCCTTCTCCCAAGGTCATCTTCAGTTTCTTCGATTTCTCTTCAACGCTGGAGGCCAGGTTTTGTTTGTGAGCAAGGAGTTTTTTTGCCAAGGCTGCGCTTCCGAGGCCTAGGATTTGTGCGGCCAGGATGCCTGCATTGGTGGCCCCGGGCCTGCCGATTGCTACGGTCGCGACGGGAATGCCCGCCGGCATCTGGACCGTAGCCAGCAACGAATCCAGTCCATTGAGCGAAGTCGAGGGAATCGGAACGCCGATGACCGGCAGGCTGGTGTGGGCTGCGATCACCCCGGCAAGATGGGCAGCTCCTCCCGCGCCCGCGATAATCACACGAATGCCCCGGCGTGCCGCATGGCGAGCGAAGTCCGCGGTACGCTCGGGAGAACGGTGGGCGGAGGTGACGTCGATCTCGTAAGCGATTCCAAAATCCTCGAGCACCTTAGCCACCTCGCGCATAATCTCGAGATCGGAGTCGCTCCCCATGACAATCGAAACCAGTGGCTTGCTCACGAGGTCCTTTCCAGTTGGCCCTGCAGGCCGTGCCAACCAACCCAAACTATCTCTTGCCAGCCTTTGCCGCGATATCTTTGCGGTAATGCGCCCCCTCGAAACTGATCTTCGAGACTACATCGTAGGCCCGAGCGACCGCAGTTTTCAGCTCCGGCGCTCGCGCCGTAATGTCGAGCACCCTGCCGCCTGCCGTGAAATACGTGTGATCCCGGGCTGAGGTGCCGGCGTGAAAAACCTTGACATCTGCCATGTGGTCGACGTCTTCGAGGCCGCTGATCTTTTTCCCCGCTTCGAAGGTACCGGGATAGCCGCCGGAGGCCATCACCACACAGGCGGTAGCATCCTTCGACCAGCGAAAATCTCCTTCGCTGACCCGACCTTCGATGGCTGCCTCGAAGGCCTCCAACAGATCGCTTTCGAGGCGCATCAGGATCGCCTGCGTCTCCGGATCGCCAAAGCGACAATTAAACTCAAGAACCATCGGTCCCCGCGCCGTCAGCATCAGCCCGCAATATAGAATGCCCTGGTATTCCACCCCCTCGGCTCTCATTCCCTCCACCACCGGCCGGGCGATGTGCTGCACAATCCAGTTCTGCATCTGTCCATCGAGCAGGGCTTGACTGGAGTAAGCACCCATGCCGCCCGTGTTTGGGCCGGTATCGCCGTCGCCGACCCTTTTGTAATCCTGCGCCGGTACCAAGGGGGCCACTCGGTCACCGTCACTGAGCACGAGAAACGAAAGTTCTTCTCCTTGCAGGCATTCCTCGATTACCACACAGAGCCCGGCTTCGCCCAGCATCTTGCCGCTGAGCATCTCGCTCGCGACCGTAGCGGCTTCATCCTTGGTCTTGCAGATCACTACGCCCTTTCCCGCAGCCAGCCCATCGGCTTTGAGCACAATCGGCATGTGAAAGTGGGGCAGGGCGTCACGAACCTCATCCCGCGACCTGCAGATCGCATAGGGCGCACTGGGAATATGGTGGCGCTGCATAAATAGCTTGGCGAAGCTCTTGCTCGACTCCAGCTGCGCCGCCGCCGCCGTCGGACCAAAGGTTTTCCATCCCTGGCTGGTAAAACGGTCGACCACGCCCAAGGTCAGAGGCAGCTCAGGTCCGACCACAGTTAGGTCGGGCTCGACCCGCTTGGCCACATTGACGAGCGAGTCGATGCTTTTGAGGTCGGCGGGTAAACATTCAGCATCGGCAGCAATCCCGCCATTGCCCGGAGCACAGTAAATCTTGGAAACACGTGGGGACTGGCGCAGTTTCCAGACCAGCGCGTGCTCCCGCCCGCCGCTTCCGAGGACAAGAACTTTCATAATTAGAAACAAACAAGGTTAGGGTCATCAGAGCGGGATGTCAAACCTGATTCCCGGGTATTGTCAAAACTTATTAGAAGCGTCTTCATCGTTAACTTTTTAGAAATGTCCCCTTTTTGTTGTTCTTGTGCGAATCGATCCCTGTTCGAATGCCACGATGGGTTAATCATGGTTAAGCCATCCCAGAACTGCCGACTGATTCCACGCGACTTGCAACCATTGCCGTGCCAACCAGGGCGTCGCGGTGCCACGAAGCCTTGTCCTGGCAACAGCGGAGAATGCCATTCGGATGTTGAACTTTGCTGGTCGAGAAATGGTCGAAAAGGTGGATATCAATGCAAAAGAGGAGGACATGGGATTTGAGATGATGCTTATAGAGATTATTGATCCTCTGAGGGGAACAAATGAAAAAGGATCACCGGGTTATGTAAAGCAGTTTCTCCCAGGCCAACTTCAGCCATCAGGGGGCACCGGGCCGTAAACATGTGATGAGGGTCACTGACCGCGACAGATGCTGTGAAGGAAACTATTGCACGAATCGAGTATCGGCGTTGTTCCAGAAGGGGTACTAGAGCGCCACGGTGCCCCTTTTTGGCGTCCATCCAATCCGCGGCTGTACGCCCCAACCAGGGGTCCCCGCTCGATGCCATCATATAATCGAGGCGGATGATAACCGTCTCCAAAGAAGACTACCTAAAGGCCATCCTGGAGGCCGAAAGCGAAGGCGAGAGCGTGATCTCCGCTACCCTCGCCCACTGGCTTTCGGTATCGGCACCGGCGGTCACGATGGCGATGCGCCGCCTGAAGAGGGATGGCCTGGTCCGCATCGGGAGCGACGGCCAGGTTGGACTGACTCCCGCAGGGCGCAAAATCGCACGTAGACTGGCTCTGCGTCATCATCTCATCGAGCGCATGTTGGCCGAGATGTTTGGCATGGAATGGTACAAGGTTCACGATGAAGCGGAGCGTTTGGAGCACGCGGTATCACCGGATTTTGAAGCCAAGCTGCTCGCCAGGCTGGGAAAACAAGCTGCCTGCCCGCACGGAAGTCTCAGCGAACGCGAGAGTCCGGCGAGCCGACGCCGTCGAGGCTTGCTGCTGCTCGCGGAAGCCGACGCCGGACGAGACTATGTGGTCAGCGGCATTTATGAGCGGGACCGAAAGTTACTCGAATTTCTCGAGGGGCGGGGAATTCGCCCAGGGGCCGAACTTCACGTATCCGGGAAGAATTATGATCAGACGCTGACTCTGGCTACTGATCGGGGACGTGTCACCCTGGGGCGCTCTGCCGCCGAAAGAGTTTGGGTGGCGCAAGAATCGCCGCCTCGACGTCGTGGTTCCTTGAAAGACTGAGTGCATCAATCACACTCGTTGCCGTCGGGTTGCACCGGGTCACATTTTGCCCGCAAGACCTTGACCAACCCTCAGCAGGGGTCCGACCGTTAGCACAGTTGCGGTGACACCGGAAGCTTCGATCACACTGACCGTTAGCAATCTGGTGGCCGGCCATGAGATTCAAGCTCCAGGGCCATTTGAGTCCGGGCCGCAATCACTCATAATCTTATCGGACGCCGGAACCATTGCTTATAGCAATTTCCCGCTAAAATATACCCAGTCTTGGACGGCGCATGCTGAACCGCCCACATTGCGGTCGGCATCTATTTCCCAAGGAAGGTGTTGCTCGATGAACAGCTTTGGTGCTTGCTCTACGCTCCGCATCGGCGGCCAGGAATATCAAATCTACCGTATCGACGCTTTGGATAAGCAGGGAACTTCGACCCGGCATCTTCCCTACTCGTTGCGCATTCTCCTGGAAAACCTTTTGCGCATGGAAGACGGTCGCAATGTTACCCCGAAGGATATTCTTGCGCTGGCTGGCTGGAACAGCCAATCAACACCGGACCGTGAAATTGCCTTCACTCCCAGCCGCGTTCTCATGCAGGATTTTACCGGTGTTCCCGCCGTGGTCGATCTGGCCGCCATGCGGGACGCCATGAAGCGTCTCTCCGGCGACCCCGCGCGGATCAATCCTTTGTTGCCAGCAGAGCTGGTGATCGATCACTCGGTGCAGGTAGACCAATTCGGCACGCCCAACGCCTGGCAGATCAACGCAGAGCTCGAATTCCTGCGCAACAGGGAGCGCTACGCGTTCTTGCGATGGGGGCAAACTGTCTTTCGCAATCTCGCCATCGTCCCGCCGGACACCGGAATTGTGCACCAAGTCAATCTCGAGTATCTGGCGAGGGTCGTGTTCGTCGAAAAAAGACCAGGGGAAACTCTTGCCTACCCCGACACCCTGGTCGGGACGGACTCGCACACCACGATGATCAACGGGCTAGGGGTGCTGGGATGGGGTGTGGGTGGAATCGAAGCCGAGGCGGCGATGCTCGGGCAACCGGTCTCAATGTTGATTCCTCAGGTCGTCGGCGTCAAGCTGAACGGCAGACTTCGGGAGGGCGCAACTGCGACCGACTTGGTGCTCACGATCACCGAGATGCTCCGCAAGCATGGAGTGGTCGGCAAACTGGTGGAATACTTCGGATCAGGTCTCGAGGAGCTCCCCTTGGCTGATCGAGCCACCATCGGCAACATGTCTCCCGAGTACGGCGCTACCTGCGGCATCTTTCCCGTCGACAAAGAGACCATCAACTACTTGCGACTGACCGGGAGATCGGAGGAACAGATCGCTTTGGTTGAGGCCTACTGCCGCGAGCAAGGACTGTTCCACGATGCGAAGACCCCGCAAGCGCAATATTCCGAGCTGCTTTCGCTCGATCTCGGAAGTGTGGAACCCAGCCTTGCCGGCCCTAAGCGTCCGCAGGATCGCGTGCCCCTGTCGAAGGCTAAGGAGTCCTTCGAACAGGCGTTGCCGTCCTTGATCAAGCCGGGGAAATCAGCTTCGAGCGGGGTCGAAGCCGCCTCCGGCAACGGAAATCCTCACCACGGCAGTGTGGTCATCGCGGCGATTACCAGCTGCACCAACACATCGAATCCCGCCATGATGCTCGCGGCCGGGCTCCTGGCGAAAAAGGCGGTCGAGCGCGGGCTCGAAGTGCCGGTCTGGGTGAAGACCTCGTTGGCTCCCGGATCGAAAGTGGTGCGTGACTATCTGACGCAAGCCGGACTGATGGGGTACCTCGAAAAGTTGAAATTCCATATCGTCGGCTACGGTTGTACTACGTGCATCGGGAATTCCGGCCCCCTGCCCGAAGAAGTCTTGAGCGTGATTGAAAACAAGAATCTGGTGGTGGCCTCGGTGCTGTCGGGAAATCGAAACTTTGAAGGCCGCATCAATCCGGATGTGCGCGCCAATTACCTGATGTCACCGCCCTTGGTTGTGGCCTTCGCCTTGGCCGGACGCATTGATCTCGACCTGCGCAAGGACGCCTTAGGTACCGACAAGCAGGGCAATCCCGTCTATCTGGTTGACATTTGGCCGTCGCGCAGCGAAGTGGAAGAGGCGATGCAGCATTCCATTTCCTCGCAGATGTTTCGCCAAACCTACGGCCAGGTCTTTCAAGGAGATGCACATTGGCGCTCGCTGGCGGTCCCGGCCGGAGATACTTACAGCTGGGATCCCGAGTCCACTTATATACGCTGCCCTCCTTACTTCGATGGCATGACCGTCCGCCCGGAAACGGTGGGTGACATCCACCACGCCCGCGTGCTGGCGGTGCTTGGCGATAGCGTCACCACCGACCACATCTCGCCCGCCGGTTCGATCAAGCCGGACAGTCCGGCAGGGAAGTACCTGATCGAGCATGGAGTGAGGCCCGCCGAATTCAATTCCTACGGGTCGCGGCGGGGAAACCATGAGGTCATGGTTCGCGGCACCTTCGCGAACGTTCGTCTACGCAACAAGTTAGTGCCCCAGCGGGAAGGCGGATTCACCCGTCACTGGCCCGAGGGTTCCGAGGTGACCATCTTCGAGGCGGCAGAAAGGTACAAAGAGGAAGGAGTGCCATTGCTGATCCTGGCCGGAAAGGAATACGGAGCGGGTTCGTCGCGGGACTGGGCTGCCAAGGGCCCACGGCTGCTCGGCGTGCGCGCGGTAATTGCCGAAAACTACGAGCGCATTCATCGCTCCAATCTCGTGGGGATGGGAATTTTGCCGCTTGAGTTTCTTGAGGGAGAAAGTGCTGCATCGCACGGGCTGACAGGGGAGGAGGAATTCCTCATCAGCGGCGTGGGCGAGGTGGTCGACAGATTTGCCCCCCGCAGTCAGGTGAAGGTAACGGGCCGCGTCGATGGCACCAAGAAAGAGTTTTTCGCGGCGGTGCGCATCGACACTCCTCAGGA
>Ga0187783_10000828_pt1 | contig 22775 bp, 23 predicted proteins | sample 1015_SJ02_MP02_2_FD_132471 | JGI IMG/M metagenome (GOLD analysis project Ga0187783, IMG submission 132471) | Tropical peat soil microbial communities from peatlands in Department of Meta, Colombia - 1015_SJ02_MP02_20_MG | ecosystem: Environmental > Terrestrial > Soil > Wetlands > Peat | place...
CGTCGCTCTGTGCACGCGTACCTTCATTCACGCCGACGCGCAACGCGTCGTTGATTTTTGGAAGCGTTTCAGGAGTAAACTCGACGTCGACGACGTTGCCGAGTATTTGAACGACCTTGCCGGTCGCAGTTTCGGTCGCAGTCATAATCTATCGCATTTCCTTCCGGCGGAGTGGCGTTTGGTGTTTCGTGATGAGGCGCGGCGGTGCATTACGCCGCAGAGCCGTTCGTCGCTCCGCCCTCCGGGCTGCGCTCCTACTGCCTTCCTCCTCGCTCCCGCCATCCATGGCTCCGCTCGTCGTTCAGAGCCTCTCCGGCGTAACGCACCGCCGCGCCTCATCACGAAACCCCCAAGGCTTCGGCACCCGCTACGATCTCCAGGAGCTCTTTTGTGATGGCGGCTTGGCGGGCGTTGTTCATTTGGATCGTAAGTTCGTCGATGAGCTTCGAAGCGTTGTCGGTAGCGTTGGTCATCGCGACGAGCTGCGCCGCAAAAAAGGCGGCATCGGTCTCAAGCATTGCCGAGTAAATAGTAAATTCGAGGTATTTCGGCAAGAGGCGCCCCAGCACGAACTCGGGCGACGGCGCGAATTCGATGGCTCCCTGTTTCCTCGTGTCATCCTGAGGAGCGCCCGCAGGGGGCGTCTCGAAGGACGTAAGGTCCTCCTTGAGGATCGGGACGAGCTTGCGAGTCTGCGGGCGCTGCGACATCATCGTGATCAGTTTTTGCGACACGAGCACGATTTCTGAGATCGCTCCGCGATTGTAGTCGTCGGTGACGGATCGGGCGACCTCGCGCGCCGTTTCGATCTTCGAGGGCGCGCCGAGCAGCCAGCTTTTCGCGTCGGCGATGCCCCAGCGGCGCACCGCATTGCGCGCCTTCGCGCCGACCGTGTAGTATTTTACGCCGCTCTGCTTGCGTGCGAAGCTCTCGGCGGCCGCGATCACGTTCGAGTTGAAGGCGCCGGCAAGCCCTTTGTCGGCCGTCATCAAGATGACGCCCGCCGGCGCGCCGGCCCGGCCCGGCTTCATGAAGGGATGGTCGACGGTCGCCACCGCCGCGATCAGATCGCCAAGCATTTCGGCAAGCGCGTCGGCGTATGGACGCGCCTTCTTTTGCGCAGCCTCGGCGCGCCGTATCTTTGCACCCGCGACCTGTTTCATCGCTTTGGTAATCTGCTGGGTGTTCTTGAGCGATCGAATACGGTCGCGCAGATCTCGTACGGTCGGCATTCTTCGACTACGCCCGCTTAGAAGCTCTTATTGAACTCGCCGAGCGCGGCGTCGAGCTTCTTCGCCGTTTCGTCGGAGAGCTGGCCGCTCTGTGCGATCGCTTGGGGAATCTCCGGGTGCTTGTCGTGCAGAAAATCCACGAGCCCCGCCGCCCAGTTTTGAAGGCGCGGCGTGGGTATGTCGTTCACGAATCCGTGCGTCGCGCCGTAGATGATCGCGACTTGATCTTCCATGGGCTGCGGCTGGTATTGCGGCTGCTTGAGCAGCTCCGTGAGCTTTTCGCCGCGCATCAGCTGATTCTGCGTTGCCTTGTCGAGATCGCTCGCAAGCTTCGAGAAAGCTGCCAGGTCGCGATACTGCGCGAGCTCGAGTTTGAGCTGACCGGCGACCGATTTCATCGCCTTCGTCTGCGCGGCGCCGCCGACGCGCGAAACCGAGAGTCCGATATCGACGGCCGGCCGGATTCCTTGAAAGAAGAGTTGCGGCGTCAAATAGATCTGCCCGTCGGTGATCGAGATGACGTTCGTCGGAATATATGCGGAAAAGTCGCCGGCCTGCGTCTCGATCACGGGAAGCGCCGTCATGGAGCCGCTTCCCATATCGTCGGAGAGCTTCGCGGCCCGCTCCAATAGACGGGAATGCAGGTAGAAGACGTCGCCCGGATAGGCTTCGCGTCCCGGTGGGCGTCGTAGCAGCAGCGACATCTCGCGATACGATTGCGCGTGTTTAGTGAGATCGTCGTAAACGATGAGGACATCCTTGCCGGCGTACATCAGCTCTTCGGCCATCGCGCAGCCTGCAAACGGCGCGAGCCATCGCAGTGCGGCGGCTTCCGATGGGCTAACGGCGACGATCGTGGTGTACTCCGCCGCGCCCTTCTGCTCGAGCACTTCGGCGAGTGCTGCCACGGTAGAGTTCTTTTGACCGATTGCCACGTACACGCAAAACACACCACGTCCGCGCTGATTGATGATCGTGTCGATCGCCATCGCCGTCTTGCCCGTCGAGCGGTCCCCGATGATCAGCTCGCGCTGCCCCCGGCCGATCGGAATCAATGCGTCGATTGCGCGGATACCGGTCTGCAGCGGCTGCTTGACGGGCTGGCGCTGTACCACGGTTGGAGCCATGTTTTCGATCGTGCGAAAGCGCGTCGCTTGGATCTCGCCTTTGCCGTCGCTCGGCTGGCCCAACGGGTTGACCACGCGCCCAAGCATCGCTTCGCCGACCGGAACCGAAGCGATACGGCCGGTCCGCCGAACGCTATCGCCTTCTTTGATGTCAACGTCGGGGCCCATGATGACGACGCCAACATTGTCCTCTTCCAAGTTGAGCGCCACGCCTTGCAGGCCGTTGGGGAATTCGACGAGCTCCGACGAGCGTACGCCGCGAAGCCCGTAGACCCGCGCGAGATTTGCCCCGACCTCGATCACCGTGCCGACCTCGTCTTCTTGAATCCCGGTTCGGAATTGCTCGATCTGCTGTTTGAGAATTCCGGCTATTTCATCAGCGTTTATCATTGCTCAACTTTCCGACGTCAGCTTGTTTGGGCGAGTTCTCGAGCAAGCGCATTGAGGCGCCCCACGATCGTCGCGTCGATGCGACGATCTCCGATCATGATGCGCAAGCCCCCGATGAGCTGCGGATCGACGACTTCGGTCACTTCGAACTTCTTCGCATAGAGAGATTCGAGCTTCGCGATCAAGTCGCGATATTCGCTGCGTCCCAGCGGCCGAGCCGATTGCAGCGTCAGCGTTTCGGCACCGCGCGCTGCCCGTTCTAACGCAAGATATTCCGCAACGATCGAGGCGAGCAACGCTTCGCGCCGCTTGCGCACCAGCAGCAGCAGCGTATGCAGTGCGATCGGATGAACCTTCGCGCCGAACGCTTCCGCAAAGACTCGCTCCTTGGACGGACGGTCGATCACCGGCGATTCGAAGAAATCGCGAATGAGGCCGGGCGCGGAAATCACGCGCGAGAGCGTCTGCAAATCGGCGCTAACGCGATCGACGGCATCCTGCTCGCGCGCCAGCGAGGCGACGGCGACGGCGTAACGGCGGGCAAGGGTCCGGTTAACCATGCGCCGCGTCTCCTAGCGAGCCTGTAAAGCGTTCCACGAAGCGCGCATCGAGCGCCGGATTCACCAGCTCCCGGGCGTCGTCGCGCGCGAGCGCGAGCGCTCGCGCGACGATCTCGTCACGTAGACGCTGCCGAGCCGCCGCGATTGCGCGCTCGAGCTCGCGTCCGGCCTCGGCCAGCACGCGTTCGCCCGCCTCGGCGGCTTCTTTGAGCAGTGTCTCCCGCTCGTGGTCGGCGCGCGCGTTCGCTCGATCCTCGATGAGCCGCGCGTCGTGGCGGGCGGTCTCAATCTCGGTACGCAGTGCTTCGAGCGCCGCCTTCACCTCGTCGCGATGGCGTTCGGCATCGGCGATTCGGCGATTGCTGCGCTCTTGCGCGGTCATTACGACCGGCATAACCCAACGCAGCCATATGAAAACCAGTACCGCAATAAACAAAAACGACGAGACGATCTGGCTCCACACCGCGATGTGAAAGTAAAGCTGCGTGTCGTTCATTGCGTTGCCTCGGGAACGACGCGGGCAAGCATAAGCTTCGCGAGCCGGCGAACCACGTCGGACTCGCCCGCGCGGGCTGCCTCCAGCTGTGCCTGCGCGGTGCGCTGCGCTTCTTCCACGACACTCTGCGCTTGCTGCGCGTAGCGGCCGGACAGCTCGGCCGCCTCGTTGGAGGCTTGCGCGCGGACAGTAGCGACGCGATGCTCGGCCTCGCGGCGCGCCGCGACGCGAACTGCCTCCGTTTGCGCGCGCAGACTCTGCGCTTCTTCTTGGTACCGATCGTAATCGGAGACGAGGCTTTTGATGTATTCGCAGCGCTTCGCGATCGCTCGCCCTACGGGCCGCAAAAAAACCACATTGAGCACCGCGAAGAATATCGCGAAGTTGATCAGCTGGACGATCAGCGTCCCGTCGATCGAAAGAAACGACATCCGGTCTTACTTCACCAACGCGGTGATGATTTGGGGCACCTTCGCTACCACGAGCAGGATGTAGAACGAGAGCGCGATCGCGATGAACGGCACCGCCTCCAGTACGCCCACACCCAAGAACATGAAGACGAAGATGTTGGGGCGCGCCTCGGGCTGACGAGCGATCGATTCAACCGCTTTCGACGCTACGATGCCGTCGCCCACGGCCGAGCCGAATGCGACGCCCGAGATCACGATTCCGAAGCAGATCAAGGCTGCCGCGGCGATTAAGGCTTCTTGGTTCACTGCAATTCCTTTCTAAGTTCGTTTCTAGTGTTCGTCGGCAAGCGCCAGCGAAAGGTAGACGATTGCCAGCAACGTGAAGACGAAAGCTTGTATCGTTCCGACGAAAAAGTTGAAAAATTGAATCAAAACCGGAACGGAGGCGACGCCTAGCGAGAGATTGAAGAATCCAATCCTAATGCGCGCCTGAATAATATTGGCGACGATGATGAAGAGCAGCTCGCCAACGAAGATGTTGAAGAAGAGCCGCGCCGCCAGGGTGATGGGACGCAAGATCTCGTCGAGGACATTCACCGGCAAGAGCGCCGGGAAAGGTTTGAGGACGTGGCCGAAGTACCCGAGACCTTTCTTGCGAAACGCGACGACTTGAATCATCACGAAGACGACCAGGGCCAGCGGCACGACCGTATTGAGATCGGCCGTCGGCGATCCGCCGAACGGCAGACCGAGCGCTTTGAAGGGCAGCATGCCGAACTGATTGAGTAGGAAAATGAAAATGAATAACGCGACAAAGAACGGAACGAACGGCTCGCCGCCTTCGCCCAATACGCTCGTCACCAAGTCCGCGATGTAGTTAAAGACCGCTTCAAGAACGGCTTGACGTTTCGTTACGTACGGCGAACGATAGCTGGCGCCGATCCAGCCGAAAAAGAGCAGCGAGATGATCATTACGAGCCAGGTGGTCGCAATAGTATCGGCATGGACTGCGCCCACGACGGGCAGCCGCCAAAGAATATGTTCGCCGATTTGTTCGTGCACGCGTTACCGGTCGCTTGAAGATCTCTGTCGGAAGGCTCGCGACGCGCCCCACGCATACGCAGCGAGCGGAAGAAAGAAACCGGCCAGAAACGGCCCCAGCGCCCACCATGGGCCCCGAGCCGCCAATGCCGCGGCTACTATACTAAAGGCTCCCAGCCGCAGTAAACTACTTATCCCAAAGGATGCAGCGACTCCGGTATCGGCCAAGCGCTCGCTTCCCCGCATGACGGCGAGGGCGTTGAAGAGTCCGAAAGCAACGCCGAGCATGAGCGCCAGGCTTGCATACCAGCTCAAAGGCAGAAGCACGAGCGAAGCGACGGCGCCGACGACCGCCGATTTGCCGGCGATGGACCATTTCAGTTGGTAGTAGGCTTTCACCGCAGCGATCGAACTACCAGCCGCAGCGCGGAATACGCCCCTCCAGCCGCTCCGAGCAGGAGACCCGCCGGCGCCCATAAGGGCTCGCCGAATCGGCCGGCGGCCACGATTCCGCAAACAAGCCCGATAATCGCTCCAGCCGCGAACGTTCCGCCGGCCACCAGCACCGGCAGGAGCGGTCTCACCGCCCCGCGCTTGCGGAGCCGGCTTGTGATTCTGCGGCGAACGGCGCCGGGTATGCCCCGCCGCGCGCGCGCGCCCAAAGCCACGCGGCGATTCTGGCGGCAGCGCGCCCGTCGCCGTAAGGATTAACGGCCCTGGCCATTCGCGCGTAGGCGTCGGCGTCCGTCAATAAACAGCGCGCCGAAGCGACGATCCGCTCGCGCGCATGGCCGACAAGCTCGAGCGTGCCGGTTACTAGTCCCTCGGGACGCTCCGTCTCGTCGCGCATCACCAATACCGGCTTGCCCAGGCAAGGCGCCTCTTCCTGAAGGCCCCCCGAATCGGTCAGAACGAATTCGCAGCCCTTCACGGCTGCGACCATCTCCGCGTAGTCGATCGGATCGACTAACACGACCCCAGGAATGCCGTCGAGAACGGCGTGCGCAATCGGCGCCACGCGGGGTGACGGGTGAACCGGCCAGTAGATTTGCGGCCGTCCCGGCAGTTCGGCGATCTCGCGAAGCGCTTCGCAAATCGCCGGCATATGCGGGTGGTTCTCTCGGCGATGCGCCGTGACGACGATCGTCGGCAGCCCCGCTTTGAGCTCTTCCCAGTGTGGCGGTTTGGGAAGATCGTCGCGGCCGGCCGTCTCGAGAAACGCATCGATGACCGTGTTGCCCGTGACGACGATGTCGCGCGAGGCGACGTTCTCTTGCAAGAGGTGCTCGCGCGCTAGCTCCGTCGGCGCAAAGTGATACGAGGTGATGGCCCCGGTCAAGCGCCGGTTCATCTCTTCCGGATAGGGCAGCCATCGATTCTTCGTCCGCAGTCCGGCCTCGACGTGACCGACCGCAGTCCGTTGATAAAAAGCCGCTAGCGCGGCCGCCGTGCTAGTCGTCGTGTCGCCGTGGACGAGCACGATCTCAGGGCGAGCGTCGAGCAGAACCGGCTCTATCTTAGTCAGCACGCGCGTCGTCACTTCGGTGAGCGTCTGATCCTCCGTCATGACGTTTAGATCGTAATCGGGTGCGATGGCGAAGAGCGCAAGCAGATCGTCGAGCATCTTACGATGCTGAGCGGTAACGCATACGACGTCGTCGATCTCCGGGTGAAGCCGCAATGCACGCACGACCGGCGCCATCTTGATCGTGTCGGGGCGCGTCCCGAATACGCTCATCACCTTTAGCCTAGCGGTCATCTTCGACGGGCGAGCCTTTCGGTCACGTTGCGTGGCGAAAGACGTGCGTGAACTCGCCCGAAAAAGCGAGCGCGACGGCTCCCAACACGAAGCAAACGGCGTAGAGCAGCAAGACCGCTTGCCGCACGTTCAGTCCGAAGCGAAAGATCAGCTGATGGTGGAAATGGTCGCGATCCGCCTCGGTGATTCGGCGACCACTGCGCGCCCGTCGAACGATCGCGGCTGCAGTGTCCAGCACCGGCAGCGCGAGCACGAGCAGCGGCACGACGACGCTGACGGCGATCGCGGTCTTGCTCGCACCAATGATGGAAACGGTCGCGAAGACGTATCCAATGAAGAGCGACCCGGCGTCGCCGAGAATGATGCGCGCCGGGTTGAAGTTGTAGGGCAGAAAGCCGAGCGCCGCGCCGATCAGCGCGGCGACGACCAGCGCCACGATCGGATTACCGTGAACCACGGAGATGACGAATAGAAAGACGCTCGATATCGCCGCCACTCCAGTCAACAAACCGTCGAGCCCGTCGAGGAAGTTGATCGCGTTCATCATACCGACGTACCAAAGCAGCGTCAGCGGTATTCCGATTGCGAGCGGAAAGTCGATCCAGTTCGTCCCCGGATTATGGTCGAACGGATTGTTGATGCCCGGGATGACGAAGCCGTAGAGCATGGAGATCAAAGCGACGACGATTTGGGCGATGAATTTGTTGCGTGCCCGCATTTGCATCACATCGTCCCAAATCCCGACGCCGAGAATCAGGAGGCTGCCGAAGAGGAGTCCCACCAGCTTATGGACCGCGTCGAACTGATCGGCCGCCGGCAAGAGTCCGAGCGGCGAAGCGAGTGAAACGCCGAGCACCGCAAAGAGGGCGAACGCGAAGCCGAAAAAGACTGCAATGCCGCCGACGCGCGGCTTCGGCGAGGGATGCATGCGTCGCGCATGCCCGTCGTCGTCGACGATCCCCAGACGAATCGCGAGTCGCACGACCAGCGGCGTTGCCAGACCGGTCACTACGGCTGCGATCGCAAAGGCTGCGGCGTAGAGAATGCCCGGACTAATATGATGGGGCGTCATCGGCGCGCGCCCTCGAGCGCCGCGTACGAGACGAGCGCGACGCCCGCCTCCGCGAGCAGCTGGCTCGCGAACGCATCCGGATAAGCGTGATCGTAGACGATCTTGATCACGCCCGCACTGATGAAGAGCTTCGAGCAGCTGACGCAGGGCTGATGCGTGCAGTAGGCAACGGCCCCTTGCAAGCTGACGCCGTGAAGGGCGCCTTGCACGACGGCATTTGCTTCGGCGTGGGTCGCACGGAGACAGTGTTCGTTGACGAGCATGCAGCCCACCTCGGTGCAATGGGCGACCCCGCGCGGCGCGCCGTTATATCCCGTCGTCAGGATCCGGTGCTCGCGAATCAGCACGCAGCCAACCGATGCACGAGGACAGGTTGCACGCGTGCCGACGGTGCGTGCGATTTGCATGAAGTATTCGTCCCAACCGGGGCGCATGGTGACATTCTTAGCTTACGAGCCGCCTTTCGACCTTTGCTGGGTGCCTAACCGGAAGCAAGGCGGCCATTTTGTGACGACGAATCGCCCATGCTGGGAGGCTAGGCTACGGATGAGTGATATGGCAAGCGTCTACGAACGGCATCGCATCACGCTGGACGAGTACCATCGCATGGTGGAAGCCGGCGTTTTCGATCCCGACGCGCGCATCGAGTTAGTCGAGGGCGAGCTGATCGAGATGCCGCCCATCTACCCACCCCATGCCTCGACCGTCGTTCGCATCACGACTCAGTTCGTGCTTCGGCTTCGCGACCGAGCCTCGGTCAGGTGTCAGCACCCGGCGACGCTGCCTCCCACGTCCGAGCCGCAACCCGACGTCGTATTGGCGCGTCCGGATCCGCGCGAGTATTACGAACATCACCCCGCTGCCAACGAGATACTTCTTGCCGTAGAGGTTGCAGATAGTACGCTGAGGCTTGATCGAAGAATAAAGATTCCGCTCTACGCGCGATCCAGCATCTGTGAGGTCTGGCTCGTGAACCTCGTCGACGACGAAATTGCCGCATATCGCGAGCCAAGCGGCGCGTGGTACGACTCGATCCGCACGTATCGCCGTGGCGAATCGATCTCGCCGCTCGCATTTCCCGACGTTGAGTTCGCCGTGGAGGATCTGCTGCCGCCCAAGTAGGCTCCTAAGGCACGCCGAAGCGCGACGTAAGCTCTTGCACACGCCCGCGCAGACCTTCCAGCTGCGTGCGCGTTTCGATGTCGGCAAAGCCGTCGATGATGATGCGCGCGACCTCGCGGCACTCCTCGGCGCCGAGGCCGCGGGATGTGATCGCCGGCGTGCCGATGCGAATGCCGCTGGCTACGAACGGCTTCTGTTTGTCGAACGGTATGGCGTTCTTGTTGACGGTGATGCCGATCTGATCGAGGTACTCCTCGACCGCCTTGCCGGTGAGACCCTTCACCGACACGTCGACCAGCATCAGATGCGTGTCGGTACCGCCGGCGATCAGCCGCAAGCCGCCGCGCTGGAACTCGTCGGCCATCGCGCGGGCATTTTCGACGACCTGCCGCTGATAGGTCGCAAACTCCGGCTGGAGCGCTTCGTGAAACCCAACTGCCTTGGCGGCAATGGTGTGCATCAGCGGGCCGCCCTGAATGCCCGGGAAGACGCTCTTGTCGATCGGCTGCGCCCACTGTTGCGTGCACAGGATGAAGCCGCCGCGCGGCCCGCGCATCGTTTTGTGCGTCGTCGACGTGACGAATTCGGCGAGCGGCACCGGCGACGGATGGAGTCCGGTTGCTACCAGTCCGGCAATGTGCGCGAAGTCGACTAAGAGCGTCGCGCCGATCCCGTCGGCGATTTCGCGAAAAGGCTCGTACGCCATGATGCGCGGATAGGCGCTCGCGCCGGCAACGATCAGCTTTGGCTTGTGCTCGCGCGCCAACGCGCGCACTTGGTCAAAGTCGATCAGCTCGGTATCTTGCCGCACGCCGTACGCGATCGCATTGTAGAGCTTGCCGGAAAAGCTGACTTTCGTTCCATGCGTCAGATGACCGCCGTGTGCAAGCGACATTCCGAGCATCGTGTCGCCGGGCTGCAGCACGGCCATGAAGACCGCCATGTTCGCCTGTGCACCCGAATGCGGCTGAACGTTGGCGTGGTCGGCGCCGAAGAGCTTGCCTAGGCGCTCGAGCGCCAGATTTTCGGCGATGTCGACCCACTCGCAGCCTCCGTAGTAGCGTTTTCCGGGATAGCCCTCGGCGTACTTGTTGGTCATCACGCAGCCCATCGCTTCGCGAACCGCACGGCTTGCATAATTTTCCGAAGCGATTAGCTCGAGATTCTCTCGCTGACGCCGCTCCTCGCCGGCGATGGCGTCAAAAATCTCGGGGTCCCGCCCCTCGATCCTGTCCAGCGCGAGAATGTCCACTACGTACTCTTCCCTACGCCTCGCCGATAAGCTCTTTGGGCGTCTGTGCGTCGGTGACTTCGCCGCGCTCCAAAGCTTTGAGCGTTCGCGCGCGTTGCGCGTCAGTGAACTCGAAGAGCTGCTCCGTTCTATAGGCGTGGCGTCCTTCGTCAAAGGCCGTCGTGAGAAAGACGTCGAGCATTCGCTCGACCATCTCCCATCCGGTGAGACGCTCCGAAAGGGCGATGACGTTGGCGTCGTTGTGCCGCCGGGCGAGCTCGGCGGAGTATGGCTCGGAAACCGGCGCGCAGCGCACGCCGGGCACCTTATTTGCCGCCATGGCGATACCGAGGCTCGAGCCGCAGATGACGACACCGCGCTCGGCTTGACCGGTTGCGACGGCTTCGCCGACGGCATAGCCGTATTGCGGATAATCGACCGGCGTCGCATCGTGGGTGCCGAAATCGAGAACCTCGTGTCCGCGTTCGCGCAGGGTCCGCGCGATTCGGTCTTTGTATCCGAAGCCGGCATGATCGGCGCCAAGAGCGATTTTCATGAACGGTACCATCCACTGGCGAGGGTAAGAATCGTGCGTCGGTCGAAAGCCGGAGCTCGATGAAGCTTGCTTGCGCGAGCAGTTCGCTTCACCGCGATATCGAGAGCGGCGAGCTTACGCAACTTGAGTTCCTGGATCTCTGTGCACGCGAGTTGGCTTGTGACGGTGTGGTTTTAGACGTGCGGCACTTTCCGCGTACCGACGACGACTACCTCGCTCAGGTAAAGAAGATGGCAACCGACCGGGGGCTTACGATTGCTGCTGTGTCCGATTCGGGCTTCTTCTCCGAAACTCCGCAACGTATGGCAACCATGCTCGATTGGGCAATCACGCTCGGCGCGCCGCTCGTGTCGGCGCCGCTTGCGCGCGAGACCGAGTACTCGTGGACCGAACAGCTCGAACGGCTCAGCGCTGCGACGTCGCTGGCGAAATCGCGCAATATCACGCTCGCGTTGCGCAACGCGCCTGAGACCTTTGCGGCCACCGCACACGATTGCAAGCGGGCCGCAAAAGAGGCGGACTCAGCCTGGCTACGGTTCGGCCCGGACCCGCAAAGACTCGACGCGGCAAGCGATCCACACGCGCTCGCTGCGAACACTGTCCTAGTCTGGAGCGACGTTTCGCTTGAAACTGACCGGTCGATTGCCCAAATTTTAGCGGCCTACGCGAATTTCCGCGGGCATCTCGCGCTCGACGAACCCTCGGAAACCGGCAGCCTGGCCGCGCTTCGAACGTCGGTACGCCGCTGGCAAACGGCAATGCTCAACCGCATATAGCGTCTGTCGCGCGTGGCTCGAACCTGCGTTCTCGCAGGTGGGTGCGGCCCGGTCGCCGAGCCGGCAGGCGCTTCGCCCAAGCCGGCACGTCGTTTCCGGAGCTGATGCTCCCTAGGTTATATAAGTCGGTTCGGCACCTACGCGCGCTGCGCGCTAAACGCAGTCGAGCCTTTCTACCGTATCACCCGAAGTCAAGTGAGCACCGAAGCGGCCGAGGAAGGGCTCATGAACGGTTGAATGCGTCGGCGGTGACCCTCTCCGTATCGGTGACCCCAATCGATCTGCCGCTTGCGCATCCTTTCAAGATAGCCCGTGGCGAAGCGGAAACGGTTGCGCGTTCGGCGATCGTGCGTGTAGAGTCGAACGGGTGCGACGGCATCGGGGAAGCAACGCCGATCGAGCGTTACGGCGAATCGATTGAGAGCGTGCAAGCCTACTTTGCTTCGAACTCGCTCGCGTCCGACGACCCTTACGAGCTTGAAGGTCTGCTTCACGAAGGAATACCCGCCGCCGCTCGTGCCGGTCTGGATTTGGCATTGCACGATCTCATCGGCAAGGAGCTCGGCAAGCCGCTCTATGCGCTACTCGGTCTCGATCCGTCGGCGACGCCACCGACTTCCCGTACGATCGGCATCGCGGATCCCGACCTGACGCTGCGCAAACTTGGCGAAGTTGCCGATCATCCAATTCTGAAAGTAAAGCTCGGCATCGGCTCCTTCTCCGAACAAATTGAAACCATCGCGGCCATTCGCGCGCGATATACCGGAACGATTCGCATCGATGCCAACGAAGGGTGGGACGTCGAAGGGGCAATCCGCTTGTTGAACGCTTTGAAACCCTACGACATCGAGTTTTGCGAACAGCCGATCGCGGCCGGAAATCCCGAAAGGTTGCGCGCGATCCGCGAGAGAGTCTCGATTCCGATCGTCGCCGATGAAGACGCGCTCGTGGCAAGCGACTTGCCGCGCTTATACGACTGCGTCGACGGCGTCAACGTGAAGCTCGCAAAGACGGGCGGCATTCGCGGCGCGCTCGCGATGATTCACACGGCTCGCGCGATGAAGATGAAAGTCATGATCGGCTGCATGGTCGAGAGCGGCATCGCAGCGACGGCCGGAGCGCATCTTTCTCCGCTTGCCGACTGGGCCGATCTCGACGGACCGCTGCTGATCTCGAGCGATCCATTCCCCGGCGTGAGCTACGAGCACGGCACGATGCGGCTACCCGACGCACCAGGATTGGGCGTGCGCGAAAGGGCGCCGGCATGAGCCGGCGTTACGCCATCCTCGTGCCCGGCCGTTTTAAAAGCGATGCAAAGACCGCACACGGCGTGATCCGTTACGGCGCCGACGAAGTCGTCGCCGTAATAGACCCGTCGCTTGCCGGCCGGCGAGTGCGTGATGTATTGCCCTACCTGAAAAGCGACGTCCCCATCGTTGCAGGCGTCGCAGAAGCGCTCGAATATTCGCCGACCGCGTTGCTAATTGGAACGGCGCCGAAAGGCGGGGCGTTGCCCCCCGATTGGCGCACTGCCGTCCTCTCCGCCATTGAAGCGCGCTTGGAGATCGTGAGCGGCTTGCACGAAATACTCGATGAGGACCGCGAGTTTCGGGTTGCGGCGCGCGCCGCCGGGACGACCATCTGGGACGTTCGCGAGCCGCCCGAGGTGCCGCTCTTCTCCGGCAAAGTCTACGACGTCAACGCGCCGGTCGTACTCACCGTAGGCAACGATTGCGCGGTCGGAAAGATGACCGTTTCACTCGAGCTCGTGCGGGCGGCAAACGCCACCGGAAAGAAAGCGCGCTTCGCAGCGACCGGTCAGACCGGCGTACTGATTGCAGGCTGGGGCATTTGCGTCGATCGCGTGATCTCCGACTTTGCCGCCGGTGCGACCGAGCAACTCGTCCTTTATGCGGCGCACGAGGGAGCCGACTTGATCGTCGTCGAGGGCCAAGGCGCGATCAATCACCCGGCGTATGCCGCGGTTACGCTCGCGTTGATGACCGGGAGCGCGCCCGACGCGCTCGTTCTCGTCGCGGATCCACGGCGAAAGCAAATTGAAACCTACCCCACGCCGACGCTGAGCTACGCCGAATCGATCGCGATCCACGAGCGGCTGCTCGCAACGGTCAAGCCCGCGCGGGTGGTCGGCATCGCCCTCAACACGTTAGCGATCTCCGAAGACGAAGCGCGCGCCGAGATCGCGCGCGCCCGCGAAGAGACGGGTTTGCCGGCCGCCGATCTGGTCCGGTTTGGCGCCGACGACTTCTACGCCGCAATCGCGCCGCGGATTGCCAAGCGCCGGCCGTTGACCGCAACTGCATCCGCGTGAGCGCACGCCGTCGCGTCGCGGCCGCGGTCGCGATGCTCTTCTTAGCTTGTGGTTGTTCGCGCCCGGCGGCGCTGCATTCCAACCTACAGCGCAACGCGTGGACGATTCCCGGCGTGTTGCGCCTGGGCGAAGACGAAGAGCCCGACAGCCTGAACCTCATGTTCGCCCATACCGCGGCAACCGACGTCGTTTCGGGACTGCTCTTTTCGTTCGTGCTGCGCTACGACGCGCGCGGAAACTACGTCCCCGACCTCGCGACGCAGGTGCCGACGCTGCGCAACGGCGGCATCAGTCCCGACGGCAAGCGTATCGTCGTGCACCTACGCCGCAACGCCGTGTGGGCCGACGGCGTGCCGCTTACAGCCGCTGATTGGCTCTTCACCTATCGTGCGGTCACGAATCCGGCGAACAACGTAAAAACGCGCTACGGCTGGGACGCGATCGCGTCGGCGAGCGCTCCCGATCCGTACACGCTCGTCATTCGGCTGCGGCGGCCCAACGTGGCCGTGCTGGGCATACTCGCCTTCGGCGGGGCCGCTTATCCGCCGCTGCCGGCACATTTGCTCGCCAAGCTGCCGAACCTCAACGCGGCTCCTTTCAACGACCGCCCGCTGTCGAGCGGCCCGTATCTTCTGCGCGAATGGAACCACGGCTCGTCGCTCGTCTTCGTTCCGAACCCGCGTTACTTTCGCGGCCCGCCGAAGCTCAAAGAGGTAATTTGGAAAGTCGTTCCCGACGTCAATACGCTCTTCAACGAGCTCTCGACGCATGAGATCGACGTCTATCCAAATGTCAATCCGAACGCGATCCCACGGCTCGCCGAAATCGCCGGAATTCGGGTAGATCGTCGGCTGATTGCCGATTGGCGACATCTGGGAATCAACGTCAGCCGCCCGCAGCTTGCCGACGTCCGCGTCCGCCGTGCGATTGCCGAGGACGTCGACTGGCGGCGGATCAACGACACCGTCTTTCACGGCATCGACCAGCTGGCGGTCTCCGACATCTTCCCGCAGTCGTGGGCGGCGCCGCCGCTGCCGCCCTATCGCTACGATCCGGCCGACGCGCGACGGCTGCTCGCGCAAGCCGGATGGAAGATCGGTGCGGACGGTCTGCTCCGTAAGGGTTTGCTACCGCTGCGCCTTACGATCTACGCGACGACTGGGCATCAAGAGAATACGGAGTCGCAAGTGCTGATTCAGTCGATGCTGCGCGCGGTCGGCATCGACCTGGTCATCCGAAACTACCCCGGCAGCTATCTCTTCGCGATGGACGGTCCGCTCTACACCGGCAAATACGATCTCGAATGGTCGATCGAAACCAATGGACCCGATCCGGACAACTCGGGGGATTGGAACGGGGCCTTCATCCCGCCGCGAGGAGCGAATACGTCGTGGCTCGACGATCCGATCGTCAATGCGACGAGCGCAGCAGCCGCGAGCACGTTCGATCCGGCGAAGCGAAAGCGGCTGTACCAGCGCGAAGAAGAGCGCATCCGCGAGATCGTGCCCGCGGTCTTTTTCAGCTGGAGAATGAACTACACCGCGATGAACTCCGATCTCAAAAATTACGTGCCTGCGGCCTTTATCGGAGATAGTTGGAACGCGTGGCAATGGAGCATCTAAGCGCCTCGGCATTCGCGCAAGCGTTGGGCGTACGCGAATCGGCGCGGATTTATTTCGAGCCGGCGAGAAGCGGCGTCCTCAGCTGGAATACCCATGCTCCGAGCGGACGGCTTGCTTTTCGCCTGCTGCGCGCGCGGGTGCCGGTCGGCGAATGGCTCGACTACGCCGAATGGCACACCACCGGCGCTAAGTCGTTCAGTCCGGAACACGAGGGGACGCGCGTCGACATCGACGTGATCGCAGCCGCGCAGCCCTTCGATGGAATCGAAGTCCGCGCGCGCGACGTCGACTTCGAGCTGATCGCCTTCTCATCGCCGCTGCGTCCGCGCCCGTCGCTGCCGTACGCGCGCGAGGCGCTGATCCTCGACGTTCCCGCGCGCTCGCAATTCGAAGGCGCCGGGAACGAGTGCGGCTGGTGCAGCCCGGCCAGCCTCTCGATGCTTCACGCCTTTTGGGGTATCGATCAATCGGTAGCCGAGACCGCGCGCAGCGTCTTCGATCGCGCGTACAATGGAACCGGAAACTGGGCGTTCAACGTCGCGTATAGCGGCCGCCTCGGCTTGCGCGGCGTGGTCGCTCACCTCTCGAACCTCGACCACGCGCAACGCCTGATCGAGCGCAACATTCCGCTCGCAATATCCTACTCGTGGCGCGACGGCGAACTGCCGGGCGCGCCGCTCGAGCATTCGGACGGGCACCTCGTCGTTCTGCGCGGCTTTACCCGCGACGGCGACTGCGCCGTCAACGATCCGGCCGCCCCAAACGTCAGCGTCGTCTATCCTCGAGCCGCGATCGAGCAAATCTGGCAGCGCAATCAAGGCGTGGCCTACGTCGTCGCCCCGATCGGCATCGAGTACGCCGACGTCTTGCAATGCGCCTAGACGAAATTCAACGTGCCGTCGTACGCTGCGAGCGCTGTCCCGAGCTTCGTGCCTATACCGCGAAGATTGCGCGCGAACGCAAGCGCGCGCACCGTGACTGCATCTATTGGGGAAAGCCGGTGCCGTCGTTCGGCGATCCACGAGCACGCGTGATGATCGTCGGCCTGGCTCCCGGCGCTCACGGCAGCAATCGAACCGGACGACCCTTTACCGGCGACGCCTCGGGCGCTTTCCTTTATCCGGCGCTCTATCGCGCCGGCTTCGCATCCCAGCCCGAGGCAACCGATCGCAACGACGGCCTGCGGCTCAACGACTGCCTCATCACCGCCGCCGTCCGGTGCGCGCCGCCGCAAAACAAGCCGACGCCGCAAGAGCTGCGCAACTGCTTCCCCTATTTACTCGAAGAATTCGACGCGCTCACGCGGCTGCGCGTCGTGATTGGCCTAGGAGCAATCGGCTTTGCGGCAATTCTGCGGGTACTTCGGGAGCGAGGTTTCTCGTTCGGTCCGCTTCCATTCGCCCACGGTGTAGAACTGCGTGCGACAAAAGGACGCCGAGCGATTACCTCAATCGCCTCCTACCACCCGAGCCGCCAAAACACCAACACCGGCAAGCTTACGGTGCCGATGTTCGACGCAATCTTCGATCGCGCTAACGAAATCTTACGCAAGTCTCCCTAATCTCGAGTTGGTGGCTGCCGAGGTAGGAACTCCGCCGCGCGGACGCTCGTCGGGGCACATCCGTGTGCCCCTCCTGCTCGCGCACTTTTTCGGGCGAACAAGTTCGGAAGCAGCCATCCATGGCTGGCCCGAAAAAGTTGCGACGCCGCGCTTGCGGAGTTCCTACCTCGGCAGCCACCAACTCGAGACCGCCGGATGCAATCACGGATTGACGATGCGTAGATGTAAATCTCGTAGGAGCTCATTGGGCACGGGACTTGGCGCGTCCATCATGACGTCGCGGCCGGCTTGATTCTTTGGAAACGCGGTAACTTCGCGCACGTTTTCTTCGCCGCAAGCGATCATCACGATGCGATCGACGCCGAGCGCCATGCCGCCGTGCGGCGGCGCGCCGTACTCGAGCGCCCGCATGAAAAAGCCGAAGCGCTCGTCGACCTCCTGCGGGGTCAAGCCCAGCATCTCGAAGATTCGGCGCTGCTCCTGCGGCTTGTGAATTCGAATCGAGCCCGAGCCGAGCTCGTAGCCGTTGAGCACCATGTCGTAGTGCTGCGCCCGCATCGCCATCGGATCGCGGTCGATCAAACCCCAATCGCCGGGAGCCGGCGCGCTAAATGGATGATGAGCGGGCATCGGGCGGCCGGTTTCCTCGTCGATCTCCAAGTACGGAAAGTCGGTCACCCAGGCGAATGCGTAGGTGTTCGGATCGCGTAGCTTGCAGCGCTCGCCGACCTCGTTTCGCATCTTGCCGGCAACCGCATATGCAAGCGACGTCGCGTCTGCAAAGAGCAGCAGCGCATCACCGGTCTGCGCACCAAGCGCCGTGCGCACCCCTTCGATTTGCACCTCGGTCAGGAATTTTGCGGCCGGAGATTTGTTGCCATCGGCGGCGAGTGCGATCCAGACCATGCCCTTAGCGCCGAACTGCTTGGCGGTTTCGGTCAGGGCGTCGAAATCGCGGCGTGAGAGCGCGGCGCCGCCCGGATAACGAAGCGCGACCACCGCGCCGCCGGCTTCGATCGCCGAACGGAACACGCCGAACTCGGTGCCGGAAAAGTTGGCGCCGACATCGGCGAGCTCGAGTCCGAAACGAAGGTCGGGCTTATCTAGGCCATATCGTGCCAGCGCTTCCCGATGCGTCAGCCTCGGAAACGGCGGCAGCTCGACGTCGAGCACCTCGCGCCAGACGTAACGCATGCACGATTCCATCGTCTCCAGCACGTCTTCTTGCGTGCAGAACGAAAGCTCCACGTCGAGCTGCACGAATTCGACGAGCCGGTCGGCGCGCGGGTCTTCGTCGCGCATGCATCGTGCTATCTGCATGTACCGCCCGAAGCCTGCGATCATCAAGATCTGTTTGAGCAGCTGGGGCGACTGGGGCAGCGCGTAAAAGGTGCCGGGGTAGAGCCGGCTCGGGACGAGGTAATCGCGAGCACCTTCGGGGGTGGATTTGATCATCATCGGCGTTTCGATCTCCAAGAACTCTCTGGAGTCGAAAAAGTCCCGCATCGCCTTGATGATCTGATGGCGTATCCGCAAATTTCGCTGCATACGCGGCCGGCGCAAGTCGAGATAGCGGTACTCGAGGCGAAGATTTTCGTCGACGGTCTCGTCCGCGTTCACTTGGAACGGCGGCACTTGCGACCGATTTAGGATTTCGAGCTCACCGATTTCAACTTCGATGTCCCCGGTTTGCAGGCGAAGGTTCTCGGTACCGGCCGGCCGCCGCCGCACCGCGCCGCGAACCTGCAGGACGTCCTCGTGGCGCAGATGCTCCGCGTGCGCGAAGCTCGGGTGCTGCGGGTCGAAGACGATCTGCGTCACGCCCTCGTGATCGCGCAGGTCGACGAAGATGAGCCCGCCGTGATCGCGGCGGCGGTTTACCCAGCCGCAGAGTTGTACCGTCCGGCCGTCGTCGCCGGCCCGCAAAGCGCCGCAAGAGACTCTATCGGCCATCGAGTGCTTCCTTTATTCCGCTGACGTAGAAGTATTGCAGGACGAGCTCGCGCGCGAACTTCGACCCGGCCGCGCGCCGATCGAGATAACCGAGCAGGTGCGGCAAGCGAGTAATCAGCGAGTGAGCGCCAAGGGAAACAGGCGTCATGCCGAGCTTGAGCGTGACCTCGAAGCTCGGATGCTTGCGGTAAAAGCGCACCGTCGAGCGTCCGGCCATTCGCATTTTCTCTTTTTGCTCGTCATAGGATACCGACTGACAATGATAGTTCACCGCATTTGGTTCGTAGAATATTTCCACGCCGCTGCGCTCCAAACGGTAGCCGAGCTCCAAGTCCTCATGGCCGTAGCCGGTGAAACTTTCGTCGAAGCATCCGACAGCGATGAGGTCGCAGCGGCGCACCGATGCGTTTCCGGTGAGGAAGTAGAGCCACGAAAGTTTTTTTCGTGACGGGGGGTGCAAGCGTCCACGCGCGCTGGGATGATCGCGCTTGAAAACGTAATCTGCAAAATTCCTCACTTGAACTTCCAGGCCGACCACCGCGATGCCGCTTCGTTCCCGGTGACGGCGAAGATGCGTCGAGAACAAATTCGGTGAAGCGAAAATATCGGCATCGTTGAACAGAACGATCTCTCCGCGTGCCGCTGCGATGCCGGCATTGCGTGCCGCAGCTCGACCGCTGTACGCTCCCGCGAGATGCCGCACCTGCTCGTGCCGCGCCCGTATCTCGGCCAGATATTCGGCGGTGCCGTCGTTCGAAAGGGAATCGCAGACGAGCAGCTCGTAGCGTGCCGGCTCGAGGTCTTGCGTCAACAGCGTTGGGAGTACTTGGGCAAGCGTGTCGAGGCGGTTATACGTTGGAATGACAACGGAAATCTCAGGCATGCGAAGGTTCGATTAAGCGTGCGACCCCGTCGACGATCTCGTCGCTAAAGCGTGCGATCGATCCGGCGTCTGGGCGGCCCGGCTTTCGAACGAGCACGTGCGGCACGCCGTAAGGCGACCATTCCTGGGAGTTTAGCGCAAAATACCGGTGCTCGAAGGCCACGACGGTCGGCCGGTGCACTGCGCTCGCGACATGAGTCGCACCGGTGTCCACCGTAACCACGACGCGCCCGCGCTCGAGAACCGCCGCCCACTCGTGAAATGGAAGCCGCCGCAGCAGCGCCGCAACGCCGGCTTTTGTTTCAAAAAAGTGGGCCAAGTGCTCGCAATCGCGCGCACAGGTAATGACGACCGGTGCGAATGACGCTAGCCTTTCGACGATCTCGATGGTTCCGTCCAGCGTGCTGCCGCCGGAGAACCAGCGCGGGCCCATATGCAAGACGATCGGATCTTCGGGCAGCCGCCGCGCGATCGCCCGGTCCTCGTCGGTCAGGTCGACGCGGAGATCCCAAACGCGCTTGCGCGCACCCGCGAGCGCAACGAGGTCGAGAAGCTGCACGACCTCGTGGCGCACGATTCGGTTTGGGTCCCGATCGCAGAGTTCCGGATCGGCCTCCGATATCATCATGCGATTGACGTAGAGCGGGCCGGTAAAGCGAGCAAACCATCGCCGTTCATACGTGTACCCAACTCTTAGCGCAGCCCGCGTAGCACCGACCAACTGAAGATCGACGGCCCTTGGAGCGAGCGCGATCGCGATGTCGTAGCCTCGCAAGCGAGCGCCGAACGTTCGGGGCCGGATGCCGCTCGGTAAAACGAGAAGCTCGTCGATGTCGTCGTTGCGTTCAACCACAACCCCGTTGTATTCGCTTGTCACCATGGTTAGGCAGGCCTCGGGAAAGGACGCCCGCACCGTCCCGATCGCGGGCGTCGAAAGAACCAGGTCGCCGATCCGGTCGGTCCGCGAAAGCAGTATCCTCATGGGCCTTGCCTGCGAAGCGCACGCTCCAGCTCGTCGAAATAGACTTCGTTTGCCAGCGCTCGTGCCGCACGCCGCTCCGGCGAACGTAGTTTTCGGTCCGGCTCGAGGCCGGCCAGCGACCGGCGGATGCGATCGGCAAGTCCTAGGCGGCGAAGTACGGCGTGATACCCGCGTTGCACCGGGTTTATCCCGGTGGCGAGATAGGCGCGCCAATGTGGATGGCGTTGCACGAGACGCACGGCCGTGCGCGCTTGGGCGCGCGCTCGCGCAAACATCGGTTCCACCGCAGTTCCCTGCAGAGGCGGTTTGAAATGATAGACGAGCGCGGCGGGATGGAAGAACGCGCGTACGCCGGCGGCGCGCAGTCGCAATCCGACGTCGATGTCCTCCCAGCCGTACTCTGAGAATGATTCGTCGAATCCGCCGATGTTGCGAATCGTTGTCAGCGGTACGGAAACGTTCGTGGTCCAAAAGTAGTTGCCGCTATAGTTTTTGATGCTCCAAATCGGAGGCGGGAGCTCGTCGAGATCGGCTACCTCGATAGCGCCGCCGCGAATGATCGCGTCCGGATGACGTCTACCTGCGAGAAGATGCTCGGCGACGAAATTCGGCAGCGGCAAGACGTCGTCGTCGATGAAGATGATCCGCTCGCCGGCCGCCCGGGCGATGCCGCTATTGCGGGCGCTGGCGAGCCCGGCGTTGGGCTGCGTTACGACCGTGACCGCGCAGGTGGCGCGCCGGCGTGCCTCTTCGATTACCTTCGGGGTCTCGTCGGTCGAACCGTCGTCGACCAGAACGATCTCGAAGACGCCGGCTTCAACATTCTGATCGAAGCACGCGTCGAGTACTCTCGCTAACAGGGGCGCGCGATTGTGCGTGCACAGCTGAATGGTCGCCGCGGTCATGTGATCAGGCCGTTTACGGCCGCGAGTATCCTTGGCACGTCGAGGTGCGTGATGCACGCGTAATCGCGGCAGCGCTCCTTGGTGTCGCCTTTGTGACAGGGATACGAAGCTCGAACGACGGCGGTATGCGCTCCCAGCGGCGACCAGCGATCCGGGAAGTCCGATTGAAATGGAAAGATGCCGACGGTCGGGCAGCCGACGGCAGCCGCCACGTGCATCGAGCCGGTGGTGATTCCGACGAAGGCTCGCGCCCTGCGAGCGAGTGCTCCGAAGGCGCCGACGCTCGTGAGACCGGCGATCGACGCAACCGCGTCGTCCCCGGCGAGCCGAACGATTTCGCGCGCGATCGGGGCGTCGGCCGGCGAGCCGCTCACCAAGACTCCAACATCAAAACGTGCTCGCAGCGCACGCGCCAGCTCGCTCCATCCTTCCGGTGGCCAGATCCTTCGCCTCGAAGCAACCGCATTGCACGGATTGAGAATGACGAAGCGGCTGGACCCGACGTCAATCGCGTCGGCGTCGCGTACGTCGGCATCGGTCGGAACGAAGCGGTAGCGATGGTCTTCCGTATCGCAATCGATCGCGCGGGCATAGTCGAGCAGAATATCGGACCAGTGCGACGTGACGTCGCCGTTCTCACTTCGCACGACAACGCGATGGGTAAATCGAAACGAGTAGAAGCGCCGCGCCTGTCCGACGCGTACCGGAATACCGGCGAGCTGGGCCACGCGCGCGGTCTTCGGCGTGGCCCAGGTGACGACGCAC
>Ga0187783_10000829_pt1 | contig 22738 bp, 19 predicted proteins | sample 1015_SJ02_MP02_2_FD_132471 | JGI IMG/M metagenome (GOLD analysis project Ga0187783, IMG submission 132471) | Tropical peat soil microbial communities from peatlands in Department of Meta, Colombia - 1015_SJ02_MP02_20_MG | ecosystem: Environmental > Terrestrial > Soil > Wetlands > Peat | place...
GTGTAGAGCAACGCCAGAGCGGTCACCGCCTCCTCGGAGTCCGGCTGCAACTGGGCCGCGGTTTTGAATTCGCTCTCGGCCAATCGCAAGTCGTGGTTGCGCCCGTAGAGCCGTCCGAGCAGCAGGTGATCGTCGACGCTGTCGGGTTCCAGTCGGGTGATCTCCTTGTACTGCTCAATGGCCAGCTTGAGGACATCCTCCGCCCCGCTGCTCGTGCCGTCCGGCTCATCTCCCAAGGAACGCAGGTAAATCCGGCCGAGGAGTTTGTGCGCCTCCAGATTGTTCGGATCCCGCTTCAGAATGTCCTGGGCTTCCACCACCGCATCGCGAATTCGTCCCGTCCTGGCATAAAGTTCCGCCAAGCTCGCGTTGAGGAACTCGGAGCTCGGATCGGCGTCGATGGCCGCCCGATACTCCTCGATCGCCCGGCTGGCCAGGTCGCTGCGTCCGTACATCGCCACTTGCTCTTCATACATGTGAGCCAGCGTGTAATGGTAATAGGCGGCGGCTCGATCGGGTTTGCGTTGGGTGGTCGACGCCGCTGGGTTGTTGGCCGCCGCCGTCGGCGGCCCTTGTGCCGCGCCGAGGTTGGCCGTGAGAACCAGTAGCAGGGCAGGGGAAAAAACATTGATGGTTTTCATTCAGTACCTTTGAATTGCCCAAGCCATAGCGATTGGATGCTCAACGGCGCCGGCACGGGTGCCTTTATATTGTAAACCTTCGTCTACGTAGTGAATACGAACCTGGCCTCCAGGGCGTCAATATCCCGCACCCAGAAGTACAGGACCCCTCAGGATTGGACGCGCACCATCGAGCTCGACCGAGCGATTCTCAATGCCGAAAGTGCCTCACGCCGGTGAAGATCATGGCCAAATTGAGACGGTTGGCGGCTTCGATGATCTGCTGGTCGCGCACCGACCCTCCCGGCTGGATGATGGCGGTGGCGCCGGCTTTGGCGACCTCCTCGACGCCGTCGGGGAAGGGGAAGAAAGCGTCGGAGGCAACGACTGTCCCTTCGAGTGGCAGCACGGCTTTCATGGCTCCGACGCGACAGGAATCCACCCGGCTCATTTGTCCAGCGCCGATGCCGACCGTCTGTCCATCCCGGGCATAGACGATGGCATTCGACTTCACGTGCTTGACCACCTTCCACGCGAACCTCAGGGCACGCCTCTCCTCCTCTCGAGGCGGCCGCCGGGTCACGATCTTCAAATCCTCTTCCCGAAGGCGGCGCTGGTCGGCGTCTTGCAGCAAAACTCCCCCGGAGATCGATCGCAGCAGCCATGGTTGCGGCGCTGGGGTGAGCTCCACCAGGCGCAAGTTTTGTTTGCCGGCGAACTTGGCTTTGGCCGCTTCATCGAACGCCGGGGCGGCGATGACCTCAAGAAACAGCTTGGCCATCTCTTCCGCGGCATCGCCGTCGAGGGGGCGGTTGACGCCGATAACGCCCCCAAACGCCGAGACCGGATCCGCATCGAGAGCTTTCTTGTAGGCTTCGAGCAAGGATTGGCCGACGGCGGTTCCGCAGGGATTCGAATGCTTGATAATGGTGCAAACCGGCTCTTCAAATTCCTGGGCCAGATCCCAAGCCGCGTCAAGATCCGTTATGTTGTTGTAAGAAAGCTCCTTGCCTTGAATTTGCCGTCCGCTGGCGACACCTCCACCGGAACCATCGCTGTACATCGCGGCCTTCTGGTGCGGGTTTTCTCCGTACCGCAAGTCCAGTACCTTACGAAACCAAGGACGCAGGACGGGGGGAAACCCCGATTCGGCGCCCAAGGCAAAGTGATTGTTGGCGCTGATCTGCTCGAGAGTGGAGGCAATCGCGGCATCATAGGCGGCGGTGGTCGAAAACGCCTTTTGCGCCAAGTGCCATTTGGTCGAAAGCGATAGTTCCCCGCCCGACCGTAGAAGCTCTTCGGCGATCGCATCGTAATCTGCGGGTGAGGTGACCACCGCGACATCCTGAAAATTCTTGGCGGCAGAGCGCATCATCGACGGCCCCCCAATATCGATATTCTCGATCAATTCTTCGAAAACGACGCTCGGTTGGCTGCGAGTCTTCTCGAACGCGTACAAATTGACCACCACCATGTCGATCGGCTCGATGCCGTGTTCCGCGGCCGCGGTGCGGTGCGCCGGGTTCTCTCTGCGATGCAAGATCCCGCCGTGCACCTTCGGATGCAGGGTCTTCACCCGGCCATCGAGCATCTCCGGGAACCCGGTCAACTCGGAAATCTCCTTGACCCGAATCCCCGAATCGCGGAGCAGCTGGGCTGTCCCTCCGGTAGAAACCAGTTCGACCTGGAGTCGAGACAAGGTACGCGCGAACTCGACCAACCCGGTCTTGTCGGTGACGCTCAAAATGGCACGCCCGATCTTCGCCATGGGAGCCTTCGTCGGAAACAAGGGGAGATTTTACCAGTTACGAGGGATTCATCGGATCGATGAACCCGCACCAGGAGTACCCGTCTGGGTCAGAACGCGGCGCAGCGACGTCAGCAGCCTCGGGCGGCCATGCTTGCGGTGATTGGGCATAGACTTACCCAGGGGAAGAGGAGGCCTGGGTTTCGGATGCTTGCCTGAATCGCGGCTGCGAGAAGAGTCGCTCGCTCAGGCCTTGGCTTTGGCCTTGAGGCGGACCTGGCCATTTTGAGTTTCGACCGTATATTCCACCGCGGGGCAGCCATATTGCTTGCGGATCTGTTCGGTTTTCTTGCGGACAAAGGTGTGAAAGTTATCAAAGTTTCCGCTACTGGCCTCGCCGGCCTTCTGCTTGGCATCGACGAGGGCTCGAAACAGCTTCTCCACTTCCTGACGCTCGAGTTCAGGATCGGAGCACTGAAAGGTGAGACGTTCCGCTTCGGCCGTAGCTGCGGCCGCGGCCGCGGCACCGCCATGTGCGAGTCCATATACCTTACGATATTCCGTCTTGCGTGCCTCGGAGGAACGCGCCCCTTGCACAGAGAGCAACGCATCTTGCGGACGCCGACATCCCTCTTCCCGGATTCGCCCTTTCTTGCGCCATAAATCCGAGTAGATTGCATAGCGCTGGGCCAGTTCGTTGTAGCGAAAACGCTGCGAGAAGTTCAGACGGCCGCCGTCGCTGAACTTGCGCAAAAGGCTGAGGACCTTCCACTCGACGTCGGTTGGAGGCTTCTTTGTCGGATTGCTGAAATACATCTCATACTCAATCTTGAGCCGGCGCAGTTGCGTTTCGAGTATGTTCAATTCTTCATCAACTGTCACGCGACCATTCCCCAGACTTTAGTTTAGGGGCCATGAAGACCCTCTGGCGAGGTTTCTATTGGTCATCCTGCGGATGGTACCAGGGTTACTGAACCGCCCTCGGACGGGCCAACTGCGATCGATACCCGTACCTCCCCCTGCCGCCAACCCCCTGGCTCACCCTAGGCAGAATGGGAAACCGTTCCCCGCAAGAAGAATCTATAATCGGAAATCATGGCAGGCACAGGTTTTGCCCCCCGGCGGCGCTTTCTCGCCTCTCTCGCTGCCCTTGGCATGTCGGCCCTGGTGTGCGTCGCCGCCAAGCATTTTGTTATGCCTACAGCGCATCCGGCCCGGAGCTATCCCGCCCGCGACGAGCATTCTAACGAAGGGGTGACGGTGGCCCTCGACCCTTACGATACGGGGGATAAGGCTAGCATCTTCACGGTACATTACAGCGAGGTCGGTTTTCTGCCCATTTTTGTCGTTGTCAGCAATGACGGGGATCAGCCGGTCTCCCTGGCGGCGAGCAAGACCGAGCTCGTGACCCACGATCACAGCAAGATTTCGCCCGCCACTCCCGATGACATCTACCGGCGCATCGCGCGGCCCATTTCGACTGTCGCTCCAAATCCGCTGCCTTGGCCGAGGAAACCCAAGGGCTCGGTGAGCAAGGAAGTACAAGAAGAGGTGGAAAACTCGCAATTCGCCGCTCGCGCCATCGAGCCCCACAGCGCCCAGTCGGGATTCATGTTCTTCGATGTGGCGGGCATCGATGCCCCGCTTGCCGGAGCTCACTTTTATCTGACCGGAGTGCGCGACTCCAAGGGAGGCGAGCTCATGTATTTCGATGTGGCGCTTGAAAACTATCTGAGCGCGCCCAGCCCGCCTCGCTGAGCAAGGCCAGGCGCGGTGACTGCCCTATATAATCGCATTCTATGGCGACTCTGCCCGAGATCTCCCCGCGCGCCCGCAGCAACTATGAGCCGGTCATCGGCTTGGAAGTGCACGTTCAGCTGCTGACGGCCAGCAAAATCTTCTGCTCCTGCTCCACCCGCTTCGGCGCTCCCCCCAATTCGAACGTCTGCCCGGTGTGTTTGGGTCTACCCGGAGCCTTGCCGGTCTTGAACCGCAGCGCTGTCGAGTTTGCGGTACTGGCGGCGATGGCGCTCAATTGCCGCATCCGCCGCACTTCGGTCTTCGCCCGCAAGAACTACTTCTATCCCGACCTGCCTAAGGGATACCAGATCTCGCAATATGACCAGCCCCTGGCTGAGTTCGGTTGGATCCTGGTGGGGAGTGGCGGCGGGCAGAAGAAGATTGGGATCACGCGCTTGCACCTCGAAGAAGACGCCGGCAAGAGTCTGCACGAAGGTTTTGCCGATTCCAGCCGCACGACGGCTATCGACCTGAACCGCAGCGGAGTCCCGCTCATCGAGATCGTGAGCGAACCCGAGCTCTCCTCCCCCCACGAAGCCTACGAATACCTCACCCGCCTGAAAGAAATCATCCTCTACACCGGAGTGAGCGACTGCAATATGGAGGAGGGCTCGCTGCGCTGCGATGCCAACGTCAGCGTGCGGCCCCGGGGCGATGAGCAGTTGGGAACCAAGACCGAGATCAAGAACGTGAACTCCTTCCGCTTCATCCGTCAGGCCCTCGAATATGAGGTCGATCGTCAGATCGGCATCCTCCAATCCGGCGGCCAAATCACGCAGGAGACACGGCTCTATGAAGCCAGTCAGGGCAAAACTTACCCCATGCGCTCGAAGGAGGAAGCCCATGACTATCGCTATTTTCCCGAGCCCGATCTGCCCCCGCTGACCCTCGCGGAAAACTGGGAGCGGGAAATCCGGGGTAAGCTCCCTGAATTGCCGGAGGCGCGGCGCAAGCGCCTGGTCGAGGAATACGCGGTCACGGAATACGATGCGCAGGTTCTCACCAACACTCGGGAGCTGGCCGATCAGTTCGAACAGGCGGCCAGGGCGGCCAAGAACCCGAAGCGGGTGGCAAACCTGGTGCAGGCGGAGCTGATGGGAAGGCTCAAGGCCCGCGGCCTGGAAATCACCCAGTCCCCCATTTCGATGGCAGGGGTGGCGATTTCCGCCGACCTGGTCGAAAGCGGCGCCATTTCCGGCAAGATGCTCAAGCACCTTTATGATCTTTGCTTCGAACGCCAGGAAGACTTCCCGGAAGCCTACCAGAAGGAAAAGCCCGAGCAGATCAGTGACCGCGCTCTCATCGAAAGGATCGTTGCCGATGTGATTGCGGCAAATCCTAGACAGGTCGAGCAGTATCGCGAGGGAAAGAAGACCATCCTCGGCTTCTTTGTCGGCCAAGTCATGAAAGCCTCGAAAGGCCAGGCTAATCCGGGCCTGGTCAACGAGTTGCTTCGCCAGAAGCTCGAGTCAGTCGGTGGCTAGGATTGGGGCGACGCCATCGAGCCGTTCTCGCGGTTCTCGCCCCGACCCGCGCGCTCGGCGGCGCTCGAAGAGACAAAGTACGGTTCATTCCGCAGAACGGCCTCGACTCCTTCGACCAGGCAACGGGGATCGGATTTTGGTACAGCGCCGCGGATGCCGGCGTGTCGGGCTGCATCGATCAGCTGCGGCGATATGTGCATGCTGAACAGCAAGATCGGGACCCGGGGAACGAGCTTCCCAAGTTGGCGCGCCGCTTCCAGGCCGTCCATGCCGGGCATCAGAAAATCAAGCACGATCAGGTCAGGGGCGGACCCCTTGGCCTTTTCCAAAGCGTCTCTCCCGTCCGCAGCTTCCCCGCATATTCTCCAACGGGGGTGCTGTTGCAGCATCTGGCGGAGCCTGGCTCGAACCAGAGAGTTGTCATCGACAATCAGGATGCGTGTGTCCAACTTGGGTTCTCCCGATTCCAGGGGGCATGGCCGAAGAAAAGCCGTAAGAAGTCCCCTCGAGTCGAGCCGTTCGCGGCGTTCGCCGCAAATCCGGGCTGAGGCTTGGATGCGTGATCCGGTCGAGGAGAAGCTCGCGTGCTGCACGAAAACGTAGGCTAGCTGCCTTCTTGGAAGTTCGGTCGGTTGAGTCGCCCCCCCCACCGGTTGGGGACGGCGAGGCTGGTTCGGTCCGCCAAGCGCACTCCGGTTCCAGCCCGAGGGTCGGCTGATCGAATCGATCTCCTACGCTTGCTTTATGCCGCGGTGGCTGGCGATGTTCCAGAGATTGCCGAAGGCATCTTTCACCGTGGCCAGGCGGTCGCCCCAAGGTTGGTCCGCAGGCTGCTGCAAGGAGGTTGCGCCCGCCGCCAACGCATTCCGGTAGGCCGCGTCGGTATCGGGCAAATATAAGTAAAGCATGCTCGACATGGGCTGATAGGGACCGTTCGCCTCTCCCATCTCGAGCACCGAGGTGCCGATGTGCACCGCAGCGTGGTGAACCACACCGTCCGGGGAGGCGTATCTCGCCCCCGCTTGAGCCGCAAAGGCGCGTTCCAGAAACTTGATCACCGGATCGGCGCGCAGCGGGTGCAGGTAAACATTCACGTTGTTCAAGTCTTGGGGAACATAGCTGGGCCCCTGGTGGGTGGCAATGTACCAGTAATTGCCGGCCTGGTCCTTCACCGCCGCCGATCGCTCCCCATACTCCATATCCGCCGGTCCGTGAATGGTACTGGCACCGCTCGCTAAGGCTCTTTGATAAACCGTGTCCGTGTCCTTTACGTAGACGTGCAGCGCGATGGTGGTCGGGGTCGCCCGAAATTCCTTGCCCGGCAGACCGCCGCCGATCATGAGCATGGAGTCTCCAATCCTGACTTCTCCGTGGAGTCCGCCCGCCGAGCCGGTGCCGCGAAAGGTCTCTTCGGCTTCGAACACCTTCTTCGTGAACTCCAAGAGCGCAGGCCCATCGCGGGCGACCAGGTACGGGGTGAGGCTGCGAAAGCCTTTGCGCACCGGACTCACCTTGGGCACTTTGGCTTGCTCCTCCCCCAGAATGGCGTTCCAGCGGCGGTGCATTTCCTCGCGACTTACCACTTCTTTGCGAGTGGCGATGATCCAAACATGGCCGAACGGGTCGGCCAGCTGTCCAGAGCGATCGCCGTAGAATTGATCCTCCACCGGCCGAGCGATCTTGGCTCCCTGAGCCACCGCTCGTTCGGCGAACCCGTCCACATCTTCGACGTACAGTTGCAATTTGACGGGGGATCCGCCAAGAGCCTTGGGGCTAAGCGAGCCAAACTCGGGAAATTCGTCGGAGAGCCGGATGGTCGAAGTTCCAATCACCAATTCTGCGCTGCCGATTTTTCCCTGATCTTCAAAACGCATGGTTTCCTGGGCGCCAAACGCCCGCGTGTAAAACTCGATGGCGGCGGGCGCGTTTTCGACGCTCAGGTAGGGCGTAACGGCGGGCGAACCTGCCGCTAGGGTCGGAACTGCCCTTGCCCGGGGCGTTTTCCCTTGCAGCTCGGATTTCAAACTTGCCTTGAACTCGGGACGCGGCAAATCCCGCAGCCTGTGGACCATGCGCAGGAGCGGAGCCAGGCGGTCGTCGGCGACAAGTTCCCCTCCCTGCCCGGTCAGCACCGCCTGCAAGGCTCGGTCCAGCTGCTCCGCCAAACTCGGTTTATCCATCTTTTTCACCGCTAGGCGGCTTCGCCTTGGGGCTCTTTCGAGGCGTTCGACCCTGCCCCGATTCCAATCGCTTGCGCAGGTTTTCGAGACTGCGGAATTGCAGCTGCTTCACCGCCCCCTCCGTGCGTTGGAGCAGCTGAGCGATCGTGCGGATACTTTCTTGTTCCGCGAAGCGCATCACCAGCACGCGTTTTTGATCCTCAGGGAGATCGTTGACCAGAGCGAACAGGCGCGCGCCCTCCTCGACCTCGGCAAGATTGGGCTCGGTGCTGAGCTCGGAAGGATCCTCCACGCCCAACTCGCGTCCGCTCCGCTTGCCACGATCGATGATCGCGTTGGCGGCAATGCGCAGCAGCCAGGCGCGGAAAGGGACATCCCCCCAGGCAAAACTCGGCAAATTGGCCAGGGCTCGATGAAAGACGTCAGCCGTAAGATCTTCCGCAATTTCACGATTGCCGACGCGACGGGCAATGAACCCGTACACGCGCTCGAAATGCAACTCGTAGAGCGCGGCGAACCCGACTGGATCTCGCTGAGCAGCCTCGACCAACCCTCGCTCGTCCGCCTGCAGTTGCGTTGCTGTCGCTCGGAAAACCATCGCTCTCCCTACAGCATCAACAATTTACCATCGGCAAGGTTACGAAAAAAAACCGCCGACTGCCACCACCATCGACCCTCGACCCTCCGAGCAGACGCGGAAATCTCATCGCTCCCTGCCAACGTGGCGATTATAGCTTGGAAACCCCGCGCGATCGCACCTCACGTAAGTGCGCACCCTTGCGGAGTTCGCATCCCGCCCCGGCAGGCTTCCCTGTTCACGGAACTTCCCCTAACATGTTGACGGTACTCTCGCGCCAGGTTTGGCGTCGAGACTTGGGGGCTGAAATGAAGAAGCTTGTAGTGGCCATCCTGGCTTGCTTGGCCGTCCCTGGTGGGGCGCAGACGGCGCCGAACTCCGCCACCGAAAAGCCTCTCACTCAGCTCGAGCACACGCTGATCGGCCAATCCGAAGCCGTCGCGGCAGCGCAAAAGGCTAAGGATCTTCGAACCTTAGAGCGCCTTCTCCCCGATGATTTTGAGCGAGTCGGCAACGAAGGCAGCTTGCACGACAAGAGCGATATTCTCGACGACGCCCGCGAGGGCGCACTCGAGGATTATCGCCTTTATGATTTCCACGTGCTTGTTCTCGACGAGAACGCCGCCATCGTGACCTACAACGCCGTGATCCAGATGCACGAAGAGGATGAGGATCTGCCGCCCCGTTACCAACATCTTTCCGATGTCTGGGTGAAGCAGGGGGATCAATGGCGACTACGCTTCGAGCAGGCCACCGCCAAACGTGCGATCGACTAACCGCAATTCCCACCCGCCTGGCGCTTCGCGCCTGGCCATGGGGATGCTCAGCGCTGCTGGGAACGGCGCGACCGCCTACTTCTTGACTTCATCGCGCTCCACCACGCCGTCTTTGATGTTGATGATGCGGTGTGCGTACTCGGCAATATCGTGTTCGTGCGTGACCAGCACAATCGTGTTGCCCTGACTGTGCAAACGATCAAATAACGCCATGATTTCGCCGCCGGTTTGGGAGTCCAGGTTGCCGGTAGGCTCGTCGGCCAGAATGATCGAAGGATGATTCACCAAGGCGCGGGCAATGGCGACTCTCTGACGCTGGCCTCCGGAAAGCTCATTGGGCTTATGCAGCATGCGTTCGGCCATCCCTACGGCCGCCAATACCCCTTTGGAGCGTTCTACCCGCTGTTCGGAAGGAATCCCGGCGTAGATCAGCGGCAGTTCGACATTGTGCAGGGCGGTCGCACGGGCCAGCAAGTTGAAGGTTTGAAACACGAAACCAATTTCCTTGTTGCGAATGCGCGCCAGCTCGTCCTCATCGAGATCGCTCACCAGTTGCCCGTTGAGCCAGTACTGGCCTTTGCTGGGGGTATCGAGACAACCGATCAGGTTCATCAGCGTCGATTTTCCCGAGCCGGAGGGCCCCATGATCGCGACATATTCGTTGCTGCGAATGTTCAGGTTGACACCGCGCAAGGCTTGGACCTGCTGCTCCGAGCCCATGTCATAGGTCTTCCACAAGTCCACCGTGCTGATCAGGAAGGAGTCGGGGGCCGTCGACACCGGGGGTTGGGACCACTTGATTAGCTCAGCACTTGCCATTCTTCCCTCCTGCTCTTTGTGGGCCACCTGGAAGTTCTCCGGATTTGTCTCCAGGGCTCGATCGGGCGTGGGCTCCTCGTTCGACGACTCGCCCCCCGGCATTCGGTTACGTTTCCTCTTTCTTGGGGGTGGAATTATCCACCTTGACGCTCGCTCCCGGACGTAAGGTGCGCAAGACTCTGTAGCTCCCGATGACGATTTCCTCCCCTGCGCTTACTCCTTCGACGATTTCAATGTCCGTGGTTCCGGCGATTCCCGTCTCCACCGGCAGGAACTGCGCCTGGTGATTGCGCACCACGAAAACGCCTTGGATCTCTGCCTTGCTGTCCGACGTCGGCTTAGGGACGGCAGCCTGGACCGAGTTTTGCTCCTCTTTGCGAACCAGGTCTTCCGGACGGCGAACCGTCAAGGCTTGGATGGGAATGGTCAGCACCTGGCTACGGGTCGCAGTCGTAATCTTGGCCGTCGCCGAAAGGCCCGGCCGCAAGCCCTCGGGCGGATGCTCGAGGGTTACGACTACGCGGAAGTCCTTGGCTTCCTCGCTGCCCGTCGTCTGTTGCGAAGTCGACACCCCGGTCGAACGCACCATGGCGTTATTTCCCATCTCGGTGACGACCGCCTTGAAGCTTTTTTGCGGAATCGCATCCATCGTCACCTCGGCGTTCTGTCCCAATTGCACATTGACAATATCGGTTTCGTCCACCCGAACCTCGGCCGTGATCACCGACATGTCCGCGATCGTCATGAGCACACTGCCCGGTGAATTCTGGATGCCAATCACCACCGTCTCCCCTTCGCGCACCGGAAGGCTGGTAATGACCCCATCAAATGGCGCTCGATACATCGTCTTGTTGAGAACATCCGCGGCATGCGTCAGGTTCGCACTGGCTTGGTTGACCCGGCGTTGGGCGGACTCTTTTTGCGCCTTCGCCTGCGCCACCCGAGCTTCTGCCTGGGCCAACCCGGCTACCGTCGCCTGATGTGCAGCCTTTTGGCTGTCATACTCTTGTTGGGAAATCAGCGCGTCCTTGAACAGGCCTTGGGCGCGGCTCCAATCCAGAGCGGAGCGCTCGGCATCGGATTGGGCGCGGTTGAGGTCGGCGAGCGCGGTATTGAGCCCCGCTTCGGCCGCGAGCGCATCGGCACGCGCCGCCTCAAGCGTAGCTGTCGTCGCATGCAAATCAGCCTCGGGTTGGACATCTTCCAAACGCGCCAGCATCTGCCCCTGTTTGACTCGTTCCCCCTCCTTGACGAAGAGATTGGTGATCTTGCCAAATGCGTTGGCTCCGATGTTGACGTAGGTCTTCGGCTTGATTTCGCCGGAAGCACTCACCACCGAGGTAACGTCCTGCCGTTGCACCCTGCTGGTCTCCACCGTCACTACGTTCTTATGGCTTTGATAGACCGCGAACGCAACGCTTGCCACCAACAGCAGGGTCGCCCCCGTTCCGAAGGCCAGCTTTTTCCCGGTACGCATTGCCTCCCGTTCCAGTCCGCTCCAGCTTACCATTGAGCCGGCCGGGGTTCGGGTTTGGTGGAAATCCCGCCCCGCGGTCGACGCAGGCATTCACACCCTCAGATACGGCTCCCCTAACCCAAAGGTTCCCACCCCCCCCAATCCCTGCAACTCCAAGAATACGATAGACCTTAAGCCGAACACTCGATTATAGGCCTTCCCCGCCGCCAGGCCAATTTCCCGCCATGGCTCAGCCCTCGATCAGCGGCGGCTTATACTTGGGCCGCGCGCTGTCTTGACTTAGCTGGCAGACAATGGGATCGACACGCGTGATCTAGCCAAACGTCGATCTTGGGGGCAGGGTGTTCGACATTTAGGCGCACAGTGGCATCGCGTACGCCGCAGTAAGCTCTTCGATCGCCCGTATCGTGTCGGGGGCAAAAACCCCTGGGGATACCGACTGACTCATACGGCTCTCGAGCGCTCGAGGCCGAGGCAAATCTCGAGCGCGTGCAGGGCATTGAGGGCGTTCTCGATAGCTTGTTGTTCGGCCACATGCGCATCCGCGTTGAAGAAAAGCTCTCGCCCGCGCGCGATGAGCGCTTGTTCTGCGAGGGCAATCCGCCGGGATAACCTCTGGCGATCGGTTTCGAACAATGCGGCTTGATATAATTCCCGCCAGTTCGCAACTGGACTCGGGGCGGTGGGGATTTTCTCCATGGCGCTGCGCCTCGATCAAAGATAGACGCCTTAGAGTCGCAGATCTGTCTGGTTAGCTCAATACGGTTTTTACCGTATGGCGATGGCGGGCAGGTTTCGGGGTGTCTGGGCGCTGGTCTTGAACGCCTGAACCAGGAAGGAGCAATGAGTCGTACGCGAGAGAAAAGGTTGAAGCTGCGTCGGCTCGACGAGCAATTTGCCATTTGCCGATTCCAACCCGGCACCACCCCTCTGCCCTGGGCCCACTCCGCCAAATTTCTGTCGGTTACCCGAACCGAGGATGAGCTGTCGATCGTATGCCCGGTAGGAGACGTACCGGCCAAATGCAAAGCGGAGGCACCTTGGATTGGTTATAAACTGTTAGGCTCCTTCACTTTTTACGAGTTCTTGTCGTCGGTCGTAGAACCTCTGGCAGAAGCGGACATTCCGATCTTCGCCATTTCGACCTACGATACCGACTACGTTTTCGTAAAGGAAGAACTGGCGGAAGCTGCCGCTGAAAAGTTACGGCAAGCTGGTCTTCGGCTGTTGGGCTAAACTCAGCTTCGTGCTTCCTCCGCGCCGAGCGCGGTTGAATCCGCCACCGGGGGTGTTCGATCATGCTGGAATCGAAGCTTCGCTTTTCCTATGCCGTCGTTCGGTAAAATTCTGCGTCGGCGGGCGGGGGCCGTTCTGCGCCAGACCCGCGGTTTGCGGGCGGTGCTGCGGGCTCTTGTCGACACCGAGCATCCCTTGTTGGCGCATATTATTCCCATCCGGCGCTGCAATCTGGCCTGCACGTATTGCAACGAGTACGACGCCTTTTCCCAGCCCGTGCCTACCGCGACCATGTTCGCGCGCCTGGATAAGCTGGCGCAGCTTGGCACTTCGGTCGTCACCATCAGCGGCGGAGAGCCCTTGCTGCATCCCGAGCTCGACCAAATCATCCGCCGGATCCGCAGCCACGGCATGATCGCCGGCCTGATTACCAACGGATACTTGCTCGTGCCCGAGCGCGTCGAGCGGTTGAACCGAGCGGGATTGGAGTGGCTGCAGATTTCGATTGACAATGTGATGCCGGACGAGGTTTCGAAAAAAAGCCTGAAGGTCCTAGACCAGAAACTCGCAACCCTCGCCGAATACGCCGAGTTTCACGTCAACATCAACTCGGTGGTCGGGGGCGGCGTGCGCCATCCCGAAGACGCGCTGATCATCGGGAAACGCGCCCTTGAGCTGGGATTCAGCTCGACCGTGGGCATCATTCATGATGGCGGCGGTCAGCTGCAAGCCCTCGGCAGCGAAGAACGCCGCGTCTATCAGGCGATGAAGGCGCTTGAGAAACGCAGCTTTACCCGTATTCACGCCTTTCAGGACAACATTGCGCGGGGCCGGCCCAACCAGTGGCGCTGCCGCGCCGGATCCCGCTATTTATACATCTGTGAGGACGGGCTCGTGCACTACTGTTCGCAGCAACGCGGCTATCCCGCGATTCCCCTGGCCGACTACACGGTCGAAGATCTTCGCCGGGAATTTGTGACCAGGAAATCCTGCGCGCCGCATTGCACCGTGTCCTGCGTGCACCAGGTTTCTGTCTTCGATTCCTGGCGTGCCCCCCAGCATCCCTCGCCCTCGCCGGTGAGCCCCGCCCCCGGTCTGGTCGAGATCAAGTAGATTCCAAAGCCGCTTACTTTTTCTTGGCCGTGGGCGGCAAGATTCCATTCAGCCGGAGATACATGGCGGCGGCGCTGTAATGATCGGCCCAATCGTTGGTCAGGGCAAACAAGGCCAAGGCTTTGGGGCCCTGGCGTCCGCCAAACAGGTCCACCGTGTCGCCTAGTTTTGCATCCTCCAGCTTGGCCAAAGAGGAACTGCAAAAATCAAAGGAAGCTTTCAACCGGGAGACGAGGGCATCCTTGGCGTCGGATTCCTTCGCCTCCGTGGACTGCGGTTCGGGCGTGTCGCTGATCTTGGCGCACAGATGATCGTTCGATTCCGCAATGTGGATCACCAGACGGGCAAAGCTCATCTGCTCGGGGGTGGGTTTGAAATCGTACTTTTCGGCCGGCATGGCTTCGGCAGCGGCGATCAGGTTCTTCTGCTGGCGGGGGAGGATTTCCCGCGCCACATCAGAAACGGGATTCTTCGTCTCGGCCAAAAGCAACAGACTGGAGAAGAGAAGGACCACAGGTGCGATCACGGTTTTCATAGCTGATTTCCCCTCCCCGCCTAGCATAATCCTATGCTCCACCCTGCGCCAGAAGCTGGCGAGCGGAAGCCGCTCGACCAACCGCAGCGGGGAGAGGGTAGCGAAACGGGGACGCCAAGCTAGGCAGATCATGGGCGTCGCAGCAGGTGGAATACGCCTGGCGAGAACCGAAGCCAGGTACGGACCGCCGAGAGCGACTGCCAGGTTATTCGAGAACCCCGGGCGTCGCTTCGAGCAGACTTTTTGTGTAGGGGTGCCGTGGATCCTCGGTGATCTGCGCGGTGGGTCCGATTTCGACGATTTTTCCCTGATACATCACGGCAATGCGGGTTGCCAGATAACGAACCAGGGGCATGGAGTGCGAGATGAACAGGTAGGTCAGGCCGAACTGGCGTTGCAGTTGCGCCAGCAGGTTGACGATCTGCGCCGCCACACTGACATCGAGTGCGGAGACAGGTTCATCGGCGACCACGAATTTCGGCCGTAAGGCCAAGGCGCGGGCGATGCCGATTCGCTGCCGCTGTCCACCGCTAAACTCGTGCGGGAAGCGGCCCATGGCGGATGGGTCGAGGCCCACGGCGTGCAGGAGCTCGGCAGTTCGGGCGCGGCATTGAGCTCGCGTGGATCGCTCGTAAATAATCAGCGGTTCGCTCAAAATGTCTTCCACCCGCATGCGCGGATCGAGGGAACCAAAAGGATCCTGAAAGATGATCTGCATATCGCGCCGCAAGCGGCGCATCGCCGGGGGGGCGGCCGAGAGCCAGTCTCGTCCCTCAAACACAATCGATCCAGAAGTCGGCTCCACCAGCCGCAAAATCAGTCGCCCGAGGGTGCTTTTTCCCGAACCTGATTCGCCAACCAAACCCAGCGTTTCGCCGGCTTCGATATCGAGCGAGACATCGTCCACCGCGCGAACATCGCCCCGGGAAGCACCCCCAAACACCGATTCGCCCCAAGGAAAGGTCTTGCTCAGATGGCGAATTTCAACCAGCAGCGCCATGACGAGATGGTACCAAGAAGCTTACCGCCGATGGCCGAGCCTCGATCGATCGAGATCGCGGAAGCTCAGCGTCTGGCGATCATGGGAACGGCCAGTAATGCGGCAAGCATGCCCAGGGCCTTGCGGCGGGTGAAATGCTCATGCAGTATCAGGCGCGCGAGCAAGACCGTGACCGCGGGATAGAGCGACGTCAACACCACCGCGGAATCCAACCGTCCGGTGCGAGTGGCGCAGAGAAACAAGGCAGTACCCCCAGTGTCCAGGCATCCAGCCAGCAAACCCCAGCGCGCACTGGCCGCGCTCATTTCCCGAAATTTTCTTTCGACCAGCACGATCGAGCCCGTCACGATCAGGGACCCGCTGCGGGAAATTGCCGCCAGCCATTGGGCGGAGCCGTCCTTGGCTTGGGAAATACCCAGAAAAAACCCGGCAAAACCCACCCCCGCCAGGATGGCGAGGCCGATCCCTTGCGGGCCCCGGCCATCTTCGCTGCCGGAGATGAACCAAATTCCCAAGACGGCAACCGCAAAACCGGCGAGGTGAACCACCCCCGGCGGGCCCTGGGTCATCATGAGAAACAGGGCCGGGATGGCTGCACCCAGCACCGCTGCCAGGGGGGCCACGAGGCCCATGCGTCCGACGGCGAGCGCACGGTAGAAAATGGCGAGCGCAATCCCGCCCGACATCCCGCCTACCACGGCCCAGAACCGGCTGTGCGGCGAGGGAAACTGGGCATGAGCCTCGACGGCCAGCACCAGCATAAACAACAGGCCGCTGGCATGCGCCAGGGTAGTCAGCAGGAACGCGTTCGCCCGGCGGGTGGCATATCCCCCCAAAAAATCGCTCGTGCCCCAGGCAAACACGGCGGCAAGGCTATAGCTGGTCGGAGCGAACTCGGCAGGCAGAGCCATCGGGATTCTGGCAAACACCCGAGAGTACCATGGCAAGCGCAGCCGGATAGGTCACTCCATCAATACCTTGCTAGAAGACCGGCCGCGCACCCGGTACGCTCTCTTGCCGCAACCCGGCCCCGGCGAGTCGGTCTAGGACGGCGAGGTGGACGCCAGTTCGAGTAGCGTGAGTTGTTCGAGCACATGGCGGAGCTGGTTGAGAACGGCTCGAGCGCCCTCTGCTTTCACGGTCAATCGCAGCATCTGATCCGGGGTGAACTGTGAGCCTCGCTCTGCGGCAACAAAACGCGCCAGCTTCGCGGGGTCAATCGTGGCGTCGGGGCGGAACTTGAGGGTGACGGTCTCGCGCTTGCGGTCGATCGCCGTCACCCCGACTCGCGACGCCAGCAGTTTGAGCGAGGCATATTCCAAGAGACTGGCCACGGCCGCCGGCGGTTGCCCATAGCGATCTTCGAGTTCGTCTCGCACGTTGCCGAGCTGGGATTCAGTTTCAACCCCGGCGATGCGCTTGTACATGCGCAGACGCTGATTCTCCTCCGCAATGTAATCGGACGGAATGCGGATGTTCAGCCCGAGATTGAGTTGAATCTTGGCTTCGTCGGGCGCCGCTTCCCCTTTCAACTCCCGGACGGCGCGATCGAGCATTTGCGTGTAGAGTTCAAAGCCGACGGCTTCAATGTGGCCGCTCTGTTCGCCCCCCAACAGGTTCCCCGCACCACGCAACTCCAGATCGAGAGCGGCGATCTTGAAGCCGGCTCCGAGATCGGAGAATTCCTTGAGCGCCGCCAGCCGACGGCGAGCGATGGGAGTCAGCTCGATCTCGGCCGGAATCAGCAAGTAGGCGTAGGCGCGGCGATTGGAACGTCCCACCCGCCCCCGCAACTGGTAGAGCTCGGAAAGTCCGAAACGATCGGCGCGGTTGATGATGATGGTGTTGCAAAGCGGGATGTCCAGGCCGTTCTCGATGATCGTAGTTGCCACCAGGATGTCAGCCTCGTGATGCATGAATTTCAGCATCACTTTCTCCAGCTCTCCTTCCGACATCTGTCCATGCCCAACGACGATGCGTGCCTGGGGAACGAGTTCTTGCAGCTTGGCGGCAATTTCCCAGATGCTCTCCACCCGGTTGTGAACGAAATAGACCTGCCCGCCGCGGTCGAGTTCCTGCTGCAGCGCGGACTGAATCAATTTCTCGTCCCAGCTGGCCACCACGGTTTGAATCGCCATTCGATCCTTGGGTGGGGTTTCGATCAGGCTCAGGTCGCGCAGCCCAACCAACGACATGTGCAGGGTTCGTGGAATCGGCGTGGCCGACATGGCCAGCACGTCGACTTCCTTGCGCATCTGCTTCAGCCGTTCCTTGTGGCGAACCCCGAAGCGCTGCTCTTCGTCGACCACCAGCAGGCCGAGGTCGGCGAACTTGATGTCCTTCGACAGCAGGCGATGCGTACCAATCAGTACGTCGATCTTGCCCGCTTCCAGCCTTTCGAGAATCTGTTTCTGCTGTTTCGCACTGCGAAACCGGCTGATCATCTCGAGGTTGACGGGAAAGGCGGCAAATCGCCGTTTGAAGGTCTCATAGTGCTGAAACGCCAGCACGGTGGTGGGCGCGAGCACGGCGACTTGCTTGCTGTCGTTGACCGCTTTGAAGGCGGCGCGCATGGCGACTTCCGTCTTGCCGTAGCCCACGTCGCCGCAGAGTAAGCGATCCATGGGCTGCGACGCTTCCATGTCGAGTTTGACGTCGCGAATGGCAAGATCCTGGTCTTCGGTTTCGCTGTACTCGAAAGCGTCTTCGAACTCCCGCATCCATTGTGTGTCTGCGGAGAACGCGTGTCCCGGGGCAGCCTGGCGCTGGGCATAGAACTTCAGCAATTCGTCCGCCATGTCCTGCATGGCCTTGCGCACCCGAGCTTTCGTTTTGGCCCAGGCCGCCGTGCCGAGATGGTTCAGCGCCGGCTTGACGCCCTCCGCGGAGCGATATTTCTGCACCAGGTCGAGGCGGGTCAAGGGGACATAGAGTCGCGCCCCTTCGGCATATTCGAGCAACATAAATTCCGCCTTGCCGTCGTCTTGATGAATCTCTTTGAGACCCTGATACTGGCCGATGCCGTGTTCCACATGCACCACATAGTCTCCGACCTGGAGGTCGCGAAAGTCGGAGAGAAAGGCCGAGGTCTTCGCGGTTCGCCGCTGGGGACCGGAAACCACCAGCTCCGACTCATCAAACAGATCGCGAGCCCCGAAGATGGCGAGCTGGGCGTCGGGAAGGATCACCCCATCCGGCACATAGGCTTTGACCAGCGTGGTGGTCAGAACTTCACCGCTAAAGTAAGCCGATTCATCAAGGTAACTGCCCCCGCCCCGAGTGGGGCTGCCCAAGCGAAAGGAAAGGTGGTTTTCCCCCAGCAGGTCGGCGAGGCGTTCCACTTCACCGCTATTGGGAACGGCAATGAGCACGCGGTTCGAGGCGCTTCTCTGTTGTTTCACCTCCTCGAGCAGGGCGGCGACCGAACCATGAAAGCGCTGGGAGGTCTGGCAGTGAAAATCGGCCGATTCCGCTTTTCCGGGACGCGAAATCTCCAGTTGTTCGAGGTTGACCCCGGGAAGCCTGGCCAGGTTCTCCCACCAAGCCTGCGGCGGAAGGTAAAGCTCGTCGGGCCGAACCAGGTTGCCGACGCCACTGCGCTCGTGCGCCTGCTCGATGCGAGCCCAGACGTGATCAAATTCGTCGCGCAAACGATCGGGCTCGTCGGCGACCACGAGGGCGTTGGGCAGAAGGTCGAAGAGGGTGCGATTGGCGCCGGCGACCGGTGCATAAAATTCCCATCCCGGAAAAACCGGGACGCCGCCGGAACGGACTGCCTGCTCCACCCCGCCACCGCTGAGGCGCTCCCCGGACAACCGGGCATGAATGGCGCCGAGCAGGTCTTCGCTGACCGGGGTCTCGGTAAGAGGAAGAAGCAGGGTCTCGTCGATCGGCGTCGAAGATCGTTGTGTGGCCGGGTCGAACTTGCGGATCGACTCGACTTCGTCGCCGAAGAACTCGACTCGCCGCGGGCGATCCGCCTCGGGAGGATAAACGTCGAGAATTCCCCCCCGCAGGGCGTACTCCCCAGGCATTTCCACCAGGTCGGTCGCGACATAGCCGACGGTGGTCAAATGACCTAACAAGCGATCGAGCTCAATCGTCTCCCCCCGCCGTACCACACGCGCCAAGTCGGCATAGTACTCTGCCGCTCGCAAGCGCCAGGCGGAGGCGGCGATGGGCGCAACCAGAATGGAGACCGCCCCGCTGGCCGCCTTCCAAAGCGTTACCGCGCGTTCTTCCTGGATCTCGGGATGAGGCGAGAGATTTTGAAACGGCAGGACATCGCCACTCGGAAGCGCCGCGATCGAATTCTGATTGCCACCCAGCAGGCCGCGAAACGCCAATAACACCGGAACCAGATCCTCTGCGGCGCGATTATCGGGAACCACCACGAGGAAGGGCCGGCCCGAGGCGCGTTGCAGCAAGACCAGAAGCAACGCTTTGGCCGTGGGGACGAGGCCAGTGACACTCATCCGTCCCGTGCCCTCGTGCAGATGGGAGGTTACACGCGAGAAAGGAGGTAGTTTTTCCACGTCCGCGAAGAGATCGCGAACGAAGGACAGAACCATTGCCTTTTGATTTTAACAGGAGCGTGCGCGACGCGGGCAAGCTTGACCTGTGCGGCGGAAACCAAACCTCGATCGCTTCAGCTGCGCAGCACAGGTCTGGTTAGACATGTGGGGCCACCCCCACCGTTGATCCCCAACTCGGAGCCCGAGAAGGTACGAACATCAAATCCCGCAGCCCGTAGCTTGGCGTTGGTGCTGCGGTTCTCCTCCAAGGCGAGGAGCCGCCGATTTCCGAGCGAGAGCACATTACAGGCTAGGGTCTCTCTTTCCCGGTAGTCTATTTCGAGCAAACTGTAGCCCCGAGCCTGCAGCAGTTCCACGGTCTCGACCGCCAGCCAGGGCAGATCGACCAGCGCCGTCTGGTCATCGAGCAGGCTGAGGAGCGACATCAGGTGCAAGCAGGCGGATGGACCCGAGCCATAAGGCAGAGCTGCCGAGATCACCTCAATCCCCATCGGAGCAAGCACGCTGCGCAGTTGAGCGATTCCCGCCAGATTGGTTCGGTAGCCGTGCCCTACCAACAAGGTCTTCGCATCCAGCCATACCATGTCCCCGGCCTCGGTTGAAGCGGGCTCGGTGATTTTCGTCAGCATCACCACGTTGGCCATGATCCGAGCAAAATCCAGCTGCAGCTGGGCTTCCGCGATGCGGTTCGGTTTCGCCGGGCGCATCACGATCCATCCGAAATCCGTGGGCAGCGAAGCATCGTGGGTGTAGACAGCATCCAGCGTGAACTCGTTGGCCGGGGGCAGTTCCAATACTTCGGCGCCCGCCATGTCCAGTTGCCGACACACCTCGGCATGCTGGGCCTGAGCTTTTTCGAAATCGGGTCGGTGGAGGAATCCGAGCTGTTCCCATCGCGCCGCGCGCTCCGCCTTGTCCCAACCGGCCGTACGCGGCGAGCAGACCACCACCCGGCGCAGCCCATCGACCATCGAATGTCCGTTCGACTGCGCTGTCTCCGCGGGCAGCGGCGGATCGACAAGCGATTTTCCGGGTTGCTGCACCATGCAAGGAATCTAAGCTCGGGCTGGGGAAAAAAGCAATCCTGATGGCCGTGAGGGAAAGGGTGAGCCGACCCCGGGCTTTGGTTAGGATTTGGGGGAACCAGAAAAAGGGACGGCCCGGAGCCCCCCAAGACCGTCCTCTATGACCCTCCCGGTTAGAAAGGGCTTGCTCAGAGAAGACTAGGGCAGCCTTGTGTCACCAGTATTGCGAGGATGTGAATTTCCCGTAAATTCTTGCCCGGCTTTCGGCCCCCCACGCTTTTCTTGACGCCGCCTTCCCCAGAGGATGTCTCCTGACGGTCGCGCCGATGCGCTCGCGGGCACGCCACACTGGTACCATGGTTTTTCGGCCCTTGCGGAGGTGCTATGGCCCGCCAAGTCGAGATTTCGCGCAGACTACAGAAACGCGCCGAGCAATTCCTTCCCGGGGGTGTCAATTCGCCGGTGCGAGCGTTCCGGGCAGTAGGTGGGGAGGCGCCGTTCATTGTACGCGGCGAGGGTTCGCACATTTTCGATGCGGACGGAAATGCCTATATCGACTATGTGGGTTCTTGGGGGCCGCTGATTCTGGGGCATGCCGCCCCTGCTGTCGTCGAGGCCGTCACTCGAGCCGGGCGCAACGGCACGAGCTTCGGCGCCTCTACTCCCAGCGAGGCGGATCTGGCGGAAATCGTGACCTCGGCGTTTCCCCAGATGGAGAAAGTACGCTTCGTCAACTCGGGGACGGAAGCCACCATGTCGGCCATCCGCTTGGCCCGCGCATACACTGAGCGCAAGTACATCGTGAAGTTCGAAGGCTGCTATCACGGCCACGCCGATGCCTTGTTGGTCAAAGCAGGTTCGGGCGTGGCCACTCTGGGAATTCCAGGATCGGCGGGCGTTCCAGAAGAATTCATTCAGTTCACGCTCGCCCTGCCTTTCAACGACACGGAGGCGCTCGAAAAGGCGTTTGCCAAATACAAGCGTCAGATCGCCTGCGTGATCGTAGAACCGGTCGTCGGCAACATGGGCTGCGTCTTACCCGGATCCGGGTACCTGGAGGCTCTGCGCGCGATCACCCGGCGAGAACAGAGCCTACTGATCTTCGATGAAGTCATGACTGGATTTCGCCTCGCTTTCGGCGGCGCCCAGGAGCTCTACGGGATCACTCCGGATCTGACCACCATGGGAAAGATTATCGGCGGTGGTCTGCCGGTGGGCGCCTATGGCGGCCGATCGGAGATCATGAATCTGGTTGCTCCCCTCGGGCCGATGTACCAGGCGGGAACGCTTTCGGGGAATCCGCTGGCCATGGCAGCCGGCTTGGCAACCTTGCAATACTTGCAGGAGCACAAGCACGAGATCTACCCGCGGCTGGAGCGGCTGGGCGCGGAACTTGTGACAGGCGTAGCCACGGCGGCGAAACAAGCAGGCATCCCGATGTCGTACAACCGGGTGGGTTCGATGTTCACATGGTTTTTCGCCCCTGGTCCGATCACAGACTGGAGCTCGGCTGCGAAATCCGATAGCGAAGCTTTTGGCCGCTTCTTCCGTTCCATGCTGGATGCCGGCGTTTACTTGCCGCCTTCGCAATTCGAGGCAGCTTTTCTGAGTGCTGCGCATACGGAGGAGGAGGTTCGCCAGACGGTTGTGGCAGCCAGACAGGCATTTCAACTGGTACACGCCTAACTTCCCTGGCCTGCCGAACACCTGGTCAAAACCGCGGTCGGCGGCAATCCTCGGTTGGTTGCAACCGGCTCCGATCCTCAGCCAAGCGAGGCCATCGCATGGTCCGTCTCTCCCCTAACCCGGGCGGA
>Ga0187783_10000830_pt1 | contig 22724 bp, 18 predicted proteins | sample 1015_SJ02_MP02_2_FD_132471 | JGI IMG/M metagenome (GOLD analysis project Ga0187783, IMG submission 132471) | Tropical peat soil microbial communities from peatlands in Department of Meta, Colombia - 1015_SJ02_MP02_20_MG | ecosystem: Environmental > Terrestrial > Soil > Wetlands > Peat | place...
CGGCTCGATCCGAATTGCGGCCTCAAGCATGGCATCTACGCGGTCCGGGCTGGTCTGAACGGAACGATCCTTGATGGCGTCGCCAACTTTGGCCGCCGACCGACATTCGACAACGGTACGCCGCTGCTCGAGGTGCACTTGTTTGATTTTGCCGGCGATCTCTACGGTCAATCGCTGGACGTGGCCCTCATCAGTTGGATCCGCGCCGAATGGCGCTTCGAGACAGTCGAGAGCCTGGTCGATCGCATGCAGCTCGACGCCCGCCTTGCCCGCGAGGCGCTGGCCCGATCTGCCGACGTCTTTCCGCCGCTCGCCCAGGCCGACGCCCGGGCCCGATCGACGACCTGATGCCGGCGGCCTCGTAGGGCTTTTCGTCAGCCCGCCTGCCTGCTAGTAACCCGCCCATGGTTGCCACCGGCACTGTCGATGTTTCAGCGGGGCGGTCGATTCCCCGGATTACCGGCCCGGCTTCCGCCTGACCGATCAGGCCGAAGACCGGGTTGCCATTCGTCTGTGCCATCTCAAGCCGGTTTCCGTGATCTGCCATGACCGACGACCACGACTACAGCGCAACGCTGTTTCTGCCCCGAACCGATTTTCCCATGCGGGCCGGCTTGCCCCAGAAGGAGGCCGAACTTCTCGAGCGGTGGCGGCGACTCAACCTTTATGGCCGGTTGCGGCAGGCGGCGCGGGGCAGGCCGAGATTCATTCTTCATGACGGTCCGCCCTACGCCAACGGTCATATCCATATCGGCACCGCGCTCGGCAAGATCCTCAAGGATCTGGTCGTGCGGTCGCAGCAGATGCTTGGTTACGACGCCAACTTCGTGCCGGGGTGGGACTGTCACGGCCTGCCGATCGAGTGGAAGGTCGAGGAGGAATATCGCGCCCGCGGCCGCAACAAGGATGCGGTGCCGGTCGTCGAGTTCCGGCGTGAATGTCGCGCTTTTGCCGATCATTGGATTTCGGTGCAGCGCGACGAATTTATGCGCCTCGGCGGGGTCGGCGACTGGTACAATTCTTACAGCACCATGAGCTTCCCGGCCGAGGCGCAGATCGCCCGCGAACTTATGAAGTTCGCTGACAGCGGACTGCTGTATCGCGGGTCCAAGCCGGTGATGTGGTCGGTCGTTGAGAAGACTGCCCTCGCCGAGGCCGAGGTCGAATACCGCGAATATATCTCCGATCAGGTCTGGGTGAAGTTTCCAGTCGCATTTGCCCATGGCAGCCGCTTCGAGCAACTCAAGGAGACCTACGACGGCGCTGCCATCGTTATCTGGACCACGACGCCCTGGACACTTCCGGCCAACCGAGCCATCAGCTTCTCGCCGAAGATCGCCTATGGTCTCTACCGCGTGACGCAGGCGCCCGCCGACAATTGGAGCCAGCCGGGTGATCGTCTGATCCTCGCCGACGCGCTCGCTGCCGGGGTTTTCGAGGAAGCGCGCGTGAACGGCTACGAGCGGGTGATGTCGGTCCCGGCCGATGATCTCGCCCTGCTCGGGTGCGTCCACCCGTTGCTGGGCGTGGGCGGCGACTACAGCTTCGTCGTGCCGCTCCTAGCCGGCGATCACGTGTCCGACGATGTCGGCACTGGTTTCGTCCACACCGCGCCAGGGCATGGCCGCGAAGACTTTGAAATCTGGATGGCCAACAAACCGATGCTCGAGGCCCGCGGCATCGATACCACCATTCCATATACGGTCGATGAGAACGGCACGTACACGAACCAGGTTCCAGGTTTCGCCGGCAAGCGTGTCCTGACCGATCAGGGCGGCAAGGGCGATGCCAATGAAGCGGTCACCGCGGCGCTGCGCGACGCCCAGATGGTGATCGCGCGTGGGCGCCTCAAACATGACTATCCGCATTCGTGGCGTTCGAAGAAGCCGCTGATCGTTCGCAACACGCCGCAATGGTTCGTGGCAATGGACAAGGATATCGCCGGCCGGGGCGACACCCTGCGGGCGCGCGCCCTCGCGGCCATAGCGACCACGCGCTGGGTTCCGCCGCAAAGTGAGAATCGCATCACCGGCATGGTGGTGAGCAAGCCCGACTGGGTGCTCTCACGCCAACGCACCTGGGGCGTCCCGCTACCCTTCTTTGTGCGGGAAAAGCCCGACGGTTCTGTCGATCTGTTGCGCGACGAGCGCGTCGATCGTCGCATCGCCGAGATCTTCGAGCGCGAAGGGGCTGATGCTTGGTTCAAGGACGAGGCACGCGAGCGCTTCCTGAGTGGGCTCGTCGACCGTCCGGCCGATTGGCGCAAGGTCGACGACACCGTCGATGTTTGGTTCGATTCAGGTTGTACGCATGCCTTCACGCTGGAAGTGCGTGACGACCTCAAGGTCAAGCGACGAAAGGACGGCGGGCCCGATATCGTGATGTATCTCGAGGGGTCGGACCAGCACCGCGGTTGGTTCCAATCCTCGCTCATGGAGAGCTGCGGCACGCGCGGCGTCGCCCCCTTCGACGTGGTGCTGACCCACGGCTTCATTCTCGATGAGAAGGGCGTGGACAAGATGTCCAAGTCCAAAGGCAACACCATCTCGCCCCAGCAGGTGACCAGCACCCAGGGCGCCGACATCCTGAGACTGTGGGCGAGTGCCTCTGACTATGCGGATGACGTGCGGTTCGGACCGGAAATTCTCAAGACCTTCATCGAGACCTACCGCAAACTGCGCAACACGTTGCGCTGGATGCTGGGCAACCTTGCCCATTATCAGGAGCCGGAGCGCGTACCCGTAGCGGCCATGCCGGAACTCGAACGGCTCATGCTTCACCGCCTGGTCGAACTCGATCAATGGATCCGGCAGGCCTACGCCGACTTCGACTACAAGCGGATCTTCGCGGGACTCAATGCCTTCATGACGGTCGATCTCTCGGCTTTCTATTTCGATGTCCGCAAGGACGCGCTGTATTGCGATCCGCGCTCGTCGCTCACCCGTCGGGCCTGCCTTACTGTCCTCGACGAGTTGTTTCGCGCCACGGTGACTTGGCTCGCGCCCATCCTGTGCTTCACCGCCGAGGAGGCCTGGTTGTCCCGCTTTCCATCCTCCGAGGCCTCCGTGCATCTTGAGCCGTTTCCCCATCTGCCGGCCGCTTGGCGCGACGACGCGCTCGCGGAAAAATGGCGCAAGGTGCGGTTGGTTCGCCGCGTCGTGACCGGCGCCATTGAAGTCGAGCGAGCCGCCAAGCGGATCGGCGCGTCACTGGAAGCCGCTCCCGTCATCTACGTGAGCGATCCCGATTTGCTCGACGCGCTCAACAACGTCGACATGGCGGAAGTTGCCATCACGTCGGCCGCCAGCGTGATCTCCGGGGAGGGCCCCAAACAAGCCTTCCAGCTCGACGATGTGCCAGGCGTCGCGGTCGAACCGCGGCGGGCCGAAGGCCGCAAATGCGCTCGTTCGTGGAAGATCCTTCCGACCGTTGGTTCGGATCCGGACTATCCCGACGTCTCGCCGCGCGACGCCCAGGCGCTGCGAGAATGGAAAGCCCTGCAGCGCGCAGCGGAGTAGATGCGGTGGCCGAGCCCAAGGCGTCGCCCTCTGCCGCAATGCCGCGACTGGCGGCGATCGCTCTCGGTCCACTGACGCCGATCGGGGCCGGGGTTGCGATTGTGGCCTGCTTGCTCGATCAGGCCCTGAAATACTGGTTGTTGTTCGTCTTCGATATCGGGGCGAAAGGGACGGTGGTGCTGGCGCCTGTGCTGGATCTCGTCCTCGTCTGGAATTCCGGCATCAGTTACGGTCTGCTGCAGCAGACGACTGCCACCGGCCGGTGGATCCTGCTCGGCGTCAAGGCGGTCGCGGTGATCTTGCTGTGGGGGTGGCTCGCGCGCACCCGCTCGAAACTTGCAGCCGTCTCGCTCGGCCTGATCATCGGTGGTGCGCTGGGCAACGCCATCGATCGGCTGAGTTACGGGGCCGTGGTTGATTTCGTGCTGTTCCACATCTTTGGCTTCAATTGGTACGTCTTTAATCTGGCGGATGCCGCCATCGTTGCCGGGGTAGGAGGACTCCTGTATGAGTCATTGCGGACCGAGAGTGCCGCAAAAGCGCCCTGATTTTTCCGTCAATTCCGCCCGGCAGGGGATTGGCCTCGAATCTCGGAACAACCGGCTGTGGATTGAGACCATGCACAGAAAGTTGACCAACCGACGGTTCCAAGGCACCGCCTTGGCAGGCGTGCTGGGCATTTTCGTCCTCCTTGCCTCCGGAGCGCACGTGTTTGCCCAGAGCCCCGTGTCCCAGGATGATGACGACGACGACACCTTCGAACAGAAGATCATCAAGGGTATGCTCAACGGGCTTGGGGTCGACACCGGCCGCCCCACCATCGACTATCGGGAGCGCTCGCCGCTGGTCATCCCGCCCTCGACCGATCTGCCACCGCCGGATTCCAATGCCGGGCTGGTCAAAAATCCGGCCTGGCCTAACGATCCGGATACCAAGAAACACAAACCACCGCCTGGCGAAACCAGGCTGGTTAACGGATCGATTCGCAGCCATTTGATGGAAAGTCCAGAACTGCAGCGGGACCCCAGCGGTGGCAGGGCCAGCGGCGCCGGCAAGGTCACTGCGCCCGATCCGAACGCCAATTTGGATCCGGGACGGCCAGTTATGCCTGATGCTCTGGGCTATGCGGGCGGTCTGATGACCAACGTTTTCGGCTACACCAAGGAAGAATCCGAACCCTTCACGGGCGAAACACCGCGGACCAATCTGACACAACCGCCGGTCGGCTATCAGACGCCATCGCCTGCGTATCCGTACGGAATCGCCCCTGACAAGAAAAGTACCTCGACTCTGTCGTTACCGAACGTCAAGGATCGCGCGGTAGGAACGGAGTAAGTAAGGCCTCCGCAGGACGGGGGCGGCGTCCGTCGCGAGGGGGTCGCACCCGAAAGCGGATGCAGAGCAGGGGTGCGGCGCGACTAACGTCAGGTAAGAGTCATTGTGCGTTATTGTTTGATTGTTGCCGCTGCCTTGCTGGTTGCAGGTATGGCGGCCCGGACGGCTCCGGCTCGCGCCGAGGCTTCCTCATCCTCCATCACACACTTCACGCTGGCAAACGGCCTCGAGGTCGTCGTCATCCCAGATCGACGCACGCCGGTCGTGACCCAGATGATCTGGTACAAGGTGGGCTCGGCCGACGAGACGCCCGGCAACTCCGGCATCGCCCATTTCCTCGAACATCTGATGTTCAAGGGAACCGCGAAGAATCCGGCAGGCCGCTTCTCAAAGATGCTCGCCTCCATCGGCGGACTGGAAAACGCCTTTACCTCGACGGACTACACGGCTTTCTTCCAGCGCGTCCCGCGCGAGCATCTCCAGGCCGTGATGGAATTCGAAGCCGATCGGATGACCGGGCTGGTCCTCAATGAGGCCAACGTGCAGTCCGAGCTCAACGTCGTTCTCGAAGAATACAATCAGCGGGTCGGCAACGATCCCAGTGCGCGCCTGACCGAGCAGATCCAGGCCGCGCTCTTTCTCAATCATCCGTATGGTCGCCCGGTCATCGGTTGGCACCACGAGATCGAACGCCTGACCCTGCAGGACGCCCTCAATTTCTATCGACGGTTCTACACGCCGAACAACGCGGTGGTGGTCATCGCGGGTGACGTCAGCGCCGAAGAAGTGCGCTCGCTCGCCGACAGAACCTACGCGGCGGTCGAGCCGCGCGCCGATATCGGGCCGCGGATTCGCCCACAGGAACCACCACCCACCGCCATTCGGCACGTCGAACTGGCCGACCCCCGCGTCAATCAGCCGAGTCTGCAGCGTAGCTATCTGGTCCCTTCCTTCGCGGCCGCCAAAGGTGGCGAAGCCGAAGCACTCGATGTCCTCGCGCAGGTGATCGGGAACGGGACGACTGGCCGGTTGTATCGCGCCTTGGTGGCCGACAAGGGCCTCGCGGCCAGTGCCGGCGGATGGTATCAGGGAACCGCTCTCGATCCGTCGGTCTTCGCGATTTTTGCTGCGCCACGGCCTGGCGTCAGCCTGCCTCAGCTCGAGGAGGCGCTCGATGACGTCCTCGCCGACCTGAACGAGAAGGGGATCACGGCCGCGGAACTCGATCGGGCCAAGAACCGGATGATTGCCGACTACGTCTATGCTCAGGACAATCAGGCGACCCTTGCCCGCCTCTACGGCGCGGCCCTGACGACGGGTTCCACTGTCGAGGATGTGCTCGCACGACCCGAGCGGATCCGCGCCGTGACCGTCGAGGCGGTGAACGATGCCCTGCGTCGTTGGCTCGACAAGCGTCGCTCTTCTACTGGTTATCTGGTCAAGGAAAACTCTCCGCGCGAGGACAAACGCTCATGACAAGCCCCGGCCGCAACCTCCTCGCCATTCGGGTCGGGGGCCCGCTTCTGATGGCCATGGTCGCCATCGCGATGACGCTCACCGCAATGCCCGATGCCGTCGCTGGGCCCGTGATCGAAAAGGTCACGAGCCCGGGCGGGATCGAGGCTTGGCTGGTGCGTGAGCCCAACGTGCCGCTGATCGCGCTCGACTTCGCCTTCCGTGGCGGCGCGAATGAGGATCCCGCCGACAAGGCTGGACTGGCCCAGCTGGTCGCCGAAACCATCGACGAAGGGGCTGGCGATCTCGACTCCAAGGCCTATCACGAGCGGCTCGAGGAGCGGGCTATCGAGCTGAGCTTCAGCGCCGGACGCGATACCTTTCGAGGCTCGCTGCGGGCCTTGGGCGACAATCGCGGCGCCGCCATGGAGATGCTCCGCTTGGCGCTAACTGTGCCGCGCTTCGATGCCGATGCGGTTGAACGGATCCGCAATCAGGTTCTCGCCTCGTTGCGACACGAGGCCACCAATCCTACCGATATCGCCGGGCGCGACTGGTGGGCGAATGCGTTTCCGGATCATCCCTACGGCCGGCCGGTGAACGGCACGATTGATTCGGTGCAGCGCATCACCGCCGATGATCTCAGAGACTATCAGCACCGGGTGTTTGCGCGTTCGACCCTCAAGATAGCGGTGGCGGGCGACATCGACGCGGCCACGCTCGGCAAGATGCTCGACGACGTGTTCGGAAGCCTGCCGGCAACACCGGAACAGCAGACTCTGAGGAACGCCAACCCGACGGGATTGGGCCGTCGCACCATCGTCGATCTCGACGTGCCCCAGGCTGTGATTGTTTTCGGCAGCCGCGGCATCTCGCGGAAAGACCCTGATTTCATGGCGGCCTATCTGGTCAATCACATCCTTGGCGGCGGCTCGCTCTCCTCGAGACTCTATCATGAGGTGCGCGAAAAGCGCGGCCTCTGCTACGGGATCTACACCAGCATCAGTTGGTTCGACCATACGGCAGTCTTTACCGGCACAACCGCGACTCGCGCCGACCGCGCCGGCGAGACGCTGAGTTTGATCGACCAGGAAGTTCAGCGCATGGCGCAGACCGGACCGACCGAAGAAGAGCTCGCCCAGGCAAAGTCGTTTCTCAAGGGCTCCTACGGGCTCAACTTCGACACCTCGGCAAAGATCGCCGCTCAGCTTGTTCAGATTCAGCTCGATGATCTGGGAATCGATTACATCGATCGTCGCAACAGTTTGATCGATGCGGTGACCTTGGCCGACGCCAGTCGGGTCGCCAAACGTCTGCTCGACAACAAACTTCTGGTGACGGTTGTCGGCCGGCCCCAGGGCGTTAGCCCGATCGATCCGGGCGGCTGAGTTCGCGCGGCGAATCTTCCCGGCCCATCGAAGGAAGAGGGGGCGACCTGATCGGTCGCCGGCGAACCCCTCGCGAGGGCGCTCGGCGGCGCCTGAGGCGGGTAGGCGCCGTGCAATCCGCCAAAGGCACACCGCAGCGTCTCGTTGTGGTCTCGAGTATAATCAACCACCGGATCCCGCCTGAAAGGGCTGCGTAGATTAAGGCCCATATTCTACGCTAAAACTGCGTATAAAATCCTTGCCCGTGCGGTGAATAAGCGGCATAATCTTCGCAAAAGGTGCGGAGATGGCGTACATCCATGAGCAAAAGAATTGGCCTGAGTTCCGCTGGGACAAGGAGCGTCTAACCCGGCAGCTTGCCGCTGTGCGTCACCGGCAAGGGCGGCTGATCGGGCGCATGGAGGGGCTCGGCTTCGGGCTCCGTGCCGAAGCCACAGTCGATGCCGTGACAGAAGAAGTGCTCAAGTCAAGCGAGATTGAAGGAGAGAAACTCGACAGAGGACAGGTGCGTTCTTCCGTCGCGCGCCGCCTTGGTGTCGATATTGGCGCTCTTGTTCCGGCCGATCGTCATGTCGAAGGTGCTGTCGATGTAATCCTCGACGCTACCCAAAAATACGATGCGCCGCTTACGCGGGAGCGGCTTTTTGGTTGGCACGCCGCCTTGTTTCCAACCGGGCACAGCGGCATGAGCAAGATTACTGTCGGCGCGTGGCGCACAGATGAGACAGGGCCGATGGAAGTCGTGTCAGGCCCAATCGGGCGGGAGCGTGTTCATTATCAAGCTCCAGCAGCGCAACGGCTTCAGCAGGAAATGCAGGCTTTCCTGAGTTGGTTCAATGCTGACGATAGCAGCCTCGACTTGGTCTTAAAGGCTGCCGTCGCGCATCTGTGGTTCGTGACCATTCATCCTTTTGACGATGGCAATGGCCGCATAGCCCGCGCGATAGCTGACCTGGCTCTTGCCCGGTCCGAACAGAGCGCCCAACGTTTTTACAGCATGTCGGCTCAGATCAAACGGGAACATGAAGAGTATTATAATATCTTGGAAGATACACAAAAAGGCGATCTCGATATTACGCGTTGGTTAGAATGGTTCCTTGGTTGTCTCGATCGCGCTTTCGATGGGGCAGAGATAATACTGGCGGCTGTACTCAAGAAGGCTCGGTTTTGGGAAGCCCACGTCGGAGTATCTCTCAACGACCGGCAGCGGCTGGTCATCAACCGGCTGCTTGACGCGTTCGAGGGCAAGTTGACAACAACCAAATGGGCGAAGCTGACCAACAGTTCGCATGATACGGCGCTGCGTGATATTGAAGGTCTTATCAAGGAAAACATTCTGCAAAAAGACCCGGCAGGTGGCCGCAGTACGAGTTATTCGCTCGTGGAAATGGCGTGACGCAATGCTGCTTTTAGCGTGAAAGGCTCAAACAGCCACCAATGCTTCGCCGGTCGGTCGATGGGTTAATATGGCGACATGATTCGCGTAACCCCGAGCATCAGCATCGACGAAAGCGAGATCGAAGAAAGTTTCGTCCGCGCCTCCGGCCCGGGTGGCCAGAACGTCAATAAACTGTCGACCGCCGTCCAGCTGCGCTTTGACGTCCGCCGGTCGGCGGCCTTCCCGGCCGAGATGCGTACGCGGCTTGAGCGGTTGGCCGGCCACCGCCTCACCAAGGATGGTGTGCTGGTCATCACTGCGCAACGCCATCGAACCCAGGCGCGCAATCGCGAAGAGGCGCGCGAGAAGCTCATCGAGTTGATCCGCCGGGCCGCCGTCGCGCCCGTCAAGCGACGGCCCACGCGGCCGACTGCGGCCGCTCGACGCCAGCGGCTCGAAGCCAAGAAGCACCGGGCGGGAATCAAGCAGCTGCGTCGGACCAAGCCTTCGCCCCATGATTAGACTGGTGGTGGTGCAGTATCAGTCCGTGGATCGCTTGCCGGCTGCGCCACGCAGGGGCATGTTCGCCCACCAAGGAGGCCCGCATGGCCGTTCGCCAGCTGCCCGAGAATGTCATCAACCGCATCGCGGCCGGCGAGGTGGTCGAGCGACCGGCCAGCGTCGTCAAAGAACTCACGGAAAACGCCCTCGACGCCGGAGCGCACCGCATTGAGATCGTGACCGACGGGGGCGGTCGGCGGCTGGTACGCGTCACTGATGACGGCGATGGCATGACGCAGACCGATCTGGTCCTGGCAGTCGAGCGGCACGCCACTTCCAAGCTCGTCGGTGACGATCTTCTGTCCATCCGTTCGCTCGGCTTTCGTGGCGAAGCGCTGCCGTCGATTGGCGCGGTCGCGCACCTTGCGATCACCAGCCGCCATCGTGACGAACCGCATGCCTGGACCATCGCGGTCGATGGGGGTGTCAAGATGCCCGCGCGCCCCGGCGCACTGGGCCAAGGAACGCGGGTCGAGGTGCGGGATCTCTTCTACGCGACTCCGGCCCGGCTCAAGTTCCTCAAGTCGGACCGCGCCGAGAGCGAGGCCGTCCGCGATGTCGTGCGCCGTCTGGCCATGAGCCGGCCGGATGTGGCCTTCACCCTAGCCGGGGAGGAGCGGTCGGCGGTCTCCTGGCCGGCGGCCGAGCCGGGCCCGTCAGGCCGCTTGGCACGCCTCGCCGATGCGCTCGGCGCTGAGTTCCGGACCAATGCGGTCGCTGTTCACGGTGAGCGGCAAGGCGTCACCCTCGACGGTTTTGCCGCCCTGCCGACGCTGTCACGGGCCAACACCCTCGGGCAATATCTGTTTGTCAATGGCCGGCCGGTACGCGACAAGTTGCTGATCGGCGCCGTGCGAGGCGCCTATGCGGATTATCTGCCCCGCGATCGTCAGCCGATCGTCGCGCTGTTCGTCACGATCGATCCCCATGAGGTCGACATCAACGTCCACCCAGCCAAGGCGGAAGTACGCTTTCGAAATCCCGGCCTCGTGCGCGCGCTGGTCGTGCATGCGCTGACTCAGTCGTTGCTTCGGGATGGCCGACGCTCCGCCAGCACGGGGGGCAACGGCATGCTGGTGGCCCTGCGGGCCCCGGCCAATCGGAACTGGCAAGGCTCGCCGGGCCTGCCGGCCGCGCTCGGTCAGACTTCGGCGGACACGCCAGGCGGCTTCGGTCTGGCGCTGGCCGGCTCCGCCCAGGCGGTGATGGCAACTGGTGCCCCGCAGATGCCGGCCTTCGATGACCTCCCGACGCCGGATCGCATCGACTGCCCGCTGGGCGCTGCGCGCGCACAGCTCCACGAGACCTATATCGTCGCACAGACCCGCGACGGTGTGGTCATCGTGGACCAGCACGCGGCCCATGAGCGGCTGGTCTATGAACGGATGAAGGCGTCCCTCGAGCACTCTGGCATTCCGCGGCAGGTCCTGCTGATTCCCGAGATCGTCGAACTCGACGAGATCGATGTGGAACGTCTGGTCGCCCGCAGCGACCAACTCGCGCGCTATGGGCTTGTTGTCGAAACCTTTGGGCCGGGTGCGGTTGCACTGCGCGAGACGCCGGCCCTGCTCGGCAAGGTCGACGGCGCTCGGCTGCTGCGCGATCTCGCCGAACACCTGGCCGAATGGGACGATGCGCTGCCACTCGAACGGCGGTTGATGCATGTCGCCGCCACCATGGCCTGCCATGGTTCGGTGCGGGCGGGGCGCCGCCTCAAGCCGGACGAGATGAATGCGCTGTTGCGCGAAATGGAGGCCACGCCCAATTCCGGCCAATGCAATCATGGCCGGCCGACCTACGTCGAGCTCAAGCTGTCGGACATCGAGCGCCTGTTTGGCCGAAGATAGTCCTTGCAAAAAGGCCCCGATCAAATCGGGGCCTCAGTGCCTGCGACCGGCTGATTCTGCCGCGGACCGTGACGTCATGTTCTGGTCGACTACTGACCGATCTGTCTACTGACGGCATTTTCCTGCTGATTGAGGGACTTCTGCTCGGCTGGCGTGATGTGGCCGTTGTCGAATCGCGACATCGTCCGTTCTTCCTGCCGGATCGCGTGGTCCTCGTGATGTAGCTGGTTGGCCTGCTGCTTGGTCAGCTCGCCTTCCTTGCGTTCCTGATTGATTCGTCGATTCTGATTTTGCAAACGGTCGTTGACCTGAGTGCGGCGCGGATGGTCGCGTTCCCACTGGGTTTCGGCCATGGCTCCGGTGATCGAGCTGCCAACCATCGCCACCGCAAGGGCTATGATGCTAACTTTGATTGGGTGTGTCATGGGATTCCTTTCAGATTGTGTGATTTGGGATTCAGGATCGTCAGCGGCAGATAATTTCGTTTTCTGTTTCTTGACTCCTTTCGGTTCGACTGATGTTGGTGACGTTGGCTGCAGACCGCCGCCTGCGCGCCACAGGCGGACCTGGCGCGTCCGGGCAGTTGCACTGACGTGATAATCCCCCTCGAAACAAAAACCCCGTGATCGACGGTCGGATCAGACTTGAGCCTCGTCGGCGCCAATGACGACGCCAGCATGTGGTTTGGATTGCCCTGTCAGCCGAGCAGCCCCGGCAGGGGTTTGATCGCAGCACTGCCCGGAAACACTTCCGTTGAGAGCAGGTGCTCGGCGAGCCCGAGATGGTCCAGCAACACGCCCTTGAGCGTCGCGCGCAAATCAAGCGTCGGGTTCAAATCACGTCCCTGATAAAGCGCCGCCGGCTTCAGTCCCGGCCACTCGGCAATCACCCGCCCGCCCTTGACGGCACCGCCGACCAGAAAGGCGGCCGCCCCCGTGCCGTGGTCGGTGCCAGTCGTCCCGTTCTCCCGCGCAGTGCGGCCGAACTCGGTCGCGACCACGACGACCGTGTCCTTCCAGGCGTCACCGAGTTGGCTGCGCAGTGTCGCCAGTGAATTGTCGAGCGCGGCGAGAAGATGGCCTAGTCGGCCGGCGGCGGGGCCCTCATTGGCATGGGTGTCCCAGCCGTCAAACGCCATCGCGGCGATTCGTGGTCCGTCGGGCTGCGCCAGGACACGACCGGCCGCCATGGCGGCTTCGGCAAAGACGCGGCTTTCTAATCTGCCGTCACCGCCTTTGCCGGCCATCGCACCGCGGCCAAGAAATGCGTCGAGCTTTTCGCCGGCTGCCAACGCCGCCATCAGCTCAGGATCGCGCTCGCTATAAAGATGGGCCAAACGCGTCACGGTGTCGTCACCGGCCCCCGGCAGCGCGCCTGGCGACCAGCTCACAACAGGTGCCGTGCCGCGCATGACGAGTGGAACCGTCGGCCCGACAGCGAACAGATCGTGAGCCCGAGTGGGTCCGTTGGCCGGTATCAGGGCTGCAGCCCGGTTCAACCACCCGGTATCGCTTCCCCGAGGTCCCGGCGTGCCGTTCTCCAGAACATCCTGGCCGTCAAAATGTGAACGATCGCGGTAAGGCGTTGCAATGGCGTGTACCATTAGCGCGTCGCCCTCATCGTAGAGACCCTTCAGGGCCGGCATGTTCGGGTTGAGCCCGAAGAAGCCGTCGAGCGCGAGCGCAGCTCCGTCCCCCGAGGCCGGCAGAGCTAGGTCGCCGCGCAGCGAGGCGTAGTCCGGGTCACCGATCGGCGGCATGAAGGCAAGCCCATCCAGCGCGCCACGCAGAATGATGAACACGAAGCGCGGGTCGCGGTCGCTCGCCAAGCCCGCCCGCGGGACCATCGCCCAGGCCGCCAAGGCTCCGCTCGCCTGTATCAGTCCACGGCGCGTAATGTTTGTTTGCATCCGTCATCTCCGTTGGAATTCCGGGCTCATCAGCAGCAATGTAAGCGCCTGCGGTCCCGACGCCGCGTGAGCAACTTCGAGTTTGGTTTGCGAAGACAGCAGCGGCCCGAACAGGTCGTCGGCGAGTGCAGCAGGGTCGCTCGATGGCGGAAACCGATCGGCCACCATGCTCGCCCAGTCGACGCGTTCTTTGAACGAGTGAGGCGCGAGCCAGGCCGCCTGCTCATCCTCGAAGCCCTTCGGGCTCGGTGGCGCCATCGGCCGCTGACCCAGGGCGACGAAGGCCCGCATCAGCGTTTGTTCATCGTCGAGAATTCTGGGCTCCAATCGCGCGACGCTGAGTACAAACTCATAAGGCGTCTTGATCTTCCGCGGCGTCGGATCCCATGCTTGCGGACAGTCGACGATCGCAGCCGCGACCGCGCGGAGGTCGCCGTCGCTCTGGCGAAAAGCCGCCTCGATCCGGGCCACCGCAGCCGCGGGCGGATCATCGCGGACGAATTGTGCCGCCTGCGGATCGTTGCCGACAAAGTGGGCGGCGAGCTTTCGGGCGAGGTGTCGGGCGGTCGCCGGATGCCGGGCCAGATCGTCGAGCACCGCGTCGGCCTGGGCGGCGCCCTCCGCCGCATAGGTTCGGCCGAGCACAGTGATGGGGCCCGGTTCATGACGCTCGGCAAAGAAGGCGGTCTGGCCGGCGTCGTCACGATCGGATTTCGGAGGCGTCCAGCCCCAGCCGGTCAGAATTCTCGCCAGGTTTGTAACGTCTGTTTGGGTATAGCCGCCGTCGACCCCGAGCGTATGCAACTCCAAAATTTCGCGGGCCAGGTTTTCGTTGAGGCCGCGCCCGGTGCGGCTGCCGACCCGGGAGTTCGGGCCGATCGACTGCTGGTTGTCCAGAAACAGCAGCATGGCGGGATGGCGCTCGGCCGCCTTGAGCAGATCGGCAAACTTGCCGAGAACATGCGGGCGGATCGCTTCTCGCTCCATGGCGCCAGCCAGGACATGAACAGCACCCTTGTCCACTGAAACGGCGAAGTGGTTGGTCCAGAACAGCACGAGCCGCTCGACAAAACTGACCTGGGTCGTGGCGCCGTGGCGGAGTCGGGCCGTTACCTCGGCTTCGTAGACGCTGCGCCGGATCGCGCCCGGATCTGAGGAGGCAAGCGCGTCGTTCAAATCCATGCGGGCAAGGGGTCGCGGCGGCGCCGTTGCGGCCCCGGCCATAGCCGCTGTCCGTTTGGCAATCTGCGCCCTGACCAGTAGCCGGGCGGCCGTAGAGGAGGACGGCAGGCTTGGTTGGGTGATCAGCGCCGCGTCTGGGCGGGCCAGTTGGGCCTTGAGCATGCCTCGCGCATCGCCGGACACCTGCTTGAGTTCGTCAACTCCCGCGCCCACGCCAAAACGGTGCAGCGATAGAGCAGCTTCTGCGGTAACCACCATGATCAACGCCCGTTATCGTCGGTCCTCGTGGGTCCGCTCTAGAGGACGCTTGTCATGGAAGTTTGCCGGCTCGCGGCCACTCTGTCCCAAATTGTCCTGCGCCCAGGCGTTGGTACAATTTGTTACAATTTTGGCTGCGGCTTTGCCGGTGCTGATGCTACTCAAGAATAACGGCTTCGTTGCCGCTTGGGGGCGGTAACGCTCGGCAGCGCGGAGAACCACAATGAGTGAGCCGCACATCCTGGTGGTCGATGACCACCGCGAGATCAGGGAGCCGCTCGCCGTTTATCTTCGCAAGCACGGAATGCGCGTGAGTCAGGCGGTGGATGCCAGCACTGCCCGCGACACCCTCGCAAAGCATGCCATCGACCTGATCGTGCTCGATATCATGATGCCCGGGGAGGACGGGCTCTCGCTTTGCCGGCATGTCCGCGAGGCACACGACACGCCGGTCATCCTGCTGACCGCCATGGCCGATGAGACCGACCGCATCGTCGGATTGGAGGTTGGGGCCGACGATTATGTGGTCAAGCCGTTCAATCCGCGCGAGCTGCTCGCGCGTGTTAAAAACGTGCTGCGGCGAGCCAATACGCTACCCAAGAAGCGCCTGGAGCCCGCGCCAAAGCGCTATGCGTTCGATCGCTGGATTTTAGACACCGGACGACGGGAGCTCATGGGCAGCGACGGAGTTGCGGTGGTCCTCAGCACCGCCGAATTCCGTCTGCTGCTCGCGCTGGTGCAACGGCCCCGACTCGTCCTCTCCCGCGATCAGCTCCTCGATCTGACGAGCGGCCGCGGCGCCCAAGCCTTCGATCGCAGCATCGACAATCAGATCAGCCGGCTGCGCCGCAAGATCGAAAACGATCCTGCTGACCCGCAGTTGATCAAGACAATCTGGGGCGATGGTTACCAGCTCGCAGCCGACGTGCGGGAGGCTGGATGATGCGCCTCATGCCCGGTTCGCTTGCAGGCCGGCTGGCCCTGCTTCTGGTGACCGCCATGGTGGTCGCCCAGATGGTGGCGCTGGCGATGTTCGTGGCCGAAGGGTCGCGTGTGCGCCGCGCCGCCGCCAACACCCAGGAGGCCGACCGCGTGGCCACCCTGGCGCGGGTCATCGCGGTGGCGCCCAGAGAGTCTCGCAACGATATCATCCGGGCCTTCATATCTGGGCGCCACCACTTCTGGACCAGCGCGACGCCACTGGTCGCCAGCGACGCCATGGGCGAGGAGGAGCGCCAGCTCGCGCAGCGAGTCCAGCGTCTGCTTCGACACAGCGCCAACGATCCGCGCGTAGCGCTGGTCGAACGCGATGCCGGTCAAGACGGACGCCCGCGACCGCTTCCGCAGGCCCTGGACGTGTCGGTCCAATTAGCGGATGGGACCTGGCTCAACGGCGAAACGCCGCTGCGGCTGGCCACCATTCCGTCGGCGAATGTGTGGCTCTATCTGGCGATCGCGGGCGTGCTCTCCATCCTCGTCGCCGTCGTATTCGCGGTCCGCTGGATTACCCGTCCGCTGACCGCTCTCGCTGAGGCGGCGGATCGCGTCGGTCGCGGCGAAGCGGTCGAACTTCTCGCCATGTCAGGACCGAGCGAGATCTCTCGAACGGTGAACGCCTTCAACGTCATGCAACAGCGTCTGTCGCGCTACTTGACGGATCGTCTGGCGATGCTTGCCGCCATCAGTCACGATCTGCGGACCCCGATCACAGCGGCGCGGCTACGGGCGGAAATGATCGAGGACGGCGAGGTGAGGGACGCGATCGTCCGCTCGCTGACTGATATGCAAAACATTACTGAGGCGACCCTGTGTTTTGCCCGCGATGAAACCTTGTCCGAAGAGCTGCGCACCATCGATCTTGGCTCCCTGGTCGAGGCCGTCGCTGATGATCTGCGCGCAGTCGGACAGGACGTCACTGTCGTAGCCCATGATCATCTGACCTACCGGTGCCGGCCGGCCTTGCTTCGCCGCGCACTTGCCAACCTCATGAGTAACGCAGCCAAATACGGTAAGTGCGCGCGGGTCACGCTCCATCTAGGTCATGACCAGGCACGCATCACCATCGACGACGAAGGGCCGGGGTTGCCCGACGATCAACTTGAGAAGGTGTTCGAACCGTTCGTTCGCGTCGATCAGTCCCGCAGCAACGAGACCGGGGGCATCGGACTGGGTCTGTCGATTGCGCGTTCCATCATCCGCGCGCACGGGGGCGAGGTCGTTCTTAAGAACCAATCCGTGGGCCTGCGAGCGGAAATCTCGCTGCCATGCGAACGTTACACCCTCCTGCCAGGGCCATCGCAGGCCGCCAGTATGCCGCGAATCGGCGCGGAAGCACACTAAAGCATGGCCATGAGATGCGCCCCGCATATTTGTTTGTTCTGTTTGTGACGTGCGGTGCGGTTGGGAACTGCCAGCGCCATGAATGCCGCCCATCGCCGCACCGCCTCAGGGCGTCGCCGCACAGGGTGTGACGCCCGCGCATTGAAGATGGCTGTGGCGCAGCCCCACCAGCGAGCCGCAAAGTTGCGGCGATTCGACCAGAAATACCTGGAAAGAGAGAGGGGGCGGGAGGGTGCCCGCCCCCTCGCGGTCACTCAGCCGGCGGGGAGATGCGACGGGGATGGGATGCCGGCCAGTGACCTGTCTGGTCTTGCGTGAGGGTCGATCGCCCGCTCACCAGCGATGCCAGTGATACCAGCGATGCCAGTGATACCAGCGGTGCCAGCCCCAGCCAGGCCCGTAGGCGTAACCGTAGGGCCTCCACCAGCAGCGATAGGGACCGCACACCCAGGCCACATTCTCAACGTTCGAAGACGAGGCGGATGATGCCGATGCAAGACCATTTGGCATCGCCAAGGCGCCCGTCGGCGTGAGAGCCAGGCCGGCCAGCGCGGCGCCAGCAAGCAGAGCGTATCTGAGATTCTTCATGTCGGGCTTCTCCATCGGAACAAGGGAAGAATTGGCGACCAACTCTCTGTCCAAATGACATGTAATCGATTGGCAGGCGATGAGGAGTATCAAGGATGTCGCAAATTGTCTCCGGCCCAGACATAGCGACATTCTGATACAATTTTGTCGTTGCTGATCTGGGGGGTACAGAAACGCAACGTTGCCATCGACTACACCATCTGGTTTATGACCAGTTGCTCATCAGTTTATGAACAGCTGCTCATCAGCGTCCGTGCTGGACACCTCAGCGAACTGCCATGAATTTGGCAGCCATAACAGAAAGGCTGTGGTCGATGGTCGTCCCGGACGTGGTCGAGATAAAAAAGTGTCGCTATCGTTGCCACATGCAGACGTTGCGCATCACGGGAAGGATGGGGTCGGCTCACGTTCGGCGACGTCCCGGTTTCGAATCGCCCGTCGACGGGCGCAACCGAGAGCCTCCGGCATTAGCGCAATGAACCAGCTGGGCGCGCCGAACCAGTTTCGGCACCCTGCCTAATGCCGCGGCAATCAGACGAGAATGTTTGAAGGTAAGAGGGGGCGGGAGAATACCCGCCCCCTCGGGGGTCACTCAGCCGGCTGGGGAGATGCGACGGGGAGGGGATGCCGGCAGGTGCCCATTTTGGTTTAACCGATTTCCTCAACGCGGAGTTCGCTATCGAAGTCCGCACTCTCGTCTGGCGATCGTCTCCGCGACATTCGCGTCCAACCGCACCGACGTGCTGAACCAATGGTGCGACTATGACTCCGGATTCGTTACAGCGCGCTGTCGGCCGGATTAAACTTTCGCAAGGTCGCGGGGGCTTGGAATTTTATCCATGTTTTCTTGATGTTAAGGCGCCGATCGGACCAAATGTCGCGCGCCCCACCGTTGCACCCCGGCCACCGAAGTGCCTGGGCACCACATCTCGACACCGAATCTCACGATTCGCTGTGGGCGCGCTTGGCTGCCCCCGGTTGGTGTTGACGTGCCGCTCTTGCCTGCTGATTGCGGTCGCTCCGACGGCGGTATGATCAATGTCGAATGTCCGGCCGTCCGGCTCTTGGGTTCGCGTCAAGCGGCGATGGCACCGGGAGGCGGAGTATCGGATCCATTCAAGACGCCCCTGCCGTGGATGCGCAAAGGTTCCGGTCCGGCCCACAGGCGATGCGGGGATTCTCGCCAGAACTCAAACGTCCTGGAACGCCGAGGGTCGAGTGGCGAAATCGGCCGTGGCGCCAGCAAGCATTGGCCTGCGATTCAAGGAGCGGCGCACATGATCAAACACATCGAATGGTGCGTCCGACGGATCGATCCGGCCTGCCGCCTGCCGGCGGCTCGAAAAAATCCAGGAGCTTCGGTGACGCCTCTTGACGGACGGCGTCTGATCGCGTGTGCTCGCCGCTGAGAGTTCGAGGTGATGCACAAGCATGCGCGACACGCGTCTTACGATCCGCCTTGACCTGACCAGCGGAGACCGTATCGGCCCCGGCAAGATTGCTTTGTTGGAGGCCATCAAAGCGACCGGGTCGATCTCGGCCGCGGCGCGGCGTCTGGACATGTCATACCGGCGCGCCTGGTTGCTGGTCGAGGCCATCAACGAGGCCCTCCGAAAGCCGGCGGTTGCGGCGGCAACCGGCGGACATCACGGCGGCGGAGCGGTCCTCACGCCGGTCGGAGAGAAGATCATCGAACTCTATCGGAGCATCGAGAGCACCGCACAGTCCTCCGCCGGAGGAGAATTCCGCGCCATCGCCAAGCTCGTTCGCGGCGCCAAGGGCCGCCGGCCGGCGGCGTCGCCTGCACGGGTGCGACGAGCGACCGGATAAGCGCGTTACCTTGCTGTTGGGGCCGCCCTCGGTCGTGTTTCCGGGACCTCGATTCGCCGCAATCAAAGGCCACTGGCTTGCGCTACTCGGCTGCGAAGAAGGACCAGCATCATGAAATTAAGCGCGCGTAATCACCTCCAGGGGACGATCGTCGAAGTGACGAAGGGCCAGACCACAGCGCATGTCCTGCTCAATATCGGCGGTGCGGTTGTGACCGCCTCCATCACCAACGAGGCGGTTGACGAACTCAAACTGGCCAAGGGTCAGAAAGCTTATGCCATTATCAAAGCTTCTGATGTGATGATTGCGGTCGACTGAGCGTCGGCGCGGTTAACGTCCCTGGCGGCGGCCGGCCTGGCCGGTTTCCGTCCACTTAGCTTGAGCAGTCTGCCGGCGGCATGGCACTTGGCGGTGCGCCGCATGGTCGGGCCGTCCGTCCTTGAAAGTTTCGAGCAATCTTTGATGCGGAACGATCCGCCAGCGCCAAAATGGCAACCCGCCATGGATCGGCTATGCGGCCTGCACGGTGGCGATGAATTCCTGCATCGCCTGCTTGAGGTGATTGCTTTCACTGGCGAGCGATTGGGCGAGCGAGAGCACCTGCGCCGAGGCCGAGCCGGTCTCGTTTGCGCCACGATTGACTTGCGTGATGTTGGTGGCCACCTGACTGGTTCCCACCGCCGCCTGCTGTACGTTGCGGGCGATCTCTTGAGTGGCCATGCCCTGCTCTTCGACGGCTGCTGCGACCGTCGCTGCAATCTCCGAGATGCGGCTAATCGTGTTGCTGATTTCTTTGATGGCGCCAACCGCTTCCTTGGTTGCGCTCTGCATTCCAGCAATCTGTGAGCCGATCTCCTCGGTGGCTTTGGCGGTCTGGTTGGCAAGAGCCTTGACCTCCTGGGCGACCACGGCAAAGCCGCGGCCGGCGTCTCCTGCGCGCGCGGCCTCGATGGTGGCATTGAGCGCCAGCAGATTGGTCTGCTCGGCGATGGCGGTGATCAATTTGACCACGTCGCTGATCCGCCCCGCCGCTTGTGAGAGTTCGGCGATTCGCCCGTCGGTCTCGCCGGCCTGGCGCACCGCTTCATTGGCAATCGTCGTGGAATCGCGCACCTGTCGGCTGATCTCCTGAACCGTTGCGGTCATGCCTTCGGTCGCGACGGCAACCGACTTCACGTTGGCGGAAGCCTGCTCGGAAGCCGCCGCGACCGAGCCAGACAACTCTTTGGTGACATCGGCGGTCTGGCTCAGCGTATCGGCAGCGGACTCCAGTTCGGTCGAAGCGGATGATACGGTCCGGACGATATCGCCTACCGCCTTCTCGAACTCTTCGACGAGTTTGTGCATCGCCTTTTTTTTCTCGGTCTCAGCGCGCTTGCCGGCCTCGGCCTGTTCGGTTCGCAGTCGGTCGGCATCGACCATGCTCTGCTTGAAGACTTGAACGGCCTCCGCCATGCTGCCAATCTCGTCACTGCGATTGGTGTCGGGAATCTCGACCGAATAGTCGCCGCCGGCGAGCGCGGTCATGGCGCCGGTCATGCCGGCAATCGGTCGACTGATCAAGCGGGCGACCGCAAGTGTCACCACGGTGGCCAGTACCAGTGCCGCACAAAGCAGTGTCATGAACAGAACGCGAGCGTGGTGTTCAGTCTCGAAGGCGGCCGCGCTGGTCTGGTCAGTCTGGACCGCTTGAATGCTGCGTAGCGCATCGAGCGGCTTCTTGAGTGCCTCGAATGTCTTTTCCGCGGACAGCAGGAACACGAATGCAGTCGCTGCGTCTGTCGAGGCCATCTCGACGACACTTGCGGCCGCCTCTGAGTATTTATCGATTGCGGCGGTCGCCGCAGTGAGTTGGGTTGCATCGTCGCCGCTCAATGTCCAGCGCTGTCCGATGGCGGCGAGGCGTTCCTTGGCCTGCTTCAGACTGTCGATCGTGCGATGAGCGCTCTGGGCGACCTTGTCGGCATCTTGACTGTTCACTGCCCAGCTGATGGTGCGGTAAAGGTCGAGATGGGCCATTACGACGAGATCGGTGACCTGGACCACGGCCATCGACTTGGGCATCGTTTCTTTCGCCAACTCGGAGAGCGCCTGGCTTTGTTGGTTGGCACCATATTGGGCAGCGGCGGCCATCGCCAGCATGCAGGCAGTGATCGCGACCGGCGCGATGAACAGCTTTACCGAGATGCGCGCATTCCTGAGCACGCTGCCGAAGGATTGCATCGATACCCCGTCGCACAGGCCGCTTTGGCCGGTCCCAGGCGCCTTGTCCGGCCGCCGTGCAAGCTTGCGTCGGGCTCGGGCGCCTCGGGCGCCCGAGCAAGCTCACGGCATGCTAGTTGTAAACCCCGGCGCCGATGATCACGTCATCAATCTTTCTGCAGAAACTCGTCTTGGAGGCGATCTTTTTGGTGGCAGGATTCGGCCAATTATACGTGACCCAGCCCTCACCGGCCGTGGAGACCATGGTAAACATGTCGCGGTTGAATGGCTTGCCCTCGGCGTCTTTAACATCGATCTGCGGTTTGCCGACCAGCGCCTTGTTGACCCCGTGGGCGAGCATCGTGAGCTTGCCGTCGCCGGCATCGAGGACAAACAGATAGAGGTCGCCGTCGACGAAGTCACCCTTGGGGTCGTTGAAGGCTGCCAGCGCCTTCTCCTTGCCTTCACTTTTCATATAGGTCGTTGCCCGATCAACCAGCGCCTTTGCCTGTTCGGGTGTGTGAGCGCTTTGGGCGGCCGCCACCACAACCGTTCCCATTAGGCCAATCAGGGCCATAACCACCGTCAGACACTTCTGCATTCGGAATGCTCCATCGTTGGGCCGCAGTCGTGCCGCCCTGAGGATCGCCGGGATTGCCCGGGCGCGTGAATCTGGTCAACGCATTGCACCAACTCTAGGCCTACCCGCGCCGGAATAACTTTTGGTAAATATGGATTACCGAGCGCGATCAGATCGTCACGTCTGATCCCTGGCGCAACCGGCGTTCACTTTGAAGAACAGCATGCCCGTCACCATCTGGTGAAGTTGTTCTTAACGATACCGCACTTCCTGGGTGATGGAGCGTTGGCACTGCTCGTGCCGATTGCGGTATCGGCGCCTCGCACGGGAAGAGGATGCCCATATGTTTGTAA
>Ga0187783_10000831_pt1 | contig 22722 bp, 19 predicted proteins | sample 1015_SJ02_MP02_2_FD_132471 | JGI IMG/M metagenome (GOLD analysis project Ga0187783, IMG submission 132471) | Tropical peat soil microbial communities from peatlands in Department of Meta, Colombia - 1015_SJ02_MP02_20_MG | ecosystem: Environmental > Terrestrial > Soil > Wetlands > Peat | place...
ATGCCGATCAGCCAGAACCCGGCGTTGACCGCGAACGAGGCGTAGCTGCGCGCTGCGAAGACGTCGCCTAGAGCGGAAATCGGTACCACCACACCCGCCCAGAGACCCAGGCCGACCTTCATCCCTCGCACCGCGGTCTGCGCACCCGTCCATTGCGTCAAGCCGGAGATTGTGGCCGCAATCAGCCCCTCGGCAATCAGCGCTACCGCCCACTCCAGCATGGGATTCACGCCCGAGTGCTCCAACCAGGCGCGGTCGCGCCCAATTCCTTTCAGCCACACGTCGAGAAATAAGGTGTACCAGGCCGCTTCGAACAGAAAACATGTCACTGCGGCCGCCGCAATGGCCAGATAGTTGTGTCTGATCCGTTTTGTGCCCATCCGTCCTCCCTTCGTCGCGCGCAGGCTGCCCGAATTATAGGTCCGGGCGCCTCGCTGTCCGCCCAGTGGAGCGTTCAGCCTTCACCAGTCCCTGCTGTTTGCCGAATCGGAATCCCATTCCGTGAGATTTTGCACCTTCATGGTGCTTCGCGCGCCCTCAATAAACGGCGCCATTCCCGCACCCTGCCTGCCGGTTCCTGCATCCATGCATTCAGGGGGCGCAGCCGCGTATGTGACAATGAGGTTTTATCAGCTCTTTTCCGCGCGACCTGCCTGCATCGTCCCGCGCTGGAATTACCCACAGGACAACCTTACTGAACCGGTACAATCCGAACGGAGGACTTTCCCAGATGGCATACGAATTACCGCCGCTTCCTTATGAATACAATGCGCTCGAACCTTTCATCGACGCTGAAACCATGCACCTGCATCACGACAAACATCACCAGACCTACATCACGAATGTCAACGCCGCGCTGGCCAACCACCCCAATCTCGCCGCCAAGTCGGTTGACGACCTGATCAGCGATCTGGCAGCCGTTCCCGAGGACATTCGCAACGTCGTTCGCAACAACGGCGGCGGCCATTCCAACCATTCGATGTTCTGGACCATCATGGGCAAGGTCAACTCACCGGGAATCGGCGGTCAACCCAGCGGCGACATCGCCAAACAGATCTCGGCGGACTTTGGCGACTTTGAAGCCTTTAAGAAAACCTTCAACGAAACCACGGCCAAGCAGTTCGGCTCCGGCTGGGGTTGGCTGGTCTTTACCGGCGGCAAGCTCAAGGTAATCACCAGCGGCAACCAGGACTCGCCGCTGTCACAGGGCCTTTATCCAATCCTGGGCAACGACGTCTGGGAACATGCCTACTACCTCAAGTACCAGAATCGGCGCCCCGACTATCTTGCCGCCTGGTGGAACGTCGTCAACTGGGCGGAAGTCAACAAACGCTTTGCTAAAGCGAAGAGCTAGCTGTCAGCTTTCAGCCACCGGTTCTTAGTCTTTTCATCAAAAGTTGACAATCGCGCATATCGCGCGATGTGCTGAAAGCTGAAATCTATTCGCTAAGATCTGCTTGTCAGAGGTCAAACAAAACATGGCGACCATCCAGATGAAAGTCAACCCCGAGGACCTTTCCCAGATCCCCAAAGGGGCCGAGCACATCCCCGATCCGGTAATCCTTTGCATCTTCGGCGCTTCAGGCGATCTCACCAAGCGCAAGCTGCTGCCTGCGCTCTATCACCTCTTTCAAGCCAATTTGCTCCCCGAGCGGTTCGCCATCGTGGGAGTCGCGCGCCGGCCGCTCGGCGACGAGTTCGCCAAAGACATGCGCGAGGGCATCATCGAGTTTGGCGAGATTCAGCCCAACGATCCGAAACTGGATGATTTCATCAGCCACATCAGCTATTTCGCCCTCAACTTCGACGACCCCGGCCATTACACCGCCCTGAAAGCAGATCTGGATTGCGTCGCCGAAGAAAAAAACATTGGCCCCGACCGTCTTTTCTATCTCGCCACTGCGCCCGAGTTTTTCGCCGGCATCGTTGAGAATCTGGGCGCGCACGGCATGGCCGAAGCCGAGCAGGGCCGCATCGCCGTCGTCATCGAAAAGCCCTTCGGGCACGATCTCGATTCTGCCCGCGAGCTCAACCACCAGGTCAACGCCGTCTTCAACGAGAGCCAGGTCTTCCGCATCGACCACTACCTCGGCAAGGAGACCGTTCAAAACCTCCTCGTCTTCCGCTTTGCCAACGGGATTTTCGAGCCCATCTGGAACCGCCGATACATCGATCACGTGCAGATCACCTTCGCCGAAACCCTCGGCGTCGAGGGCCGCGGCCCGTTCTACGAGAAGGCCGGCGCGCTGCGCGATGTGGTGCAGAACCACATGATGGAGCTGCTGGCGCTGGTCGCCCTCGAGCCGGCCGCCAGCTTCGAGGCCGAAAGCGTGCGCATCGAAAAGCTCAAAGTCTGGCAGGCCATCCCGCCCATCCCCATCCTCGAGACCGTGCGCGGCCAGTACGGACCCGGCATCGTGGACGGCGAGCACGTCATCGGCTACCGCGACGAGGATCGCGTCAATCCCCAGTCCAGCACCGAAACCTTCGCGGCCCTTCGTCTCGAGATCGAAAACTGGCGGTGGGCCGGTGTTCCGTTCTATCTCCGCGCGGGCAAGCGCATGAAGAAACGCGCCACCGAAATCTCCATCCAGTTCAAAAAGCCTCCGCTCCTCGTCTTCAATCGCATCTCGCCGGGCAACGATGGCTGTGAAATTCAGCCCAACTTGCTAAACATCCGCATCCAGCCCGATGAGGGCATCGCACTGCGCTTCGGCGCCAAGGTGCCCTCCAGCTCGCAAATGGCCGTGTGCCCGGTGACGATGGATTTCGATTACGAGGCAGCCTTCGGCAAGTCCACCGCCAACGGTTACGAGCGCCTGCTGCTCGACGCCATGCTCGGCGATCAGACGCTTTTCGCTCACCGCGACGGCGTAGAAACCAACTGGGCGATTTATACGCCCATCCTGCAGGCATGGGCCGCGAAAGTGCCGCAAGTGTTTCCCAATTATTTCGCCGGATCCTGGGGCCCCGAATGCGCTGATCATTTGCTTGAGAGAGACGGCCGCGCCTGGCGGAACGACCTCGGCAGGCAACCTTAATAAGGGCAGGGAACAGGGGTCAAAGTCTGTCGATGCTCAAATCCGGTCCGGCGCGCTCCCGGGGGAGCGATCAAAGATAGGCAAGGTGCAGTCCGCCGAGGCGGACGAATTCCTGGGGCAGCCGTCCAGCGAAACCGTGCGCCCCGTAGGATCGCTCAAAATCAGCTCTCCGTGTGCAGCCGGCTCGACACAAACCCATGCTTACCCAACTCGACAAGGCCCGCGCTTTTCGCGCTCTTCACGAGCGCAAGGGCGCCTTCATCATCCCGAATCCCTGGGACGCCGGAACGGCGCGGCTGCTTGCCCATCTCGGCTTCGAAGCCCTCGCTACCACCAGCGCCGGCTACGCATTTTCCGCAGGCAAGCCCGACCACGGCGTCACCCGCGACGACATGCTCGCGCACGTCGCGACCATCGCTGCCGCGGTCGATCTTCCCGTAAGCGGTGATCTCGAAAACGGCTTTGGCGACGCGCCGGAAGATGCGGCCCAGACCATCGTCCTCGCTGCCGCAGCCGGTCTCGTCGGCGGATCGATCGAAGATTCGAAAAACAAAAGCGAAGACTCAAAGAACAACGGCGATTCCGGCGATCCAATCTACGAAGTCGGCTTCGCCGCCGAGCGCATCCGCGCAGCTTCGGAAGCCGCGCAATCGTTGCCGTTTCCCTTCACGCTGACCGCCCGCGCCGAAAACTACCTGCACGGCCGCAACGACCTCGCCGACACCATCAAGCGACTGCAGGCGTATCAAGAGGCGGGCGCCGATGTTCTCTATGCGCCCGGTCTCTCCCGAAAAGAAGACATTGATGCGGTCGTCCGCTCTGTCGAGCGCCCGGTGAATGTGCTGGGTGGTCTGGGCGACCCACCGCTCGACTTCGCAGCGCTCTCTGCGCTCGGCGTCAGGCGAATCAGCGTCGGCAGCGCCCTATCGCGCGCTGCGCTGGCCGCATTTCTCCGCGCCGCACGCGAAATGCGCGATAACGGCACATTCACTTTCGCCAGAGACGCTGCCAGCGGCCGCGAGCTGAATACCATCTTCGATCGTTTCGAAACGCCGCGCTGAGCTCTGCGCGGGGTTATCTCGCCGGCCGGCCTGCTAACTCGCTGACTTGCTGGCTCGCTGCCCTTCATCCATCGCCGCATTCGCCAGCTTGTCCGCCTCTTTGTTCCCGCCGCGCAGCGTGTGCCGCATCTCAAAATCTTCGAGCCGCGCCGCGCGCTTCTGTGCTTCCTCCCACAGAGGCCGCAGCCCGGCATTCTTCACCTTGTAGTGACCCTTCATCTGACGCACCATCAGCTCCGAGTCCGAAACGACGCACAACCGCTTCGCCCCGTGCTTCAGAGCCCACTCCAGCACCGCCAGGAGCCCGGAGTATTCCGCATAATTGTTCGTCTGCTTGCCCAGGTACTCGCTGAGCCGCGCGACAACCTTGCCTTCGGGATCCTCGATCACCGCTCCGTACCCCGCCGGACCGGGGTTTCCGCGCGCGCCGCCATCGCAGTGTGCTGTGTACCAGCCATCGGCGATGCCGATGCCGGCTTCTTCGGTATCAAATTGGTTTCTCGTCATGATCTCTCGATCCAGCAATTCAGATTGAGCGCCACGTCCCCAGGGTTCACGCAGACGCGTCGATGTCTGCGGCGTGGATGCAAGTTTTGGCCGGGTGGGACTGCACAAACTTCTGTTCGCAAATTTCAATTCACCAGAAAATAGAATCGGAGGCAAAGCTTTTATTTCGGCATGCGCCTCGCTCACGCCGGTTGCTTCTCTTCTTCGCGCTGGCGCGCCGCCAAAAAACGGTCCATGAATCCCGTATCGAAATTGCCCGCTCGAAAGTCCGGATCCTGAAAGATTTCCTGGTGCAGTGGAATCGATGTTTCGATTCCCCGCACGATGAACTGGCCCAGCGCGCGCTCCATCTTCGCGATCGCCTCTGCCCGGTCGCCGCCATGCGCAATCAGTTTGGCAATCAGCGAATCATAATACGGCGGCACTACGCCTTCGGCGTACTGCGCCGTGTCCACGCGAATCCCGTTGCCCCCTGGCACATTGAACGCCGTGATTTGCCCGGCCGACGGCGTGAACTTCTGCGGATGTTCCGCGTTGATGCGGCATTCGATGGCGTGGCCTCGTATCTCGAGTTTCGCCGGCAAAATGCTGCTCAGCTTCTCTCCCGCCGCAATCCTCAGCTGCGCCTTTACCAAATCCACGCCGGTAATCGCCTCCGTCACCGGATGCTCTACCTGGATGCGCGTGTTCATCTCGATGAAATAGAGCTGGTGGTTCGCATCCATCAGAAACTCCACCGTCCCCGCGTTTTCGTAGCCGATCTCACTCATGCATTTCGACAGCGTCCGCCCGATCTCCTCGCGCATCTTCGCCGTCACCTGCAGGCTGGGCGCCTCCTCGATCAGCTTCTGGTGGCGCCTCTGGATCGAGCACTCGCGCTCAAAGAGAGACACCACGCTGCCGTGCTCGTCGGCCAGCACCTGGAACTCGATATGGCGCGGCTCTTCGATGAACTTCTCCATGTAGAGCTCGCCGTTGCCGAACGCATTCGCCGCTTCAGTCGACGCGGCGTGAAACAGATTCGGCAGATCCTCGGCGTTCCGCACAACGCGCATGCCGCGCCCGCCGCCGCCGGCCTTGGCCTTCAGAATGACCGGGTAGCCGATCTTGCCGGCGCATTCCAGCGCCTCTTCTTCGGTGGCTAAGACCCCATCCGATCCCGGCAGAATCGGGACCTTCGACTTCTTCATCGTCTGGCGGGCTTTTTCCTTCTCGCCCATCAGGCGCGTCACTTCCGGCGAAGGTCCAATGAACTTGATATTCGAGGCGCGGCAAACTTCGGCGAAGTTCGCGTTCTCACTCAGCAGGCCATATCCGGGATGAATCGCCTCGACATCGGCGATCTCTGCGGCTGAGATCACCGCCGGAACATTCAGGTAACTGTCGGCGGCGCGCGGCGGCCCGATGCAGATGGCCTCATCGGCAAACTTCACATGCAGCGAGTTGCGGTCGGCCTCACTGTAGATCGCAACCGTAGGAATGCCCAGCTCACGGCAGGCGTTTATCACGCGCAGAGCGATTTCCCCTCGATTGGCAATTAAGACTTTACGAAACATAATTAGCGAGCCAGCAAGTTAGCGAGTTAGCAAGTCAGCAGGTCGGCGGGCCAACAAACCTCATCCTACCAAGTCCGCAATCAAGAAGGTTCGCGCGGCGCTGCAGGTTCCGGGCCGCAGGCTGACTTGCCGGCCCGCGGACTCGCTGACCTGCTACGTCATGCCGGCCTTATCTCGTACAGCGGCTGCCCGAACTCAATAGCCTGCCCATTCGTCACCAGGCAGCGCACGATCTCTCCGCTCGCATCCGACTCGATCTCATTCATCAGCTTCATCGCTTCGACGATGCAGATCACCTGGCCCTTCTGGACGTGGTCGCCCGGAGAAACAAACTGCTCTGCGCCCGGCGAAGGCGAACCATAGAACGTGCCCACGATCGGCGACTTGACGATGTGCAGTTCCTGCTCTGTGCCTGAGGACTCTTCTGTCGTGGGAGCTGCCGGCGCAGCGCGGGCTGACGGCGAAGAACGCCCCGTGCTCGCCGGAGCTGCCGAGCGCAACAGCCCAGCGAGCTCATGCAACCCGGCGGGGCCGCTGTCAGGTGGGTTGAATTTGAGGCGAATCTTCAGATCGCCGCGATCGACGTCGAACTCGGCGACTCCGTGCTGCTTTAAAAACTCGATCAGCTGCCGCAGATCGTCAATATCTTGTTGTTTCATTCGTTTCTTGCTCAATCAAAACCTTGAGTGCCCCTGGCCGCAACCTTGTCTTTGCGGGTGGGGCGGGTTCGCAATCAGGAAACTCATCTGCCGGCCGTCTACAGTTCAATCAGCGCCTTCGGCGCCGGTGTCAACACCTCGCATCCACGGGCTGTCACAGCCACCATATCTTCGATGCGAACCCCAAATTCCCCGGGGAGATAGATTCCCGGCTCGATGGTGACGACCATCCCCGCTTCCAGCCGGGTCTTCTGTCCCGCGCCAACCCGAGGCGGCTCGTGAATCTCTAATCCGACTCCGTGCCCTGTCGAGTGCGAAAACGCCTCGCCAAATCCCTTCCTGCGCAAAATGCCGCGTGCCGCTTCGTCCACCTCGGCACAGCTTACGCCGGCAGCAACGATGCTCACTGCGGCCTGCTGGGCTTCCAGCACTGCGTGGTAGGCACTCCGGTCCCGCGGCCTTGGCGCGCCCAGAAAGACGGTTCGCGTCATGTCAGAGCAATAACCTCTGAGGATTATACCGAAGTCAAGTGTGACGAAGCCCCGACGCGGCAGGGGCGCGGCGCTGGCTCGCCCGTGGGGCAGGGTCGACCGGATCCCCGAGGCCACAATCGTCTCAAACGACATGCCTTCGGCGCCGAGAAGCCGTGCTTGGTGTTCCAGCTCCGCGGCTACCTCCAGCTCGCGAATGCCGGGCTGCAAAACCGCCACGATCTGCTCAAACAGACGGCATCCCACGAGCGCCGCTGCCTTCATCAGTGCCAGTTCGCTGTCATCCTTTACCGTCCGTAAGCCTTCAACAAAGGACGCAGGCGCGGGCGACAAGAAGCTTCGCCTCAGGCGGCTGGGCAGCTCCGACTTCCAGCGCGTCAAATCGGCAACGGTTGTTCTGGCCGGATCAAATCCTGCCATTGACACCGCGGGCTGCGCCGCCAGCCACTGCACGGCCGCCACTGCCGGTGGGCCGGCCACAATTTGCACCTGCGCGGCCTTCACTTCTTCCGCGGCCTGCGCCGTGTATCGGCCGTCGGTAAACAGCCTCGCCCGCCGGCGCGTTATTCCCAGCGCCGCGCTGGAGCCGGTGAATCCGGATAGATAGCGAATGTCAGGAGGATGCGTGACGAGAAGTCCTGGCAACCCGCCGCGCGCCAACCTCTTGCGTAGCGCACCAATGCGTCGTAAGTGATCCATCGGCTCAGTTGTAACACGGCGATGAGTGGCCTGCGGTCAGTGGTCAGTCGTCAGGGGTCGGTGGTCGAGGGGCGCGGTGAGAGATGAGAGAACAGAGAGAAGAGAACAGAACAGAGATAGAGAAAGATGTGTTGTGAACTGCGAACTATGAGCTGCGAACCGATCCTCGTTCCCTTGTCCCCTCGGTCCCTTGTTCCCTGTATCTCACACTGCCGGCTGCACCGGCTTCTTCTTCGCGGGGTCCAGCTCGCCTCCTGGCGCATGCAGGTCGCTCTGCCGGTCCATCCATTCGTCGAGCCGGCTGCGCTTGAAACGCCAGCGGTTGCCCAGCTTGAACGCAGGCACAAAGCCCTCTGAAGCGTATTTATATAGCGTGTCGGGCGAGATCCCCAGGTAGCTCGAGGCCTGGCGAATGTCCATCACCTCGCGTACTTCGGGAACCAGTAAATTAGAGCGGGCTGCAGCGTTGCGCATGATTGCCTCGCGAGAAACTCAAGCCACTAAGACCAAACCCGGACGAAAAACCGGTATTCCGTATTTAACGCGATTTGGTCAGGTAATTCAAGGATTTTCCGGAAGTTACAGGAAATTCAGGGAGTTTCCCATCCCCTCCAGGTGGTAGTTCGGGCTTCCGGGCCTTTTCCTGCCCGTCGCCACCCGCTAAATTGTGGATTCTCCAGATGGTTACCCAATCCCTTGGGTTGTAAACCCTCTTGATTCTCGCCAAGGTAACCTGCGCCTGCAACAAGTGCTCACCGCCGCATTTCGAGTAGCTGTCGGCCCGACGACCTCGAGCATTCCCAGGGTTCAATGCCCGCGTTTCCCGCAACCTGCCAGGCGACATTTTCTCAGGAAAAGGCAACGGCGCTGCAGTGGCTCACGCAGATGGCAGCTCTCGGACGAACGTGGCCGCTTGACAAGCTATAGTCGAATGTCTACCATCGGTCACGATCGAGGGTCGAATGTCTTCCACCGAAAAACAGGCTCAGCAACGTGCGAATCTCTTGCAGGGCACCTTGGACATGCTCATCCTGCGGACGCTCCTTTACGGTGCCGCTCACGGCCACCAGATCGGCAAGCACATCCAGCGCACCACCAACGATTTCCTGCAGATGCAGCACGGCTCGCTTTATCCCGCGTTGCATCGCCTTGAGCGCCGAGGCTGGGTTAGCTCCAGATGGGAAACCGCGCCGGACCGCAACCGGGAGTTCAAATATTACCGGCTCACCGAAAAAGGCAGAAAGCAGCTCGTAGTCGAGGAATCGCAGTGGAGGCAGATGGCCGAAGCCGTGGCTCGCATCATGTGGCCGGCCGCCGAGGAGAGCTGAAAGAGCAGGGGACAAGCCAACCCAGCGAGCAAAGACCTCTCGCCCGGGGACCCCGGCAGCCAACCCAGCGAGCAAAGACCTCTCGCCCGGGGACCCCGGCAGCCACCCCAGCGAGCAAAGATCGCTCGCCGGGGACCCCGACAGGGAACGAGGGACCAAGAGAACAAGCCGGAGATACGCCATGAAATGGTGGCAAATCAAGAAACGCGATGCCGATCTCGAACGCGAACTGCGCTCCGACCTGGATCTGGAAGAAGAAGACCAGCGCGACCGCGGCTTGCCGCCCGAAGAAGCCCGCTACGCGGCGTGGCGCGCTTTCGGCAATACGGCACTGATCAAAGAAAAGACCTACGAAGCCTGGGGCTGGGCGCCGGTCGAGCGCTTCCTTGAGGACCTCCGCTATGCGCTGCGCCAGATCCGTAAATCGCGCGGATTTGCGATGGTCGTAGTCCTGGTGTTGGCGCTGGCCATCGGCGCCAATGCATCGGTATTCAGCGTGCTCAATGCCGTGGTCCTGCGGCCACTGGAATTTCCCAACGCGAACCGCCTGGTCGAGATTTCGTCGACGAAAGATGGCAAGCTGGTGGGAACCTCGCCGCCCGATGTGAAGGACTTTGCCATGCAGAGCCGCACGTTCGCAAAGATGGCCGTTTACGACGAGTGGCGCAAGAATGTGAGCACCTCGCCGCGGGGCGAGAACGCCGAGGAGCTGCTGGTCGGCCTGGCGCCGCGCGAACTGTTCGAGGCTCTCGGCGTGCAGCCGTTGCTGGGCCGCCTGTTTACCGCGGAAGAAGGGCTCGCCGGGCGGAATCACGTAGCCCTGATCACTGCAAGCTTCTGGCGCACGCGCCTGCAGCTCGACCCGAATATCCTGGGCCGCACGTTGTCCATCAACGATCAGCCATACAACATCATCGGGGTAGTTCCCGACGTGATCCCTGGATGGATCAACGCGAGCTACAACCAGCAGCTCGGGTTGGCCCTATGGGAGCCGTTTTTGCCCATGCCCGACGTATGGAGCGAGCAGTCGCGAAGCGGGCACGGCTTCGGTACGATCGGGCTGCTGAAGCCCGGAGTGACGATCGAGAACGCCCAGGCCGATCTCGAGAGGATCGCACGCAATCTTGCGGCAACCTATCCGGCCGATCGCGGCCTCGACGTCGAGGTGATACCGCTCGAAAACATGCGTAGCGGCGACTTGAAACCGCTGCTGTTGCTGTTGATGGGGGCGGTGATTCTGATCCTCCTCATCGCGTGCTCGAACCTGGCGGCCCTGCTGCTGGCCAGAAACACGGCGCGGCAGCGGGAGTTTGCCATGCGCAAGGCGCTGGGTGCGGGACGAGCGGCGCTGGTGCGGCAAGTGCTGGCAGAGATGCTGGTGCTCTCGCTGATGGGAAGCGGACTGGGCCTCGCGATTGCATGGGGAGCGACGCGGGCCTTGCGCCTCAGCGAACCTGGGCAACTGCCTCAGCTGCGGGAACTCAGTCTCGACTGGCGAGTGGTGCTGTTTACATTGATCGCAGGGCTGGCGACGTGCCTGTTCTTCGGCATCGTCCCCGCGCTCATCAGCGCGCGGCTTGACGCGGCAGCGGTGCTGAAAGAAGGTGGCCGCACCAGTAGCGGGTCGTCGCGGCAGGGATTCCGAAAGGTTCTGGTGACGGCCCAAATCGCGCTGTCGCTGATGCTGCTGGTTGGCGCGAGCCTGCTGATCCAGACGCTGGAGCGGCTCGAAAACCAGGACCTCGGATTTCGCGTTGATCACCTGATGCGCGGTCAGCTGTATCTGCCGCCCGCGAATTATCCCACGCCGCAGTCGATCGATGCATTCTGCGACCGGCTCACTGATCGGCTGCGCGCAGTCCCCGGAGTTCAGGCAGTTTCGATCACAGAAGTTTATCCGCCGTCTGACCGGTGGCGGATGATGTTTTCGATTGAAGGCCGACCGGTCTCGCGCCTCGAAGACGTTCCCAGCACGGTCTTTGGCGTCGTCGATGCCAACTATCTGACCGCTGCCGGCATACCCCTGGTAGAAGGGCGGGATTTTTCTGAATCGGACCGCGAGACAACCCTCTCGGTAGCAATCGTGAACCAGGAATTCGTGAAGCAGTTTTTTCCCGATCAGGATCCGATTGGACGGCGCATCGAAGTGGGCGCGCCGAAGACATTGCTTGCCGACGACGAATGGATGGGTTCGCAGCGCGTCACTGTGACCATCGCCGGCGTGATGCGCGATAACCGCGATGAGGGACTGATGCTTCCCGTGGCGCCGCAGTTGATCGGGCTCTTCCGGCAGATGCCGCCCCCTGTGAATTCCGGATTCAAGGATCTGCTGGTCCGCTCCGAGATTCCGCCGCAGGCTCTCGAAGGCTCCATCGAACGGCAATTGCATGCGCTCGATCCGCGAATTCCCCTCTCCGGCGCAGAGACCATGAGCGAACTGATCGACGATATGACCGCGGTCAAGCGATTCACAAGCCTGATCCTGTCAGGTTTCGCGGGCATCGGGCTGGTGCTGACCGTGATGGGCGTCTATGGGGTGGCCGCCTATCTGGTGGCGCAGCGAACACAGGAAATCGGCATCCGGCTTGCGCTGGGCGCGCCCCGCAGCGCTGTCGTGTGGCTGGTGTCATCGCAGGGACTGCGAATGGCGCTGGCCGGCGTCGCCATCGGAGTTGTGGGAACGATCTTAGCTGCGCAAAGTATGGCCAGCCTGCTCTATCGGATTTCTGCGCTCGACCCGCTGACTCTGGCATGCGCTTCGATCGCGCTCATCGCGGTTGCTTTCGCCGCCTCAGCATTGCCGGCGCGACGCGCTGCAAAAATCGATCCGATGCAGGCGCTGCGCGAGGAATGACCGGCTGCGTGAATTCCCGCACATCCATCGCCGGTTGAGGCATCATCGCCGATTTGCTTGCCGGCCGGTTAAACCGCAACGCACGGGTTCCCGCTTCATCGGCATCTGCGGCCCCCTCTAACCGCCTGGCCTGACTTTCCGTTCGGTTGTAACCCTGGCCCCTCGGTCCCCGTACTTCACATCGCCTTACGCCACCACTCTGTCTTCTCGACTCCCAGAAAACGCGTTTGTTCGCCGCGAGACAGGTGGAAGTCGAGCACATCGTCCTTGTGAAGGGTGGAGCAGTCGGGCCAGCTCGAGTCCTTCTCAAAATGCGTCTGCGTCTGGTGGTTATCGACGAGGGTGATCTCGGTCTGAGAGCATTCGACCACCTGCTGCGCATAGAGCCAGAAAGTGTACCCGGAAGGCGGCTCGGGAGGGATCTCGTTGGCGATTCTGGTCAGCAACAGAACAAGGACAAAGAGAGCCGCGACGATGGCAATCTTTTTCACCACAGGCGAGAATTCCGTGACGCCAGTATAGCGAAGCAACCGGTAGAGACGCTGATAGGCGAAGCCGTGGAGGGTCGATCATTCAACTCGCTTTACTCGATTGCAAGTCCGCATGTAACCTTAACTGATCGATCACGCAGCAGCGCATGGCCAAAGCAGAGGTGATCATTCGTTCCCATCACCGCTTGTGTAGAAATCGAATGCGAGATGGGCGCCATTCGAAGGAGCCGCTGCGCATCCGCACTGGTTGGATTGCATGACTTCCGGGACGGTCAAATCGCATGAGCCATTGAGTCTCGCAGACTCTTTGCGCGAGTTTCATACAGAGACGGGCCGGTCGCTGCTCGATCTGCTCGACGAGTCGCCGATTCTGTTGGTCTTTCTGCGCCACTTTTCCTGCGCTTTTTGCGCGCAAGCCCTGGACCACGTATCGAAGGTGCGGGCACAACTTGCGGCCAGGGGGGTGCTCCCTGTCTTCGTGCATCTTGGGACTCCGGAGCGGGCAAAGCCTTACTTCGACTACTATCACCTCTCCGATGTGGAGAGAATCAGCAATCCTGACGCGTCGCTTTATCAGCTGCCATTCTTTGGCTTGGGGCGCACCAACCCCTATCTGCATTCGTTGCATCCGGCAGTTCTGCTGGGCTGGCTCAAGGGCGCGCTGTTTAAATACGGCATCGGCGTGATCAAAGAAGACGGCTACCAGATGCCGGGAGTCTTCTTTCTCAAGGAGCGTAAGATCGTGCGAGCCTTTCGCCATCGGACCATCGCCGATGAGCCGGATTATCTAAAGCTGGCCGGCGCAGGCTGACGGGGATCAGACTACTGCTGATTTTGTCCACGATTCGCTCACAAACACACAGGCCACCTTCCCGTTCGAGAAGATGGCCTGTTGAGTGTCCTTGGCTGACTCGCTTGTCCGATCCCTGACCCCCGAAACCTGTTCGCTGCCTTTTAGTTCTGGTCGTCGCGGCGGTGCAGGGTCGGCGGCCCATCGCCGTCGTCCGATCCGTTCGAGTTCCCCGCCTGCGTCGAATTCCCTGAATTCCCGTTATCGTCCGGACCGGTGCTCGCCCGGCGCAACGAAGGCTTGTTCGGACCCTTGGTATCAAGCAGACGGCGCTTGTTCTCAATACGCGCCAGCCGGGCCTTGATGTCGTCGAACTCCGACGTCGTCACCGTGTACTCGTCCTTGGCCGGCAGGATGCGCGCAATCTCTTCCTGCGTATGCAGAATGCGATCCGGCGTCTGCGGGTGGTCGCTGAATGCCTTGGCGACCAATCCGGGTTTGCGCTTCTCGAGCGCCTGCACTTTTTCAAAGAAGCTGATGAACGCCTGCGGATCGTATCCGGCGCGATACATGTACTGCACGCCGAGGTAATCGGCCTGCGCCTCAAACTCGCGCGAGAATTCGAGGAAGGTAATCGGGATCGCCAGCTGCGCGGCTTCGTAGATTCCGTATCCCGTCCAGGTGTAGCCGGTCATCATGATCAGCGGCACCATGCCGATCTGCACGTAATTGAGCCGCGTCATTTCCCTGGCCGCATGGTGGGCGCAAACGTGCGCCGTCTCGTGCGCCATCACGCCCGCCAGCTCCGCTTCCTCATCCGCCGCCAGGATCAGGCCGGAATTGACGTAAAAGAACCCGCCGGGCAGCGCCATGGCGTTGATTTCGTCGGAATCGATGACCTTGATCGTAAACGGCACCTTGCAATCGGAGTTCTTCACGATGTTCTGCCCGATGCGGTTCACATACTCATCGATCGTCGGATCAGTGATGAACTTCGTGCTCTTCTCGATCTCATCGGCATACTGCTTGCCCATCTTGATTTCGCCGTCGGTCGAGTACCAGTTGCCCATGCCGCGGCAGCCGATGCAGCGGTTGCCTACAGCGCCCACGTCTTCAACGCTGCCCGGCTTCACCTTGATCATTTCGCTGCCCGGATCGACTACCTTTTCCGGGTTCACTTCGGCCGTCGAGTCGCAATCGCCGCCCACTGGGGTGGTTCCAGGTTCCGCGGCGTCCACACTGCTGGTGTCGTCGCTGTTATCGTCCTTGGCCTGCCCCTTATCCTTCTTGTCCTTCTTGTTCTTGTCGTTCGACATCGCCGGGCACGGAGGCAGCTGCCCCTTGTTCGCCGATGCGCTTTGATCGGCCTGCTTCGAATCCGGCTGCTTGGCCGGCGCCGGCTGGTCGCCGCCCACTGGCGTAGTACCCGGGGCCGGCTGCGCCGAAGGCGCCGAGGCTGGCGCAGTCGACACAGGCTGGGCCGTCTGGCTGTCGTTTGGAGCTGGGGCTGACTGAGCCGCCGGCGGGCTTGCCGGCGCGTTTCCATTGCTCGACCCGCTCGTCTGTGCCGTTGCCACTGCTGCAAGCGCCAGAACAGCGGCTGCCAGACCCGCCGTCCATCTCATGCGATTCGCCGCCTTCATCGACCCACCTCCGCCGCAGCCGCGCCGCTTCGCTCGATCTCTTAGACGCAAGTATCCGCTCTTTTGGCAACAAAGGGAAGCGCGTTTTCCGTTACTTCCGCCGGGTCACGGCCCCCGCTTGTACTCAATCTGGACGCTCCAGGTCACAAACCGGCACTTTCCGGTATCTCGAACTGCTGTCTTTTCTCCATGATCCACATGATTTGCCTGTTGACGAATCGTCCGGTCGCCCGTCTATCTCGATGCGCACAGGTGTTTTCCTCGGGGAGCGGATGGTCGATGGCCGCGGATGCAACCAGTGTTTCGATGGCGCTCGAGCCCATGAGCCTCGCCCAGGCCGTCGAGTCTTTGGCTTGGCCTGCTCAAGGGAGGGTAAAATCCTCTCCAGGCATGGTCGCGACTAGGGCAATGGGGAGCGCAAACAGGGACGAGACCAGCCGGCAGGACGCGGGCCGGGGTCAGGACCGCGCGCAGAGCCGTGCCCTTGAAACGGAACTGATTCGCGAGGCTCAGGCCGGCTCACGCTCCGCTTTCGACGCGCTCGTCCGTCAATATGAGCATCAGGTCTTGCGCCTTGCCATGCACCTTACCGGCTCCGAACACGACGCCGAAGACATCTACCAGGACGCCTTCCTGAAAGCTTTCCGCTACATCGGCAACTTCCGCTTTGAATGCTCGTTTTATACGTGGATTTACCGCATCGTCACCAACCTCTGCCTCGATCAGTTGCGCCGGCGCAAGACCCGCCGCGAAGATCACGCGGTGGTGGTCGACCGGACCGGAGAAGAAGTCGATGTTCTTGCCTCCGTTTCCGACAACCGGTCATTCTCCAACCCGGCCCGCGAGCTCGACCGCAAAGTTCTGGGCGAGAAGATTCAGGCTGCCCTGGGCAAGCTGACGCCGCGCGAACGGATGGTCTTCGAGCTGAAGCATTACCAGGGATTGCGGCTCCGCACCATCGGCGAAATGTTGAACACCACGGAAGAGACTGCGAAGAACACTCTCTTCCGCGCCACGAAGAAACTCCGTGTGCAGTTGGCGGAGATGCGATGAAGACACGGAACAAGGGAACGAGGGAACGAGGTAACGAGAAAACCCGGAATGGGGAACGAGGAAACGGAAAGACAGAGGATAGGGAACAAGGGAACAAGGGAACGAGAAAACGGAAATTCAGAAAAATTACGGTCGGCTTTTGGCTCATTATTTTGCTCCCGCACGGAAGAGCTGAAAGCTGATGGCTATGAGCTGAGAGCTGTTTTTTGGGGCTGGAAGGACGTAAACATGAATTGCGAACTCGCACAGGAACGATTGGTCACCGCCGCTTACGGCGAGCTTGCCGACGAGCAGGCACACGAGCTTGAGAGGCATCTGGCAGGCTGCCCTGCATGCCAAAACGAACGCCAGCAAATCTACGCGCTCAAGGTCCTTGCCGACCTGAATCCGGTGGTCGAGCCCGGTCCGAATCTTGTCGCCCGCGCCCGTCTGCGGCTCGACGAAGCTCTTGATGCGCTGCCGCCAAAACGCTGGTATGAGCAGCTCGGTGAACGCATTCTGGCCAACTTCGCCAGCCTGCAGGCCGCTCCGGTGGCCGCTTTGCTGCTGCTCGTCGCCGGGGCCGGCGCTGGGGTTCTTGGCGGCTATGAATACGCGCAGGGCCGCGCCGCGCAGGTTGCCACGTCGATTGAAGCCGCCCCATCTGCCGGCGCCAAGGCGCAGCCGGCCTCTGCCATGCCCGAATTGGCCAACGTTGCCGGAATCTCCGGCATCGTGCGCCAGCCCAACAGCGAGATGGTTTCTGTCAGCTATAACCAGGTCGTTCCACGCCAGATCGAAGGCTCGCTCGATGACCCGGCGATTCGCCAGTTGCTGATGCTGGCGAGCGAAAACGCGGCCTCGCCCACGGTCCGCGACGATTCCGTGGCCCTGCTCGCCGCTGAATGCCGCGCCGGCCACAGTTGCCAGCCCTCCGGCATTCGTGATGCATTGATGGTCGCGCTGCGCTACGACAGGAGCGCCAAGGTCCGGCAAAAGGCCCTCGAGGGACTGGAGCCCTATGTCGCCGAAGACATTCGCGTCCGCGATGCCGTTCTTGAGGCATTGCTGAACGACAACGATGCGGGCGTGCGCGCTGAAGCCATCGGATTGCTCACGCCGGTCGAGGCCGACACCAGCGTCCAGCAGGTTCTTTATTCCGTCTCGAATTCCGATCGGGATTCCCAGATTCGCAACGTTTCCCGGCAGGTCTTAAGCCGGGTACAGGAGATTCAGTAATCGCGCGTGACTTTCCGGCGACTGCGCCGTCTTAAGGAGCGCAGACCGGACGAACATCGACCCGGGAGAAACATCATGAAAGACCTTTTGAGGCCGCATCAAATCGTTCGATTCGTCAACCCAATTGGCATGGCCGCGTTTTTGCTCGCAGCCGCCGGCCTGGCCGCAGCTCCGCCGGCCGCGCACGCTCAGGCGCAGGAGCTGGCGCCGATCTTTGAGGATCCCAGCCCGCTCGCCGTTCATTCCAGCCCTGCCGGATATCTCGGCGTACAGGTTGAGGACATCGACAACGACAAAGCGCAGACCCTGAAGCTCAAAGACGTTCGCGGCGCCGTGATCACGCTCATCGACCACGACGCGCCGGCCGGCCAAGTCGGCCTCAAGCTGAACGACGTGGTGCTCGCCGTCAACGGCCAGAATGTCGAGGGCGCCGAGGCGCTGCGTCGCATGCTGCGCGAAATCCCGCCCGGCCGCAAGATCAGCCTCGAAATCAGCCGCGACGGCAATATCCAGACCCTCGCTGTGCAGCTCGCCGACCGCAAAACTCTCGATCATGACATTTGGGGCAAAATCGGTGTCGAAGCCGGCCCCATCGCGCCTCCACCACCGCCGGGGATGGGAATGCTCGCCGGTCCTGATGGCCTTCCCACCGGCGGCTTTCACATGTGGCTTTTCACCAGCTCGCTCAATGTGGGCGCGTTGGTTGAGCCGCTCACCTCGCAAATGGCCGAGTACCTGGGCGTGCCAAGCGGGCTGATGGTCAAGCAGGTGGCGCGCAAGAGCGAAGCCGCCGCTTCAGGCCTCAAGGCATTCGACGTGATTCTGAAGGTCGGTTCCGATTCCATCGCCACTTCCGCCGATTGGGACCGCGCCCTCCGCTCTAATCAGAACAAGCCCGTTCAGGTCACCATCCTGCGCGACAAGAAGCAGCAGACCCTCACGCTTCAGGTCGACTCCAAGCATCGCAGCGCTCTCGAATACGAAGACCTTCTCGGCTCCGATGGCGACATGGATGTCGCAGAGCTTGCTCCGCTCGTCGACGACGATAATGCGAACGCTGTCTCCGCGCAGGCCGCGGCAGCAGCCGAGGCTGAGCAGCAGCAGGCCCAGCAGCTCGCCGATCAGATCCAATCTCAGATCAATGGCCGGATGTTCAGCGCTGAAGAGGACCAGATGCGCCGGGAGGCCGAAAAGCTCGTCGAGAGCATGAAGGATTTCAAGTTGGATCCAGAGCAGATGAAGGCTTTGGAGCAGAATGCCGAAAAGCTCCGCGAAAGCATGAAGGACTTCAAAATCGATCCCGACCAGATGAAGGCGCTCGAGCAGAACGGCGAAAAACTGCGCGAAAGCATGAAGAACTTCCAGATCGATTCCAAACAGATGGAGCAGCTTCGCCAGCAGATGCAGGAGCTCCAGAAAAACTTCAACTCCGACCAGATGAAGCAACAGATGGACCAGCTCCGCCGGCAGTTGCAGCAATGGCAGCAGCGAAACTGCGACGACTGCGTCTAGCTAGCCGCCGCTTCTACGACGACTTGTCATCCTTAGCGAAGGTCGTCCGTCAGGGCGACCGGAGCCGAAGGACCTGCGGTTGCACCTCGCGAAGCGAATATGGCACGAACAACGGGTGCCCCACATCTCGATTCTGAGATGTGGGATACGGAAAATCTAAACTAAGCACGGTCATCCTGAGCGAGTCGCGTAGCGACGAGTCGAAGGACCCGCATTTCCTTTCAGGGCGTCAACCGATATCGGTTACGGGCTTCACGCCGACTAAACTAACGTCATGGAAGTCCTCTACGGCCTGCATCCGGTCGAGGAAGCACTCAAGGCCGGCCGCCGCCGCTTCGATCACATCCTCGTCGCCCGCGAGCGCCACGATGACCGCCTGCAGCGCCTCGTCGAACAGTGTCGCCAGGCCGGCATTCGCGTCCGCGCCGAGTCGCGCGACCAGCTCACGCAAATCGCCAAGACCTCTGCGCACCAGGGCATCGTCGCGCTGGTTCGCCCGCAAGAATTCCTTTCGATCGAAGACCTTTTCGTTCCCGACCCCGCCAAAGCCAACGTGTCTCGCCTCGTTCTTGCGCTCGACGGCGTCGAAGATCCGCAAAATCTCGGCGCGCTGCTTCGCGTTGCCGATGGAGCGGGCGTCGACGGTGTTGTCCTCACCGAGCGCCGCTCCGCGCCCCTGAGCGCTGCAGCTCTTAAAGCCAGCGCCGGTGCCGCTGAGCACCTGCGCATCGCCCGCGTCGTCAATCTGGTGCGCGCCCTCGAAGACCTCAAGCGCCATAACCTCTGGATCGTTGGTCTCGACGAGCGCGGCTCGACCGGCTACGACCAATTCGACTTCACCGGAAATCTCGCTATTGTTCTGGGCCGCGAAGGCGCCGGTCTTCACGATCTGGTCCGCCGCACCTGCGACCATCTCCTGCGCATTCCCATGGCCGGCGGGGTCAGCTCGCTGAATGTCTCCGCGGCCGGCGCCGTTGTCCTCTTCGAAGCCGCCCGCCAGCGCAGAGCGTTGCGTTCTCCCGCGGAATCCGTCCAAAAGTCTGCCCCACGCAGTGGTACTGCACGCAGTGCGCAGAAAGGCCTCGGCTCATGAAGAGTTTCTTCAGCCCCTCGACAAAGCTGGGGTGCCCCAGGTCTGGATTTTCAGACCTGGGAAAGCAAGACCGTCGGATATCTCTCTTCAGGGAACTATTTCTGCTTTTTCCTATTTCTGGGCTTGCTCTCGCGCAATCTCCGCAGAACCAAACCACTCCACCGCCCGATCCATCCACTGACCATCACGGCCAGGTCATCTTCTCCCGCTCGACCGATGAAAATGGCCAGACGACCACAACCACCGGCCCTGCAGCGACGAAAACAAATGGACAGCCCATCGCAGCTCCCGTCGCAACTGACGATGAGCGCCTCGCCGGAACCTTCACGTCGTTCGACCTCGATGTCCGCATGCGTCTCGATGAGCATCAGATTGCCGTCCGCGCCATCGTCGATATACGCAACGACGGCGCCTCTCCGCTCGCGCACATTCCCCTCGAAATTTCGTCGTCTCTCGCCTGGGAGCGCATTCTCATCGCCGGCCGCGAAACACCTTTCACGGTCGCTACGCTCAACTCCGACGTCGATCACACCGGCCAGCTCCACGAAGCCGCCGTCGCGCTCGCCCAGCCGCTTGCCCCCGGCGCGTCGCTCGAGCTCGACGTCACTTACTCCGGGTCCATCGAGCTCGACGCCCGGCGCCTCACCACCATCGGCGCGCCCGACGAGACAGCCTTCCACTCCGACTGGGATCGCATTGGCGTCGAATTCACCGGGCTGCGCGGCTTTGGCAACGTAGTCTGGTATCCCGCCTCCAGCGTTCCCGTCGTCCTTGGCGACGGCGCCCGAGTCTTCGACGAAATGGGTGAGCACAAACTGCGCATGTCAGGCGCGCATTTCCGGCTGCGGCTCGCCGCCGAATTCCCGCACGGCCACGCGCCCTCTGTCGCGCTCATCAACGGCCGCCTCGCACCGCTCGCCATCACCGATACCGAAACCGCCGGCGCAGAGGTCTCGGGTGTCGCCACTGCGAGCCTCGAGAATTCCACCCTCGGCTTCGAAGCCCCCAGCATCTTCGTCGCCGCGCGCACGCAAAAACACGCCGGCGACACCGAGCTCTTTGCACTGCCCGCCGACGAACCCTTCGTCGAAGACTGGACGGCGTCGGCCGCCGCCGTCATGCCGTTCCTTCAAGGCTGGCTGGGCCAAAAGCCGCGCTCCGAACTCGCCATTCTCGACCTGCCCGACTCTGACGACGCGCCCTTCGAGACCGGATCGCTTCTTGCCACTCCCATTCACCAGGCGACCTCGGATCAGCTGGACGGCGTCCTCGCCCACGCGCTCACTCACGCTTTCTTGAACGCCGCAACCGGATCGCACCCCGCCTGGCTCGATGAAGGCGCCGCCAATTTCATTGAGACGCTCTGGATCGAGCACGAGAGCGGCCGAAAAAAAGCGCTGGAAATGCTCGAGTCGGGCCGCGCTGCTCTGGCGCTCGCCGAGCCCCCCAGCCCCGGCGAAAGTCCCGGCCAGCCGCTCGACAAAGCCATCGCGCCCGTCTACTACCGCGAAAAGGCAGCCTACGTTTTCTGGATGTTGCGCGATCTCGCCGGCGATGATGCTCTCTCGGCGGCTCTGCGTGGCGACGCGCCAGCCGCAGGCGCTGCAAACGCGACCGGCGAAAGAACCGCATCGGCAAAGTTCGAAGAGTTCATTGAGAACGCCCCAAGCCACCGCGACTTATCCTGGTTTTTCGCCGACTGGGTCGACGCCGACAAGGGACTCCCCGACATTTCTATCGGCAGCGTCTTCGTGGCTCCCACCCAGGCCGATAACTCGCTCGTCACCGTCAACCTGTCAAACTCCGGCTACGCATCGGCCGAGCTTCCCGTTACCGTCAGCACACCCGAGACTTCCATCACGCAGCGTGTCTTCATCCCCGGCCGTGGCAAATCCGTTCAGCGCTTTCTCGTCCAGGGCAAGCCCACGCAGGTTGAAGCAAACGACGGCACCGTTCCTGAAATCCAGGCCAGCATGCATGTAAAGACGCTGGGCGCGCCGGAAGGCCCTAATTGAGCGCGGCAAGGCTGTCATCGCGGCAACTGTCGACCGCCACAAGCGTATCGGTCTTGGTCAATTTGAGCAGCGCAGCCACTCGCTCGTTGACCCCACAAAGTCGAAGAACGCCGTTTTTCTGGCGCAGCGCTCCATAGGTGTAGACCAACATGCCCAGGCCGGCGCTATCGACATGCTCCACGCCCGCCAGGTCGAAGATCATTTTGCTCACGCCGCTCGCGATGGCCGCCTGCACCTGCGAATCCGCCATCTTCAGCGATGTGCCGAGCGTCATGTTCCCTGAGAACGTGACCACGGCGGTATTGGTCGGGAGTTTTTCAATGGTTGCGGTCAAAAACATGCGGGGATTTTACGCCCGCCGGTTTTTGGGAGTAAATGAATTTTTTGTAAGCGCCTGCTTCTCTCACAGCGCCTTGTATTGCTCGTCGCTCACCTGCTCCAGCCAGTCGACCACTTTTCCATCCAATTTTTCCTGAATCGCAAAATGCGTCATGGCCGTCGTTGGCGCCGCGCCGTGCCAGTGCTTCTCGCTCGGGGCAAACCAGATCACGTCGCCGGGCCGAATCTCCTCGACCGGCCCGCCCCAGCGCTGTGCTCGTCCGTATCCCGCGGTGACCACCAGCGTCTGTCCGAGCGGATGCGTATGCCAGGCCGTCCGCGCTCCCGGCTCAAACGTTACACTCGCTCCCTGTACGCGCGCCGGCTCCGGCG
>Ga0187783_10000832_pt1 | contig 22714 bp, 22 predicted proteins | sample 1015_SJ02_MP02_2_FD_132471 | JGI IMG/M metagenome (GOLD analysis project Ga0187783, IMG submission 132471) | Tropical peat soil microbial communities from peatlands in Department of Meta, Colombia - 1015_SJ02_MP02_20_MG | ecosystem: Environmental > Terrestrial > Soil > Wetlands > Peat | place...
CCCTGCTTCGTGGTGTATACGCCGACGATCGCCGCCTGCCGTCTGGGAAATGCCACCCCGGCCTCCGTTAGTTCGTTGCTGCCACGACGATCAGGGCGTCGACGGCCTTGATCACGTCGCCGTCGACCCTGACCGGGTTGATGTCCACCGACTCCACCTCGGGTATCTCGAGCGCGAGCGCGCCGAGCCCGGTCATCGCCGCGGCGATCACCTCGGCCTGCGCGCCGGACAGGCCGCGGCTGGCGGTACGCAACCGTCCCCCGGCGATCCGGCCCACGGCGTCGGCCGCCATCCGCTGCGTGAACGGCGGGCGCAGCAGGACCGTCCCGCCGACTATCTCGATCAGCACGCCGCCGATGCCGACCGCGACCATGGGGCCGAACACCGGATCGCGCTGCAGCCCGCAGGAGATCTCCACCGAGGCGGGCACCATCTCCTGGACTAGGACGCCCTCGATCTTGATGTCGGGATTGGCGTCCCTGATGCTGGCCAGCATCTCCTCGTACCCGTCCCTGACCGCCTCGTCCCCGAGCAGGCCAAGCCGCAGGGCACCGGAGTCTGACTTGTGCGGCAGGCCGTAGGACAGGACCTTCAGCGCGACCGGGCCGCCGCCCAGGCTGCGCGCGGCCGCCACCGCCGCCTCGGCCGAGTCCGAGATGACCTCGCGGCTGACCGGGATGCCGTACTCGGCCAGCACCTGCTTGGCCACCGACTCAAGGACGAACGGCTGGCCGGCCTCCCGGGCCAGCAGCGCGCGCACCTTGTTCACGCGGCCGGTGTCCGGGGCCGGCCGCTCGACGCGCTCGCGCCGGCGCATCGACTCGCTGAACGCGGCGACGGCGCCGATCGCGCGGACGGCCCGGGCCGGATCGGTGTAGACCGGGATGCCGGCCGCGCCGATGTCAGGCGCGGACAGCGTGGTCGCCACCACCAGCGGCTTGTCGGTAGCGTCCCAGACCTGCTTGGTCGCCTTCGTCTCCCGCTCGCCCACGTACCAGATGAGCGGCAGCACCGCGTCCACGCCGTCCGAGGCGGCCAGGCCGCCGTAGACGGCGTCGAAGTTCTCCATGTTGAAGTTGCCGGTCGTGTCCACCGGGTTGGCCGCGCTGCCGAAGCTCGGCAGCAGGCTTTGCAGGTACTCGCGGTCGGCGTCGGGTAGCACCGGCACCGTCAGCCCCACCGTCTCGGCCACGTCGGCCATCAGCGCGCCCGAGCCGCCGGACTGGGTCATGATGCCGAGCCGCCGGCCTGACATCCTGCGGCCGGTCTGCAGGGCCAGGCCGAAGTCGATCATCTGCTCCACGCTCGAGGCCTGGATCAGGCCGTACTGCTGGCAGATCGCGTCGTACACCTCGCCGGAGCCGGCGATCGAGGCGGTGTGGCTCAGCGCGGCCCGCGAGCCCTCCGCGGTATAGCCGGCCTTGACCGCGAGCAGGGGCTTGCCGAGTTCCGCCGCCCGCGCCGCGACCCCGACGAACACCTCGGCCGACCGCACCGCCTCGAAGAAGGTCAGCACCACGCCGACCTCGGGCCGCTCGATCAGGTAGCGGAGGCTCCTGGCCACGTTCATGTCGGACTCGTTGCCGGTGGACAGGTACCAGCTGACTTTCAGCCCGGCGGTGATCGCCTTGAGCAGGATGTAGGAGCCGAAGCCGCCGCTCTGCGAGACCACGGCCACCGGGCCCAGCTTCGGCCGGTCCATGTCCACCGGGATCGCGAACGTAGCGGCCGTCTTCCGTGCGCCGTTGTAGAAGCCGTTGCAGTTGGGGCCCACGATCGGGAAGGCGTGGGCGCGCGCCACGTCGGTCATCCGCTGCTGCGCTTCGCGGCCTTCCTGCCCGGCCTCGGCGAAGCCAGCGGCCAGCACGACCGCGCCGCCGATGCCGCGCGCCGCGGCGGCGTCGATGATGCCGGGGACGGTGGCCGCGGGCGTGAGTATCACCGCCATGTCCACGGGTTCCGGCAGGTCATCGACGGTCGGGTAGGAGCGCTCGCCGAATATCTCCGCCCGCCGGGGATTGACCGGGTAGAGCCTGCCCGGAAAGTCCTTGCGCAGGTTCTGGAAGACCATGGCCCCCAGCGATGCCTCGGAGGCTCCGACGACGGCGACCGACTCCGGCGAGAACAGACGCTCGACGCCCGCCTGGCTGGATAGCTCGTCTGGGGTCACAGGGAATCCTCCGTCCTACGGAACAGTAGAATGATTGTAAACCATCTAATTATTTTTGGTACGTCCCCGGGGAGGGATTGGTACGTCCCCGCGGAGGGAAGGGCGCACCGCGGACCGAGCGTGCCGGGCGCGGAACCGCGCACCGCGACCGACCGGATCCCGGGCGGGGATGCGATGCCATGGATGGACGGGGCCACGGATCGGCCGGATCCCGGGCGGGGATGTCGTGCCACGGATCGAGGGGGCCACCGATCGAGCGGCCACGGATTGAGGGGGCCACCGATCGGCCGGATCCCGGGCGGGGAACTGATGCCACAGATCGAGCGGGCCACGGATCGAGCGGGCCATGGGGACCGGATGCGCGCACCGCGGACCGTTCGGCATAAATGTCTCCTGGGATGCGGCCGGGAAGCTGTCGACCTGCCCCGGCCAGACAGTTGACACCTGCCGTCTCCATTAGTTTGATAGATAATGAACTTTGGATCAAGACCAACGCGAGTTACGGCCCCATTATCGCGGAACGGAAGGGACTTAAGGCATGATCGATCTTGGACTGGACGGGGCGCGCGCGGTGGTGGTCGGCGCGGGCTTCATCCCCTACCGGGCCGGGCACGGCCGCGGCAGCGCGCTGCGGCTGGCGGCGGCCGGAGCCACCGTGGCCTGCGTCGACATGGACGAGGGCCGGGCGGGTGAGATCGCGGCGGAGATCACCGCGGCCGGCGGGAAGGCATTCCCCGTGGTCGGGGACGTCCGCACCGAGGCCGAGGCCAAGCGGATCATCGACGAGGCGGCGGCCGGGCTTGGCGGCGTCGACGTGCTGGTCGACGTGGTCGGGGAGGCGATCTTCGCGCCGTCCCACGAGCAGACCGAACAGGATTGGGACTACCAGATGACGAAGAACCTCAAGCAGTTCTTCTTCGTCTGCAAGGCGGTCATCCCGCACATGATCGAGCAGGGGACAGGCGGGGCGATCACCGCGGTCACCTCGGTCGACGGGTTCTTGTCCTCGCGATACCACGTCGCCTACGGGGCGGCCAAGGCCGGGCTCATCTCGCTGGTGAAGACGTATTCCGACGAGTTCGGCCGGTACGGTATCCGGGTCAACTGCGTCGCGCCCGGCAACGTGGGCGGCGGCGTGTGGGACAAGCCGGACGTCCCGTTCGGTGAGGACGTCGTCAACTCGCTGGCCCCGCCGCGGCCGATGGACATCGCCAACGGCGCGCTGTTCCTCTCGTCCTCGCTGGCGGCCCGGGTGACCGGGCAGACGCTCGTCGTGGACGGCGGCGCGACTACCCGCTCGCCCTGGGGTTTTACCGACGAGTCCCTCCCGGCGTTCCGGGCCGGCTGGCGGGAAGAGCGGAACTGAGCTGCGGTACAGCCTGGCCGGGACGCTGACGCTGACCTGGCCGGAAGTGCTCGACGTGGCCCGCACCGCCGAGCGCCTCGGGTTCGACGCCTTCTACGCCACCGACCACCTCATGGGCGTGGCCGGGTTCCAGCCGGAACTCGGCGTGCTCGACGCACTGTCGCTGGCGGTGGCGCTCGGCCCGCTCACCGAGCGCATCCGGCTCGGCTGCATCGTGTCGCCGGTCACCATGCGGCACCCGGTGATGCTGGCCCGGGCCTTGCAGACGCTCGACGTCATCACCGGCGGCCGGGCCGAGATCGGCATCGGCGCGGGCTGGAACGCGGAGGAGCATCACGCCTTCGGGTTCCCGTTCCCGCCGCCGGGCGAGCGGCTGGCCATGCTGGAGGCGGCGGCGCAGACCATCGCGGTTTTGTGGGACGCCTCCGGGCCGGCCAGCCTGGACGGGCGCTACCCGCTGACCGGCGCCTGGCTGCGGCCGCCCCCGGTCGGGCGGCCCGCGCCGATCCTGATCGGGGGCGCGTCCCGGAAGTCCGTCGACATCGCGGCACGCTGGGCCACGGCATGGAACGGGACCGGCGCCCGCTCCGTCATGGCCGAGCGCATCGCGCTCCTGCGCGAGCGGGAGGCCGTCCACGGGCGCGAGGGACGGGTCGAGACCAGCGTCATGGTTTCGGCCGCGGTCAGGGCCGGCGCGGCCGACAAGCCCGAGGGCCTGGCGGAGTCCGTCGCCGGGTTCGCCGAGATCGGCGTCCAGCGGATCGTTCTTTCCACCCCGCGGCCCTGGCACCCGGCCAAGCTGGAGGCCGTGGCCGCGGCCCTGGGCCTGTGAGCTGGCGCCTGTGAGCTGGCGGCCGTTATCGGCGTGACAAGCTGGTATCGTCCTGAGCCGCGGAGCCAGCGGCTTCGCGGGACGCCAGCTGCCGCCGCCGGCGCTTGTGGGCCCGCCGTCGCCAGAGCCACACGGCCGCGGCGATCACGACGGCAATGCCGGGGCCGCTGTGCACCGCGAACACCCCGGCCAGGCTCGGGCCTCCCCAGGAGTCCCGGTAGCTGGCCGGATCGGAGTAGTTGACGGTGAAGAACTCGGCGACGGCGCGGCCGACCGCGTAGACCGCCACCAGGCCGCCCACGACCAGGCCCGTCGCCCTGGGGGCAATGCGGCGCCAGCGTGGCGAGACCAGGGCCGCCACGCCGACCACGGCGACGGCGGCGACGACCGCGAGGACGAGGGACGCCACGGCATAATCCGCCGGGCCGTGATGGCTGCTGCTGGCCAGGGCAATCTGTCCGGCGGAATCGAGATCCAATGGGGGCTCCTTTTACGTGTTCAAGGCACCTCCCACGCTATGAAGCAGCACCTTCATCGGGAATGGGGGCAACGGCCGTTCTGCCCGGGGGATTTCCCCACCCCCGGATGACCTGCGGCACCGCGTACAGGCGCTCGGGCTGGTCGCGGGACAGGTAGAGGTCCCAGTACAGCTCGGCGATCGTGTCGGGCTGGGTCTCCGGGCCGCCGGAACCGATAAAGACCCCCAGCGGAACGTGCGCGGCGTAGACCCCGCGGCCGGCCAGCGCGGCGTTGAGGGCTAGCGCGTAGTTGCGCAGCCCGGCCCCGGCGATGCCGACGTTGCCCATCGGCGGCATGGTCACCGCGGACGAGGCGCCGGTCGTGAAGAAAAGCGTGCCGTGGCCGCGCTCCAGCATGCCGGGCAGGACGGCTCGCACCGCGGTGATGGCGCCGTAGACGTAGAACTCGACCTGAGGCTGGACGTTCTCGGCGGTGGCGCCGAGGACGTCGAGCATGTCCAGGCCCTGGGGCTCCCCGTGCCCGGCCGGGGAGTACTCCAGGACGTCGACGTGGCCGAACCGGTCCGTTGCGGCCGACAGCGCCGCGGTAAGCGAGGGGCGGTCGAGCACGTTGCCGGCGAAGCCGGCCGCCTGGATGTCGCTGGACGCGAGTTCGGCGGCGAGGCCGTCGAGCTTGGCCTGGGTGCGCGAGATCAGGGCGACGGTGAATCCCTCGCGACCGAACCGGCGCGCGATCGACAGCCCGAGGCCCGGGCCGGCCCCGACGATGGCGATGACGGGCATGACCGTTTCTCCCCTCACGTGCGCACGACGGCCGCCTTGAGCGCCTCGCCTGTAACCGGACTCAGGTCCGAGACAAGAGTATCCCGGAGGGACACGCTCGTTCTATATTTGTAGAAGTATCGAATTCAGGCTTTCGGCGACAGCGGCCTGTTGGACTTGCCGACAGTTCGTTGCGGCGGCCGACGCTGCTGGAAGCCGTGCCTTACCCGGCTGGCCACAACTCCGGATCAGGCCGACGGTTTGTTCCGCGATGCCGTCCGTCGGCCTAACCAGCGGGGCCGAGCAGATGGCCCGCAAGGGCCAGCGTGTCGGGCGCGGCAATCCCGAAGGAAGTCGGCCGAGTAGCCCAGAACGCGAGCGGCGCCTGCCGAGAAATGACTGGCCGTAGCAAGGCTGTGCGCGTTAGGTTCCCAGAGCATGGACGATCCAGACGGGTACTTCGGGGAACGGGTCGCAGCCAGTTACGACGACCTGTCTGGTCGCATGTTCCAGCCGGAGGTTATCGATTCGGCGGTCAGCCTGCTCGCTGAGATGGCGGGCAGCGGCCGCGCGCTGGAACTCGCCATCGGCACCGGCCGCATCGGGTTGCCGCTGTCACAGCGCGGCGTATCGGTGCACGGCATCGAACTGTCCAGGGCGATGGTGGCTAGGCTCCGCAGCAAGCCAGGCGGCGAGGTTATCCCGGTGACTATCGGCGACATGGCCACGACCAGGGTAGATGGCGCCTTCACGCTGGTTTACCTGGTGTACAACACCATCAACAACCTCACCACGCAGGAAGCGCAGGTCGCGTGCTTTCGCGACGTCGCCGAACATCTGGCCCCGGGTGGCTGCTTCGTCATCGAGACCGGCATCCCGAACCTGCGCTACTTGCCGCCCGGGCAAGACATCCTGGGATACCGGGCAGGACCCGGCCAGATCGTCTCCTACACCTTTGACCACGCCACCCAGCAATACCGCGGCCATTACGTCGAGTTCACCGGCGGGACCGGGGAATACCGGACAATCCCGTTCCGCTACGTGTGGCCCTCTGAACTCGACCTGATGGCCCAGCTCGCCGGGCTCCGACTACGTGACCGCTGGGCTGGCTGGAACCACGAGCCCTTCACCACCGACAGCCGCTCGCACGTGTCGGTCTGGGGGCAAGCCGGTCACTAGTAGGCAGCCGTAGCGGTGGGCAGGAAACGAAAGTCAAAAACAGCCGGGCCATTGCTCGCGGTGACCGCCGGGTCAGCTTGCGAGCTTGTCAGCCTCGTCGATCAGTTGCTTGGCCCGCTGGAATGACACTCCGAGTGCCTTGCCGACGTCCCGCAATGGCAGCCCTTGATCCCGGAGACGCCGCGCGGCGCGTCGCGCCAACTGCGCGGCCTGGGCCTGGCTGCGCGCGGCTTGCTCGCGAAGTTCGGCGGACCGGTCAAGCTCGGCCTGGACGTCGGCCGGAAGAGTAAGGGTGACGTCAAGGTCGAATGAGTCAGCCGGGACGTCCTCCATGATGGCGATGAGGTCGCGGGCCATCGGCTCGACCTCCGCCAGCGTGCGCGCCTGGGTGGTCCGGGCGACCTCGGGCACGCGGATCCGCCAGACCTTGCCGTCCCGGTCGACTTCAGCGTGATAGGCGCTCAGTTCCGCCACCAGCCTTTCCCTAGCTCAGCTTCGCATTCGTGGAGGATGTCCTCAGTGGTCCGCTGCCCGATCTCGGCGTGCCGCGGGATCGGGATCTTCACCGATCCCAGCCAGAACGTGTCATGCTTAGCGCCCTCGACCTGCTTCCACTCGACGCCTCGACGCCTTGCCGCCTGGCTTCCTGCATGATCTTCCTGATGAGCTCGGACCGCCTCACACGCCTCCTCTAGTGCGGGATTGAACCTGTTTTTCAACTACGCTCTAGAATACATGAGCCGCCCGGTGGGCGCGCCCCCGTCATCCAGCCCGATCAGCGCGGCCCCCCCCGAGGATCAATCACCGTCAGTGATCGGTCCCAGCGTCGTCCCGTCCCGGGATCGTGCTGGTCCTAGGCCCGGCAGGCCAGCCTCCCAGCCACCAACCTGCCCATACCGGCGCTGCGAACATGTTCGGGTTGACGCCCTCGCGGGTCATGATATAGATATTTTGTTAATGTTCGAACATATACGGGCGGTTTAATGGACGGGTCCGAGCTCCGCTACGCCGACTACTCGCTGAGCAGCGACCAGGAGGCGGTGCGCGACGCCTTTCATGACTTCTTCGCGAAACAGTGCCCGGCCGAGCGGGTGCGCGAGGCCGAGCCGCTGGGCTTCGACGAGGCGCTCTGGCAACAGCTGGCCGACATGGGCGGGGCGTCGATGGGCCTGCCGGAGCGGGCCGGAGGCGACGGCGCGTCGATCGTTGACCTGCTGCTGGTTGCCGAGGAGGCGGGCGCTGCCCTGGCGCCGGTGCCCTTTATCGAGCACGCGGCCGCGTCACGCGCGCTGGCGGCGGCCCCCGGCGCCCCGGCCGGGCTGCTGGCGGACGCGGCGAGCGGGGGGCGGATCCTGGGCCTGGCGATGCAGCCGGCCGATGTGCAGGCCCGCCAGCTCGTGCCGGGCGGGGCGGTCGCGCGGCACGTGGTGGCGCTGGCCGGTGACTCGCTGGTCGTGGTGCACGCCGACGAACCGCCGGCGCTCGCGCCCAACCAGGGCAGCACGCCGCTGGCCTGGTGGGACCTGGCGGGCGGCGTGCGCCAGGAGATAGCGGAGGGACCTGGCGCCGTGGCGCTGTACCGGCGAGCGCGGGCGGAGTGGAAGGTGCTGACCGCGGCCGCGCTGGTCGGCCTCACCGAGCGTGCCCTGTGGATCGCCGTCGAGTTCGCCAAGACCCGCGAGACGATGGGCGTGCCGATCGGATCGCTGCAAGGTGTCTCCTTCCCGCTCGCCGACGTCGCCATCGGCATCTCCGGCGCGCGGAACCTGGTCCGGCGCGCGGCCTGGATGCTGGAGAACGAGCCTTTGCGAGACAGGCATCTGGTGCCGGCCGCGTTCGCCTACGCCGCCGAGGTGGCCACCCATGGCGCGACCACCTCGGCGCACATGCAGGGCGGGCTCGGCTTCACGATCGAGGCCGATGCCAGCCTGTACTTCTTGCGCGCCAAGGGCTGGAGCGTGCTGGCGGGCGACCCGGCCGAGGACGTCATCGCCGTCGCGGACGCGCTCGCGGACGCCCTGGCAGGCGGCAGGTAAGCGCGGAGACTAGGGAGGCCGACCAATGGACTTCAGCCCCGTACGGCTCGACACCGGGCAGCAGGAATTTCTGGACGAGGTGCGGTCGTTCCTGGCCGAGCACGTCACCGAGGATGTCCTTGAAGAGGAGCGGCGGACCGGCAGCGGCTTCAACGAGCGCGTGCACCTGGCGCTCGGCGCGAAGGGCTGGCTGATGCCGGCCTGGCCGGCCGAACGCGGCGGGGCCGGCCTGGATCCGGTCCGGGCGCGGATCCTCGAGCTGGAGATGCGCCGCGCGGGCGTGCCCTCGATCACGACTGGCACGACCAACCTGGTGGTCAAGGCGGTCGAGAAGTATGCCCAGCCCGACCTGGCCGCCGAGGTGCTGCCCGCGGTCGCCGCGGGGACGGTCCGGTTGTGCCTCGGGTACACCGAGCCGGACGGCGGTTCGGACATCGCCGCCGCGAAGACGCGTGCCGTCCGCGACGGGGACGAGTGGGTGATCAACGGGTCGAAGATCTTCACCACCGGCGCGCAGAACTGCCAGTACACCTTCCTCATCACCCGCACCGACCCCGAGCTGCCCAAGCATCGGGGGCTGACCATGTTCCTTGTCCCGCTGGCCAGCAAGGGCGTCGAGATCCAGGCCATCAGGACCTACGGCGGCGAGCGGACGAACATCGTGTACTACAGCGACGTGCGGATTTCCGACCGGTACCGGCTCGGCGGGGTGAACGACGGGTGGACCGTGCTGCGCGGGCCGCTGGACGAGGAGCACGGCTACGGCCGGGGCACAGGGGCCCAGATCGGCGACGTCTCCATGGGCTCGTCGTTCCTGCATACCCTCCGGCGCGCCATCGACGGCGCCCTGGTGTGGGCCACCACGCCCCGCGACGACGGCAGCCGGCCGATCGACGACAGGATGGTGCGGTACCGGCTGGGCACGGTGGCCATCCACATGGAGGCCGGCCTGGCGACGCAGGGCCCGATGGCGCGGGTGAAGGGCTCCGAGGCCCTCGTGCGCGGCGCGGCCCAGCTCGTGGACCTGGTCGGGCCCTTGTCGCTGCTGTCGGAAGGCACCCCTGGCGCCGAGGTCACCGGCATCATCGACTACGCGCACCGCTTCGCCCAGGGCACCGCCACCTACGGCGGGACGGTCGAGGTCTTCCGCGGGATCATCGCCCAGCACGTGCTCGGCCTGCCTAGACCGAACTACCCCGGGTCCAAGGTGCTGGTGAGCCGCAAGCGGGACGCCGGGAAGGCGGCGTAGGCCGCGGCCCGGTGGCTGGTTGATGGGCCGCCATACCAGCTAGAGCATGGACAACGGACCATCAACCAGGGTCAGCACCACCGGCAGCGGGGTCAGTAGCGGATGAGGGTGGACCTGGAGGTCTTCACCAGCTCGTCGTTCTGGTTGGTCCAGACGTCCTCGCTGACCGTGAACAGCATGAGGCCGAGCCGGCCCTCCCGCTCCCGGTACTCGGCCAGCCGGCGGACCGAGGTGATCACGTCGCCGGGCCGCATGCGGACGCCGTACTCCACTTCCATGCCGCCGTTCAGCTGGAACTTCAGGCCGGGTCCCTCGACGCCAAGCGTCCGCTCCGTCATGTCGGGGTCGTGGCTCACGGCCCGCCGCTGGGGCCCGTCCGATGTCATCCACGCGAAGGGGTTGAACTCCTCCGGGGCCACGATGCCCCCGTGGACGGTGCCGGCCGCGTACTCGGCGTCCCAGAACAACCTCGGCGGGTCTTCGGGGTAGTACACGGCCACCGCCCACCGCCTGATGTCGGAGTCGGTGATCGGGAACGAAACGGAGCGGCCGAGCTCGCCGCCGATCGCCTTGCGCATGTCATCGGAGATGACCGTCTTCGCCACTGCAGTTCCTCTCATTCGGTCGACTGCCTTGCATCCGGGTGCGTGGCCGGTGCCGGGCACCCGGGGCCAGGCCGGATCAGGTACGCGGATCCCCCGGCACATCCCAGGTGGTGAACCGCAGCGGGCCGCCGAAGGTGTGTTCCGGATCGGCCAGGATGGTGTTGTCATCACGGCCGATGACCGGGACGCCCTTGGCGGCCAGGTATTGCTCGGCGGCATCCAGGCTGGCCACGCGCCAGGCCACCGCGTGCAGCGTGTCACCGAAGGCGGCGACGTCCTTGGCCGCCAGGAAATCATTCGTGGTCGGCGCGGCGAGCTCGACTATGGTATCGGCGCCGAGCAGCACGTAGACGTTGCGGGTGCCGGTCAGCTCCGAGTGTCCCTCGTGCAGCAGCGTGCCGCCCAGGCCCTCGACGTACAGCTCGGTCATCTTGTCCATATCCCGGACGGCCAGGGTGGCGTACGCGAGCCGGTCGATGCCGAGCGGGTGACGCGCGGACCACCTGGGGTCCCAGCCCGCGTCATACCGGGGATCGTTGGGCATGACGTGCGGGTAGAACTCAAGCTGCGTGCCGGTGTCCTTGGGGTGAGTGAACAGCGAGCCGTGGGAGGTCTCGCTGCGCTCGCCCGTCGGCCGGCCGACGATCGGGTTGCCGCCGTCGGTCACCATCCGCACGCCGCGCGGCTCCAGCCGATCCCAGATGGCGCCGGTCTCGTCGCAGTAGAAGGCGAGCGAATGCCAATGGGAGCCGAACTTCTGCCAGAACCGGCCCACCGGCATGACGTCCCAGCCCTCGACGTTCTTGCTCGGGGCCATCGGCTCGATGACGGCGTCGGCGATCACGATCAGCGACGCGTCGCGCTTCTCCAGCGCGGAGTAGCCGCCGTCCATGATCCCGCGGCGGGGGCGGTAGAAATCGTCGTACCAGTCATCGAGCGGCTTGAGCGACTCGCCCATATGGATGACGTGGAACAGCTTGCCGACGCCAAGGTCAGCCATGTCTACCTCCCGTGGTCTGCGCGGCTGGGCGAACCAAGTTCAAGCAGAAATATTTTATAAATCTAAATCTCTTGTATCAAGGCCTGGCCAGCCTCGACCCGCCGGCGCGGCCATCAGGCCGCGGGGGCTACCTCGACTCTGCCGTTCCTCAGGACCGTCTCGCCGAGCGAGGACGCCTCGAAAGCGTAGGCGTGCAGGCCGTCCGCGGCCGGCCCCGCGTCGTAGACGGATACGTCGATGTCGTCACCGGGGTAGGCGTAGCGGCTGAAGCGGACCGCGATGCGCTTGATGCGGCCCGGGTCGCCGCCCGCCGCCAGCGCGACCAGGGCGCGGCTGGCGATGCCCAGGCTGAGGGCCCCCTGGTTGAACTTGCGCGGCCGGCCGCTGCGGACCGCCGCCTGGTCGCTGACGTGGATGACCGACCGGTCCCCTGAGGCCCCGGCGTAGCGGAAGGTCTGGTCGTGGGTGGTGGGCAGGCTCATCGTGCCGACCTTCCTGGCCCGGGCCGGTTCGGGGAAGGTGTGGTCGGGCATGTCCGGTCCCTGGTTCCCGCCAGCGGCCTGGCCGACCACGATCGATGACCAGTACTGCTCGATGACCAGCTGCCCATCGTCGCCGACGCTCATCAGCCGGGTGAACACATTCATCCCGGCCTTGCTGACCACCACCGCGTACCGGTCGGCGGTCGTGTGCAGGGCCATCCCCGGCGAGATCGGACGGTGGATGTACAGGTCGTGTTCGCCGTGCCCGCCGCCGCGCCCTCCCGCCATGGCTTCCGGCGGCAGCTGCCCCAGGCTGCGCATGGCCTCGAACACGGGCACGACCGGGTAGGTGGGCGGCACCGCGCGCCCGTCGCGGTACAGCGGATTGTCGTCGTTGATGGCCAGCGCGAAGGCCGCGATCTCACCGGGGTCGCAGTAATTGAGGAACGGTCCCGACGGCTCGCCCAGCGGCACCTTGGAGCTGTCCATCGCGTACTCCCGGATCAGCACATAACTGATATAGTTATGAGATAATCAAACTATAACGCAACTCGTCTGAGGTTCGAGGGTGAAATTCTCGACAGCACTTCCGTGGGCCGGGCCGGCCGGCACGGCAGACAACCTGCGGACCTTCGCGACCACGGCCGAGGCGCTGGGTTTCCACCATGTGAAGATGGGTGAGCACCTGGTCTACCCGGCCGTGATCAACGCTCCGTACCCCTATACGCCGGACGGCCTGATGCCGCCCGCTCCGTCCGGGCAGCGGCTGGAAATGCTGACCACCTTTGCCTTCCTGGCCGGCCAGACGAGCAGGCTGCGCTTCCAGCCGAGCGTCCTGCTGCTGGCCCTCCGCTCGCCGTTCAGTACGGCGAAGGCGGTTGCGACTCTTGACTACCTGTCCGGCGGTCGGCTGACCCTGGAGGTCGGGGTCGGCTGGATGAAGGACGAGTACGACATCGCCGGGATCCCGTTCGCCCGGCGCGGCGCCATGGTGGATGAATACCTGGCCGCCCTGCGGCTCCTGTTCGAAGGCAGCGGCGGGTTCGCCGGCACCTACCTGTCCTTTCCCCCGCTGATCTTCGAGCCGAAGCCGGTGCAGCGCCCCATTCCCGTGTACATCGGCAGCGGCGCCGGCCGCGCGTCGCTGCGCCGGATCGCGCGGTTCGGGCAGGGCTGGGCGCCGATCGGGCTGTCGGCCGACGACGTGGCCGCGGCCCTGCCCACCCTTCATGAGCTCCTCGACCAGGAAGGCCGCGACGATCGGATCGAGCTCGAGCTCAGCCTGGGCCACGTGGACGAGACCGCGAAACCCGGGGACCTGCTCCCACGGCTGGAGCGGCTCGCCGCCATCGGCGCGACGTCGGTATCCGTGGACTTCGGCATCCGGTCAAGCCCGGTCATTGACGACGCCATCGCGGCGATGCACCATTTCGCCGACGTCGTTATCGCGCAGGCAGCCGACCTTCAGGCAGGGGACCTTTGAGCCAGGTCGATGTCGACGGCAATTACCAGGAGCTCGTCATCGCGGTCCTGTATCCCCGCCGCCCCGGTCCTGACCTGCTGCCCGCCAGTGTCCGCGGCCGACCGGTGACGGTGCGGCACGGGTCCTACATCGACAGCCCTGCGGCCAGGAACGCGAAGGCGGCCGGCGTTGCGGACGCGGCGGTACGGGACATCGAGGCACGGACCACCGCGCAGACGCGGGACGCGCTGGCCGCGGCCGAGGTCGTGCTGGCCCTGGATCTTCCGCTTGACGTGCTTGCGCTGGCGCCGCGGCTGCGCTGGGTGCAGGGTTACGGGGCAGGCGTCGGCCAGCTCATCCGGGTTCTGGGCGGGAGCGGCGTCCGGCTGTCTACCGCGGCCGGGATCAGCTCGAGCGCCATCGCCGAGTTCGTCATCGCACGGGTGCTCCAGGTGGCCAAGCGACTGCGGGAACTTGACGAGCGGCAGCGTGGGCACGACTGGTCGCCGCTGCGCGGCCAATCGGTGCGCGGCCAGACCATGCTGCTCGTCGGCCTCGGCCACATCGGCACCGAGGTGGCGCGGCTGGCCGGGGCCTTCGGCATCCGGGTGATCGCGGTGCGGCGGCGGACCTGGCTGCCGGCGCCGGACGCGGTGCAGTCCGCGGTCGGCCCGGACCAGTTGCGGGCGGTGCTGCCCGGCGCGGACGTGGTAGTCGTCTGTGCCGCGGAGACCCGGGAGACCGCGCGTGACGGCCCCATCATCGGCGCCGGCGAGGTCAACGCCATGCGGCCCGGCGCGGTGCTGGTCAATGTCGCGCGGGGGTCGCTGGTCGACCAGGCCGCGGTCGCGGAGGCGCTGCGCGCCGGCCGGCTGTCCGCCGCCGTGCTCGACGTAACCGTGCCGGAACCGCTGCCGCCGGACGACGAGCTGTGGGACCTGCCTGGGTCCTACATCTCGCCGCACTCCTCGACGTCGGGCGACGGGTACGACGAGCGGCTGTTGCGCCTGTTCGCCGACAACCTCATCCGCTACGCGGATGGCCGCCCGCTTGTCAACCCGGTCGACGCTGAGCTGGGATATTAACGCCGGGGCGGTCCCGGGCTCGGCAGCGGATGAGGGCGGTTCCCCCCTACTCCCTAGGGGTAGCCGCCGCGGCGGACTCCACGCTGATGCCGATGAGCTTGGTCTCCAGGTACTCGACGATGCCCTCCTGCCCGCCTTCGCGGCCGAGGCCGCTCTCCTTCATGCCGCCGAAGGGCGCCGCCGCCGAGGTCGGGTTGATGTCATTGATGCCGACGATGGCGAACCGGAGCGCCTCGCTCACCCGCAGGGCGCGGGACAGGTCCCTCGTGTACAGGTAGGCGGCCAGGCCGTACTCGGTGTCGTTGGCCATCTTGATGACCTCGTCCTCGTCGTCGAACAGGATGACGGGAGCGATCGGCCCGAAGGTCTCCTCGCGGTAGATGAGCATCTCGGGCGTGACGTCGGTCAGCACGGTCGGCGCGAAGAACGTGCCTGCGTCGTACTTCTCGCCGGTCAGCCGCTCTCCGCCGAGGACGAGACGGGCACCCTTGCCGACCGCGTCGGTCACGTGCTCGTCCATCTTGGCCAGCGCGCCCTCGTCGATCAGCGGGCCGATCGTGACGCCGTCATCCAGGCCGTTGCCGGCCCGCAGGCGGCCGACCCGGTCGCGGAGCACCTCGAGGAACCGGTCGGCCACCGAGCGGTGCACGTAGATGCGGTTGGGGCAGATGCAGGCCTGGCCGGTGTTGAGGAACTTGACCAGGGCGGCGCCCCGCGCGGCGTGCGCCGGGTCGGCGTCGGGGAACACGATGAACGGGGCATGCCCGCCGAGCTCGAGCGATACGCGCTTGACCTGGCCGGCCGCGCCCTCGGCCAGCCGCTTGCCGACCTCGGTCGATCCGGTGAACGTCAGCTTGCGCACGGCCGGGTTGCTCAGGAACTCGTCGCCCACGATCCTGGCGCGGTCGGCGGTGACCAGGTTCACCACGCCCGCCGGGATCCCGACCTCGTGCAGGATGCGGAATACCTCCACCGCGCACAGCGGCGTCTGCTGGGCCGGCTTGAGCACGACCGTGCAGCCGGCGGCAAGCGCAGGTCCAATCTTCCTGGTGAGCATGGAGATCGGGTAGTTCCACGGGGTGACCGCCCCGACCACGCCCACCGGCTGGTGCAGGACCATGAACCGCTGGTCGGCCCGGGCCGACGGGATCATCTGCCCGTAGACGCGCTTGGCCTCCTCGGCGAACCAGATCAAGAAGTCCGCCGCGTACTGGACCTCGATCCGCGCGGTCCGCAGCGGCTTTCCCTGTTCGGTGGTCATCACCCGGGCCAGGTCATCGGCCCGGTCCAGCATCAGCCGGTACGCCTCGTAGAGGTAGCTGGCCCGCTCGTACGCCGTCCGGGCCGCCCAGGCCGGAAACGCGGATTCGGCGGCGGCCACAGCGTCGCGGACATCTTGTGTCTCCGCCGCGCTGATCTTCGCGAGAACCTCGGAGGTAGCCGGGTTCGTCACGGGGAACGTGAGCGCCGACGCCGAGTGCCGCCACTTACCGTCGATGTACAGCGTTCCTGAGCTGGTGTCCGGCATTGCCATGCGGGGCCTCCATGGACCTGAATTATTTGGTACTTGTCCAACTATAGACTAAACGAGCACGTCTCGCACGGAAGGCCGTCAACCTCCCAGGCCGGGGCGGGCGGGGGGCGCGGACACGCGTGGGCGCGCGGGCAGGCGCGGGGGCGGGGCCAGGTGCTCGACATCTCAGCTCCGCTCGTCTCCAGCGCTGCCTAATCCGTGGCCATGATCAGCGTCCCGGCCTGGCCGTGCACGGCCACGCCCTGCGCCAGCGAGATGCCGATCCTCGCGTCGGGGACCTGCCGCTCCCCGCACTCGCCGCGCAGCTGGCGGACGACCTCGATCGTGTGCATGCCCGACGGGTGGGTGCAGTGGCTGTTGGACAGCAGCCCGCCGTCGGTGTTGCACGGCATCTTGCCTCCCAGCCGGGTGTGACCTTCGTTGAAGTAGTCCGCGCCCTCGCCCAGCTTGCAGAAGCCCATTTCCTCCAGGTCACGCAGCATCGTGATGGTGAAGCAGTCGTACAGGCCGCCCACGTCGATGTCGTCGCGCGTGACCCCGGCGATCTGGAACGCGATGTCGGCCGTGCGGCGGACGGCCTTGCCGTCCTCGGGGAACCAAGGCACGTCGACCGTGGTGTAGACGTCCGTGTAGGCGGCCTCCGCGCCGCCGAGGACCCAGACCGGCGTCTTGCGGCAGTCCCTGGCGACGTCCTCGGCGGCGATCACGATCGCGTAGCCGCCGTCGTTGTCAAGCGCGCAGTCAAGCAGGTGCAGCGGATCGGCGATCATGCGCGAGCCGACCACGTCCTCGACCGTGATCGGGCCGCGGCGGCCCATCAGGGAGGCCGGGTTGAGCGTGGCGTGGAAGCGGTGCGTCACCGCGACCTCGGCCAGGTCCTCGCTGGTCGCGCCGAACTCGTGCATGTACCGCTGGGCCCAGAGGGCATACCAGGTGGTGTAGTACCCGCCGGACAGCTGGAAGTCCCACTCGTCGACCCGCGGCGCCCGGTCAGGTACCGCCGTGCCGCGCGGTCCGAGCTGCCATCCGGCCTTGCCCCAGAACAGGACGGCGACGTTGCACAGGCCGGCCGAGATCGCCAGCGCGGCCTTGGCCAGGCCGCCCGAGGCCAGCCCGATGTCGAGGAACGTGACCGGGTGCTCGCCCAGCTGCTCGGCCCAGAACATGTGCGCTGAGTGCCCGTACGGCGGCTGGCCCAGCGGGATCAGGCCGTCCACGGCGGTGTGGGGCAGGCCGGCGTCGTCCAGGGCGCCCTTGACCGCCTCGAGCTCAAGGGACACCGACGTCCGCTGCATGAACCTGGCCTGCTCGGTCGTGTAGACGCCGACGATCGCCGCCCGCCGTTGCGGACTGAACATGCGCACCTCCGCGATACCGCCCAGGTCACTGTTCCTTGAAGGATATAGAACTATTGTACTTATGGCGAGATGCTAGCCGAGGCGGATTCCCGTCGGGCCGCAGCGAGGCGGCAGGGTCAACGAGACAGCAGGGTCAACGAGACAGCAGGGTCAGCGAGGTGACGGGCGTGGCATGTGAGTTCTGGCTGTATCTCCCGCAGATGCGGATGTCGTTCGCGACGATCACCGAGCGGGCCAGGGCGGCCGAGGAGGCCGGCTTCGACGGCGTGGCGCTGATGGACCACTTCGCGCCGCCCGCCCTGCCGTCGGCGGAGATGTACGACGCTATGACGACCGCGGCGGCCATCGCGGGCGCGACGCGGCGCCTGCGCGTCGGCCACCTGGTGCTGTGCTGCTCGTTCCGGCATCCCTGCCTGCTGGCCAAGGAGGTGGTCAGCCTCGACCACCTGTCCGGCGGCAGGTTCGAGCTTGGCCTGGGGTGGGGCTCGGTCCCTGACGAGCTTTCCAGGTTCGGGTTCCCGGCGGAAGACGCCACCGCGCGGGCGGCCCGGATGGAGGAGTACCTGACCGTGCTGTCCGCCCTGTTCTCGGGCGCTGCGGTCGACCACGACGGCGCCTTCTACACGCTGCGCGGAGCCCGCCAGAGCCCCCGCCCGCTGGCCGGCCGGGTGCCTGTCGTCATCGGCGGCGGCGGCCCTAGGCTGACGATGCCGCTGGTCGCGCGGTACGCAGACTGGTGGAACTGCCCGACCTACGCATTCGGCCGGCTGGACGAGCTGAGGCCGCAGGCCGGGAACGCCCGGGTCTCCACCCAGCATCCGGTGGGCCTGGCCGCGACCGAGGACGACGCGACGAGGGTGGCTGAGCTGGCGCAACGCCGTTTCGGCGGCTGGGGCGGGCTGATCACCGGAACGCCCGGCCGGGTGGCCGACGCGCTGGCCGGCCTGGCCGCGCGCGGAGTGGAGCGCTTCTACCTGCAGTTCTCCGACTTCGGGCAACGCGAGACGCTCGAGCTGTTCGGAGGCGCGGTCATCCCGGCTGTTCGGTCCGGGACGGGCTAGCCCGCCCGGCAGGCGGCCAGGTCTGGACCCAAGGGCCGTTAAGTGATGTTATTGTTCCAAGCTTATAGACATAATGAACCTAAGGCGGCCGAGCCCAGCCAGCCTTCGCGGCCGGCCGGCTCAGCCCGGGCGGCGAGTCGCGGCGGGGGAACCATGACCACGTAGAGGTCCTGCCGGATAACGTGCTCGAGAAGGGATGGCGCCATGGCGGACTACCGCTACATCAGGTACGAGACGCTGGACGACGGGGTCATCGCCCGGATCACGCTGGACCGGCCGCGGACCCGCAACGCGCAGAACCGCGGCCTGCTGGTCGAGCTCGGCGACGCCTTCGGCCGCGCCGAAGCCGACGACACCGTCCGCGTGGTCATCTTGTGCGGCGCCGGCCCGCTGTTCTCCTCCGGGCACGACATGGGCTCAAGGGAGGCGCTGGCCGAGCGCCAGCCGGGCCAGGACCAGCATCCGTCGTTCACCGGCAACGGCGGCACGCGCCTCGGTGCCGAGGCGCGCATGCTGCAGGAATGGCATTACTTCTTCGAGAACACGCGCCGCTGGCGCAACCTGAGGAAGATCACGATCGCACAGGTCCAGGGCACCGTGTTCGCCGCCGGGCTGATGCTGATGTGGGCCTGCGACCTGATCGTGGCGGCCGACGACGCCAGCTTCGCCGACGTGGTCGGCACGCGCCTTGGCATGTGCGGGGTGGAGTATTTCGCCCACCCGTGGGAGTTCGGCCCGCGCAAGGCCAAGGAACTCCTGCTCACCGGCGACTCGATCGACGTGGACGAGGCCTACCGTCTCGGCATGGTGAGCAAGGTCTTCCCCGCGGATGAATTGGCCGAACGGACGCTGGCCTTCGCCCGGCGCATCGCGAAGACTACTACCGTGGCGGCGCTGCTGATCAAGGAGTCGGTGAACCAGAGCGTCGACAACATGGGGTTCTACAACGCGCTCAACGCGTGCTTCACCTTGCACCAGGTCAACCACGCGCACTGGGCCGAGATCAACGAGAACCACTATCCCGTGGGCACGCCGCAGTTCGGGGTCGTGCCGTGGAACGAGGCGCCGCCGGTGCGGCCGGCGCTCAAGGATGCCGCCGAGGCACCGGCCGGCTGAGCTTGTCACCGGCTACAACACGACAGGAGGAGACAGTGACCCAGGCACCGACGGGCGAGCTTGCCGTGGGCGTGGAGATTCCCGAATTCCAGCGCGCGACCGGCTTGCACAACTGGAACCGCTACGCCGCGGTCAACAGCGAGTTCGTGGACATCCACATGGATGACGACGCCGGCCGGGCGGCCGGTTACCCGACCGCGTTCGGCATGGGCAACCTCCAGTGGTCCTACCTGCACGACCTGCTGCGGAACTGGATCGGCGAGGGTGGCCGGATCGTGAAGCTCAGCTGCCAGTTCCGGTCGGCGAACACCAAGGGCCAGGTGGTCACCGCGCACGGCAAGATCACCGCCATCCGCGACGAGGGTCCCGAGACGCTGGTCGATCTCGACGTCTGGACCGACAACGACTCCGGCCAGACCATGGCGCCCGGCACCGCCACGGTCGCGCTGTCCAAGTCTGCGCTGTCCAAGTCTGCGCTGCCCAAGGTTTAGGGGACGCTTCGATGGCGATCGGAAAGCTGTTCCACATCATTCACATGACCGGCGACCTGCCCGCGCTTGAGGTCTGGTATGACGACGTGTTCAGCGTGCGGCGCGGTTTTCTCGACCACAACTACATGCCGGGCGAGAAGCGCGATGCCTCGCTGGTCGTGCTCGGCGACAGCGTCATCGAGCCGCTGGCCCCCGCCTTCCGGATCGAGGGATGGGAGGTCATGCCGCTCGGCCGGTTCTACCGGCGGTTCGGCAGCCACTGGCATTCCATCGCCTGGTACACCGACGACGCGGGCGAGATCTGGCAGCGGTGCACGGACAACGGCATCCGCGTGTACGTGGAAGGCGGCGTGCAGACCACCGAGCGGCCGCCTGCCCACTCGGCCATCATGACCCACCCCAAGGACACGATCGCCCAGCTGGAGTTCATGCGGCTGGAGGGCACCGCGCTTGAGGACCGCGATCCGAGGTTCCAGCCGGACTGGGACCCGAACTGGTGGGCCGACAACCACCCGCTCGGCCTGATCGACCTGGCCTACACGACCGTGCTCACCCGCGACAGGGACCGGGCGGTCCACGTCTACGCCGACATCCTCGGCGGCACGCTCGTGGGCGAGAGCTCCTCGGACCTGACCGGCACGAGCAACTCCTACGTCCAGATGGGCGGGGCGATCGTCGAGCTGGCCACCCCGGTGCGCGACGACACGCTGGCCGCCGACGACATGGCGGCCAACGGAGAGATCCATCACGCCGCCGCGTTCCGGGTCAAGGACCTGGACCAGGCGGAGAAATATCTGCAGAGCAAGGGAATCGAGACGCTGGCCCGGGATGAGTCGACCCTGCTCAGCCGGCCCGAGACCACGCACGGCGTCCCGTTCCGCTGGACCACGACCGACGTGGCCGCGAGCTCGTGAGCCTGTGACGGATCACCCTTCTCGCGTTGCCGAGCTCGGCGGGCCGGGTTCTGACCTGCCCGCTGAGCTCGGGGCCACGTTCGACCACGTCGCGATCGCGGGCCGGCGCATACGGGACCTGCTGCCGCTGTGGCGCGACACGCTGGGCGGCCGGTTCGTCGTCGGCGCCGACAACCCGCAGGCCGGCTGGCGCGCGGTCAGGCTCTCGCTCGGCGGGTTGTGGTGCGTGGAGCTGATCGAGCCGCTGGCTGGCTCGGCGTTCCTCGACGGCTTCTTCCGCCGGCGCCCGGAGGGCGGGCTGCACCACGTGACGTTCCTCGTGGACGACGTCCGGGCCGCCTTCGACCGGCTGGCCGTCCGCGGCTACGAGCCGTTCGGCGCGGACGAGCAATGGTTCCAGCTGTTCGTGCACCCGCGCAACGCCTCCGGCGTGCTGCTGCAGCTCATGCGCCGCCGGGCGGCGACCGCGCCGGCCGGCCGGCCCAGCATGACCGTCGAGGACGTGCTGGCCGGCCGGGGCTACCGGGGCACGGGCGTGAGCAGCCCGTGACGGCTTTGCGGCCTCCCCCACTGGGGGTTTACCCCGGAGGCTTAGGCACCCGGCTGGCTCGCTGCCTGGCGCTGTCATCGAACAGGGCGGCGCGCAGCACGGTGTCTGCCGCAGCGAGCTCGGCCGGACTGACCCGCGCGGCGACCTCGCGGTTCAGTTCGGTGATGACGGCGGTGATGGCGCGGGTGTAGTCGCGGCCGGCCTGGGTGATGATGACGTTCAGCTGGCGTGTGTCGCGCGAGTCTCGTTCGGTCGTGGCGTAGCCCCGCTGCTCCAGCCCGTCGGCGACCTTCCTTGCCGCCTGCCGGGTCACGCCCAGGCCCGCGCCGATCTGTCCGACCGGCAGCGGACCCCGCCACAGCATCCGCATCGCGGCCGCGTCGGTGCGCCGGTAGTCGGTGTAACCGACCCTTTCCAGGCGGCTGGTCATCTGGCCGAGCCAGCTCTGCCTGGTCAGCGCGAGCAGGTCGCCGAACCGGTACGTGGCAGTTGACTCCGCAGCCATAACTCCAGCATACTAACGATATGCAACCAGGTTGCGCTTTCTCGGGGCACCTTTTTGGGCCCCTGACCTGCGGTCCCCGTCTGGAACCGCCCCTCTGGCGGTCCCGATGACTGCCGCCGTCTCGCCGCCGCGGCAGCGGCACGCCCCGTCCCGCACGAGGCCGCTGGCCCAGCTCGCGCTGGCCGGGGTCGTCGTCTACGTGGCCATCGACGTCCTGCTGGCGTTCCTGCGGCCCGGGTACAGCCTGATCTACAACGCGGAAAGCGACTACGGCCGCGGCCCGTGGTTCTGGGTGATGGACCTGAACTTCCTGCTCCGCTGCGCCCTGTCCCTGGCCGTCGCCGGCGCCCTGTACCGGGTCGTCCGCCTCGACGGCCGCACCCGAGCCGGCCTGGCCCTGCTCGTCACCTGGGCGATCTGCTCCGGCCTGCTCGCGTTCTTCGCCGACGACCCCGAGGGTCAGCCCCAGCACGGAAGC